>OGLG01000479.1_pt1 | contig 34048 bp, 29 predicted proteins | sample 1572621 | NCBI WGS metagenome assembly OGLG01 (sample SAMEA2581912, study PRJEB24529) | metagenome | biome: Human gut stool | place: China | collected 2011 | reverse complement strand
AAAATTTCCGTGACCGTCAACAAGAGGATATCTTGTTGACCATTCCTGTGCAAGATTTACTAAAGCCCCGTATATAGAACTGTCTCCATGAGGGTGATATTTACCCATTGTATCTCCGACGATACGGGCACATTTACGATGCGGTTTATCCGGACCGTTATTCAACTCGATCATGGAATACAAAATTCTTCTTTGCACCGGCTTCAGTCCGTCTCTTACATCCGGAAGAGCTCTTGCCGCAATAACGCTCATCGCGTAATCAATGTAGGAAGTTTCCATTGTCTTTTTCAAATCGACTTCATGGACTTTGTCAAAAATATTATCTTCCATTTATCTATTCTCCCTATTATCAGATATCCAGATTCTTTACAAATCTTGCATTCTCTTCAATAAATTCACGTCTCGGCTCTACCTTGTCACCCATCAGTGTAGTAAATGTAAGGTCAATCTCAGAAGTCGCAGCCTCATCCATGGTAACCTTAAGCAGGATTCGTTTCTCAGGATCCATTGTCGTCTCCCAAAGCTGCTCTGCATCCATCTCACCAAGTCCTTTATAACGCTGGATCTTGTTATTTCCGTCACGTCCGATTTCTGTCAGAATCTGATTCAGTTCATCATCGTCGTATGCATACCATACTTTCTTGTTCTTCTCCACCTTGTATAATGGCGGCTGTGCAAGATACACATATCCCTGTTTGATAAGCTCAGGCATAAAACGATACAGGAAAGTCAGCAGAAGGGTTGCGATGTGCGCACCATCGACATCGGCATCAGTCATAATAATAATCTTATTATATCTGAGTTTTGTAATATCAAAATCCTCATGAATTCCCGTACCAAATGCAGTAATCATCGCTTTAATCTCTGCATTACCAAGTATTCTGTCAAGTCTTGCCTTCTCAACGTTAAGAATCTTACCACGAAGTGGAAGGATTGCCTGTGTAGCACGGCTTCTTGCAATCTTTGCAGAACCACCGGCTGAATCTCCCTCAACGATATATATCTCACAATTCTTAGGATCTTTATCTGAACAGTCAGCTAACTTGCCAGGAAGTGAAGTGCTTTCAAGTGCAGTCTTTCTTCTTGTTAAGTCTCTTGCTTTTCTTGCAGCTTCTCTCGCTCGCTGTGCAAGCAACGATTTTTCACATATAGATTTTGCAACTGCAGGATTCTGCTCAAGAAAGTAAGTAAGCTGTTCACTTACTATACTGTCAACTGCTCCCCTTGCAACTGTATTACCAAGCTTCTGCTTAGTCTGTCCTTCAAACTGCGGATCTTCAATCTTAACAGATACGATTGCTGTAAGACCTTCTCTTATATCATCACCTGAAAGTCCCTGATCACTATCCTTAAGAATCTTATTCTTTCTTGCATAATCATTAAAAGTCTTAGTCAGTGAATTTCTGAAACCAGTCAGATGTGTACCACCTTCAGGTGTCTTAATATTATTAACAAATGAATCTACAACCTCATTGTATCCATCATTATGCTGGAATGCTACTTCAACCTGAACATTGTCTTTCACACCTTCACAATAAATAATCTGGCTGTATAAAGGTTCTTTACTCTTATTAAGATACTGGACAAATTCCTTTATACCACCTTCATAATGGAATATTTTCTGCTGCTCAAGACCTTCTCTTAAATCTGTAAGAGTAATCTTGATTCCCTTAGTAAGAAATGCCATTTCTCTTAATCTGTGCATAAGAATATCGAATTCAAATACAGTTGTTTCCTGAAAAATCTCTGAATCAGGAAGAAAAGTAACCTGAGTTCCTGTATCCTCAATATCGCAGTCACCTACTATCTTAAGGTCATAACATATCTTTCCTCTTTCATATCTCTGCTGATAAATGTGTCCATTTCTCTTTACCTGAACTTCAAGCCATTCAGACAAAGCATTAACTACAGATGCACCAACACCGTGAAGTCCTCCTGACACCTTATATCCTCCACCACCGAATTTACCTCCGGCATGAAGAACGGTATATACAACTTCAATGGCAGGTCTTCCTGTCTTATGATTAATATCAACAGGTACACCCCTACCATTATCAATTACAGTGATAGAGTTATCTTTATTAATCATAACCTCAATATGTGTACAAAAACCTGCTAAAGCTTCGTCAATTGCATTATCAACTATCTCATACACAAGATGATGAAGTCCTCTTCCTGATGTACTTCCAATATACATACCAGGTCTTTTTCTTACAGCTTCAAGACCTTCGAGTACCTGAATCTGGTCTCCACCATAATTCTTCTCTGCATTCTGATCTGCCACTTTAATTCCTCCTTGTTTTACAAAGCAAAATGTAATTAATTCTCATTAACTACATGACCATCTGTTACTTTAAATATTTTGTTAATATTCATTCTGTTATTAATAAATTCTTCAAGTCCGGTGCATGTAACAATCGTCTGTATATCTCCTATGCTGTTTATCAGAAAATTCTGTCTGTTACTGTCTAACTCAGACAAAACATCATCAAGAAGAAGTATCGGAGTATCTTTAATTACAAGTTTCACAAGTTCAATCTCAGACAGCTTAAGTGAAAGTGCAGCTGTTCTTTGTTGTCCCTGTGAACCATATTTTCTAACATCATTGTCATTGACTAAAAATATAAGATCATCCTTGTGAGGACCTTTACTTGTAGCCTTGTATTTAATATCCTTCTGTCTTGAATTCTTTACTTCTTCTTCAAAATCATTCACATCAACATCAGGAACATAACATACTTTAATATTCTCAATACCACCAGTAAGTTTTGAATGAATATCACTGATTATTGTGTTAATCTTTTCTATGAAACTTTTTCTGCCTTTAATAATAAGGCTTCCATACTTAACAAGCTGCATGTCCCATATATCAAGAGTCTGCATCAGCTGTTCAGATGGTGAAAATGCTATATCTTTGAGAAGCTTATTTCTCTGATTAAGTACTTTGTTGTAATTAACAAGGTTACTTAAATATATTTTATCAAGCTGGCTAAGTTCCATATCCATAAATCTTCTTCTCTCAGAAGGTCCGTTTTTTATAATATTAAGATCCTCCGGCGAAAAGAAAACAATATTAATAATTCCAAAAAGATCAACAGCCTTTTTAATTGGAATACCATTAACTGCTATACCTTTAGATTTATTCTTCTTAAGATGCATATCTATACGATATTTCATACCATGCTTTAAAACATTCAGCTTAATATGAGATTCATCTTCTCCGAACCTGACGATTTCTCTGTCTTTACTGCCACGATGTGACTTGGAAGTTGAACACATATATATTGATTCTAATATGTTAGTCTTTCCCTGTGCATTGTCACCATATATTATATTAACATGCGCATTGAACTTCATATCTAGAAATTCATAATTCCTGTAATCCTTTAATTCAACAGATTCGACTATCACATTAACACCTATTTTTTAATAAGAATACTAGAGCCGTTGTACTCTACAACTTCTCCACCAAAAAGTTTTTTACCACGCTGTGTCTCAACAACGCCATTAACTTTAACTTCACCATCCTGAATAACAATCTTAGCTTCAACACCAGATTCTACTAATCCGGCTGCTTTTATTGCCTGTCCAAGTTTGATGAACTCATCTCTTAAAACTATTTCTTCCATAACTTTCCTTTCTCTTGTTAAGCTGTGAAGTTAACAGGAAGTATAAGATAAATATAATTTTCTTCCTTGTCTCTGATAAAGCAAGGTGATTTATGATTAACTAAATACATAGTCACATTTTCATCATCAATAACTCTTAATGCATCCATAAGGAACTTAGGATTAAAACCAATCATAATATCCTTACCTTCTTTATCAATATCAATATCTTCGTTAAGGGCTCCAATTGCAGAATTAACATTTACCTGTAATAAGCCATTCTGTATATTAATAATAATTGGCTTCTTGTCTCCTTCCCTTATGAGAAGATTAGCTCTGTCGATAGAGTCAAGAAATTCTTTTTTATTAATAGATACTTTTGTTTCATAATCATTAGAAAGCATCTGATTAATCTTGAAGTAATCACCTTCAATAAGTCTAGAAACAACATGTGTCTGATCAAATTCAAATAAAACATGATTGTTAGTAAAATATATATTAACAAGACTTTCTGCATCAGCATTAAGAATCTTGCTTATCTCCTGAAGAGTTTTACCAGGAATAACTACTCTTACATCATCAGCTCTTCCTTCAAGCTTAATATTACGGATAGCAATTCTATGTCCGTCAAGACCAACAACCTTAAGTGTACCTTCGCTTATCTCAAAAAGCTCACCTGTCATCATCTTGTTATTATCGTTAATAGCGATAGAGAAAATTGTCTGGTTGATAACTTCCTTTAACTGGAACTGTGAAAGTGTTATCATTTTGTCTTTAATAATAGCTGGAAGGTAAGAGAAATCATCTCCAGACTTTCCGGCAATATTGAACTTACTCTTTTCGCATGTAATAAGAGCATTATTATTGGAGTCAGTAGATAAAGTAATATCATTATCGGGAAGCTTTCTTACGATTTCAGAGAAAAGCTTAGCGTCAATGGCAACTTTACCCTTTTCTATAATCTCACCTTCTACTATAGTTTCGATTCCAAGTTCCATATCGTTACCTGTGAACTTGATTTCGTTAGTAGTAGCATCAATAAGAATACATTCAAGAATATTCATAGTAGTTCTTGTAGGTACAGCTTTCATTACGATACCTACAGCTTTGTTTAAGTTAGATTTAGTAAAAACTAATTTCATGTTGATAACTTCCTTTCAAGAAAATAGTAGTGGAGAAGAAATATATATAAATATATTAATGTCGTAGCCGTAGTCTTAGGGGTTGTTAAAATGTTAAAAATCATGCAATGCCTTATAAATACTGGATTAGCATCAATGATAACCATGTTAGAAAACATAAATTAAGGTGTTAATTCACAGTGAAAAATTAATGAAGGATTAAAATAAAAATGTTCTTGAAAAAAGTTATAAAGAACATTCAACAAAAAAATAACAATTAATTAACAAAATATCCTAAGTCCATTGTGGATAACTTTCAGGATGGATTAAGCTTCTTTATTAATATATCAATAGTACTCTTGGTCGTTTCGTTAGTAGCTGTTTCTTTGGCAATTTTTTCTGAACCATATAATATAGTAGAATGATCTCTTCCTCCTAAGGCTTTACCAATAGCTTCAAGAGGAGTCTGTGTCATCTGTCTGCACAGATACATAGCTATATGTCGTGGAAATGCTATGTCAGCACTTCGTTTATGAGATATTATATCTTCAGGCTTGATATGGAAATGTTCAGCAACCACATCAATAATTAATTCAGGTGTAATCTCTTTCTTAGAGTAAGGAGATATAAGATCCTTAAGTGTATTCTCAGCAAACTCTGCAGTAAGAGGTGTGTGTGAAAGCTTAGAATAAGCTGAAAGTTTGGTAAGCGCTCCTTCAAGCTCCCTGATACTTGAAGTAATATTAGTTGCAACATAATCTTTAACTTCATAAGGAAAATCAATTCCTAAAGCCTCAGACTTCTTATTAATAATAGCCATCTTAGTTTCATATGTAGGAATCTGGATATCTACCGGAAGTCCGCTTTCAAAACGTGTTCTTAATCTGTCTGGCAGAGTTTCCATTTCTTTAGGTGGTCTATCAGAAGATATAACAATCTGTTTTCCAAGCATATAAAGGTCGTTGAAAGTATTGAAGAATTCTTCCTGAGTAGAAACCTTTCCTATTATAAATTGAATATCATCAATAAGAAGAACGTCAATGTTACGGTATTTATTTCTGAATTCAGTGTTTTTATTAGTCTTAACCGATTCGATAAGCTCGTTAGTAAATGTCTCCGAAGTTACATATAAAACCTTCTTAGATGGGTCACTCGCAATAATAAAATGTGCAATTGCCTGCATAAGATGAGTCTTACCAAGTCCGGCACCTCCGTATATGAATAAAGGGTTATATATCTGTCCAGGTGTTTCGGCAACCGCTAAAGATGCAGCGTGGGCCAGGTTATTATTAGTACCTATTACAAATGTGTCAAATGTGTAATTAGGATTAAGATTTTGTGTAGCAATGTTATTAGTAGTAGAAACAGATGATGTCTTTTTCTTTAATTCATCTTCTTTTTTCTCAGCAGAAGACATGATTATTACTGAGTATTCTTTATTCATTACTTCACAGATTGTACATGTGAGGTGTTTAAGATATCTCTTTTCAACGTATATAATACTTCTTTCATCAGCAGAAGAGTCATCATCTAAAGATGAGAAAGTAAGAGTTAAAACATCACCATCAAGCTTATATATTTTGAGGGGTTTAATCCATGTTTTAAAAGAAACATCAATAATTTCATGTTCTTCTTTAAAAGTAGAGAGAATTAAATCCCATTTATCAATCAATGTCTGTAATTCATCCATAAAATTTAGGCCTTTCTGGCTTGTTAATTCGCCTGTTTAATCATAAAAATACATTCCCTTATATAATATATCATTTATAAAATTTTTTCAATATTTGGGCAGATTAAGCCTTGTGGATAATTATCTGGAAAGAAATGTATTAACATCAGTGTGGATAATATTATAAACGCGAAAAAGGTCGAAAATAGGCACTTTTTCAAAAATATCGTTAATAACTAACATAATTATAAAGAGTTTTCCACAAGTTATCAACATTTTGTGGAAAACTCTTTTATATTCTTACTAAAAATTACAAGAAATGTCCTGTTTATGCGGATTAATGTATTGTGAAAAACCTGTTGAAAGTCATTTTTATATAATTGGTATACTTAAAAATATATGCAGTAAATATCAAGTTTTTCTTGACTTTATAATGTTTACACAATATAATCAGTTCTGTGTTTTGAAATTTTTTATATGAAAATATTCTTACCATAATAAACTACAATGGTAATGAAGGAGGTGCATAGACTATGAAGATGACATTTCAGCCAAAGAACAGACAGAGATCTAAGGTTCATGGATTCAGATCAAGAATGAGTACTGCAGGTGGAAGAAAAGTTTTATCAGCAAGAAGAGCTAAGGGTAGAAAGAAACTTTCAGCTTAATTAATATTTTCTTGATTTTGTTGGCAGATGGGAGTTTCTCATCTGCTTTTTTCAGATTATATTAATATTGAATTTAAGTAACATTTTAATTAATAAGAATGGTGAATGATATGAAATATAGGGATTTTGAAACATTAAGAAGTAATCAGGAATTTAAAAAGGTGTACAATAATAAGAAGTCTTTTGCTAACAAGAATCTTATAATGTATATTTCTGAGAATGGAACGGATACTAAAAGATTAGGTGTATCTGTGAGTAAGAAGGTCGGGAATAGTATTGTCCGACACAGACTGGCAAGACTGATACGAGAGGCATTCCGCCTTAGTACAGAATGTATACCCGATGGATATGATTATGTTGTCGTAGCCAGGGCCGGTTTGAAAGATAAGGGTTTTTTCGAAACTAAGGAATCAATGATTCATTTATTGAAACTTCATAAGCTTTATAAGCAGGATTAAACAGGCGGTTAATATGAAGGATATAAAGATTAAGTTAAAGAATGCGGGTAAGTTCATAGTTCTTAAGATGATAAGATTATATCAGCTCGCAATATCTCCTTACAAAGGAGGAAAATACTGCAGCTTTATTCCAACATGTTCGCAATATGCGATTGAAGCTATTGAAATGTATGGAGTTTTCTTAGGTGGATGGTTGGCACTTAAAAGAATATTAAGGTGCAATCCATTTAATAAGAACGCTTATGGCTTTGATCCTGTGCCGGTAGGCAGATATGGGAAAAGAAAAAAGCAATAAACAACTGAATATTTGGATAGTGCTATATTATGCGGAGGTGACAATTTGAGTATTATTAAGCCAATTGCACAGTTACTTGGTTACATTTTAGACATCCTTTTCATGGGTCTTAATGCAATAGGAATTGGTAATATTGCAATAGCAATCATTATTTTTACTCTGCTTGTTAAAATGTTAATGCTTCCATTACAGATTAAGCAGCAGAAGATGACTAAGTTACAGTCAGTTATGAACCCGGAGATAAAGGCTATTCAGGAGAAGTATAAGGGAAAGAACAGTGATACAGTAGCTATGCAGAAGATGCAGGCAGAAACTAAGGCTGTTTATGAAAAATATGGTGTTTCACAGTGGGGAAGCTGTGTGCAGCTTCTTATCCAGATGCCTATTCTTTTTGCACTTTACAGAGTATTCCAGCAGATACCACTTTATATTTCACAGATTAAGGTACTTTTCCTTAATATACTTGGACTTAATGGTGCTGATGGTATCTCATCTGTTTCAGGATATGCTGATACTCTTAATGAGATATACGGAAAGACTGTTGACTGGAGCAATACAAGCACAGCTGTAACAACACTTAATTCATTCACTGCAGACCAGTGGACTAAGTTAAAAGAAGCATTTCCAGCATTTTCTGATATGATTACACAGAATCTTGATAAGATTAACCATATGAATACTTTCTTAGGCGTTAACATGTCTCAGAATCCAGGTTTTGGTCTTCATATAGCTATATTAATTCCAATTCTTGCAGGTGTTACACAGTTTATATCTGTTAAGGTTTCACAGGCTGGCATGGAGCAGCCTGACAGTGATAATCCAGCAGCAGCATCTATGAAGATGATGACTTATTTCATGCCACTTATGTCAGCATTTCTTGCAATAAGTCTTCCTTCAGGTCTTGGTGTTTACTGGATTGCAACTGCTGTTATACAGACAATCCAGACTATCTTTATTAACAGATATTATGATAAGATTGGAACAGATAAGATTGTAGAAAAGAATGTTGAAAAGCGTAATAAGAAAAGAGCTAAGAAGGGACTTCCAGCAGAAACTATCGTTAAGGGAGCTTCTGTAAGTACCAAGAATGTAAATAATAATAAGAATTCTGCTAATTCTGAAAGAGCTAAGAAGCTTCAGGAGAAAAAGGAAGCTAATGATAAGAAAATTCAGGAATTAAGGGAAGCTGCAGCAGCAAATGGTAAGGCTGTTAAGCCGGGAAGTCTTGCTGATAAGGTTGGTATGGTATCAAGATACAATGAGGTCAACGATAAAAGAAAATAGAGAGGGTTAAGTAATGGAATATATTGAAGTTACAGGAAAATCTGTTGAAGAAGCTATAACTAATGCCTGTACTAAGCTTGGTATTCCAAGTGATAAGCTTGATTATGAAGTTATAGACAAAGGTAATTCAGGATTTTTAGGAATATTTAATTCCAAGCCTGCTAAAATTAAGGCAAGAGAAAAGCAGGAAGAGACTGTAGTAGAACAGGTAAATGCTGAAGAGCCTAAAAAGGCCATTGAAGCACCTGTTCATGCAGAGAAGAAATTCGAAAAGAAGGCAGATAATTTCAAGAAAGCAGAGCCTAAGAAGGAATTCAAGAAAGAATATAAGCCTGCTGATAACCACAAGAATGCAGAAGTTAAAGAAGTTCCTAAGGCTGAAGAACAGCCTAAGGCAGAGCCATTTACAGCTGAGCAGAAGGAAGTTATTAAGAAGGATATACAGACATTCCTTAATAATATGTTTGGTGCTATGAGCATGGAAGTTAAGGCTGATATTACATTTGACGATGAAGAAAACAGCGTTAATGTAGATCTTTCTGGAGATAACATGGGTGTTCTTATCGGTAAGAGAGGACAGACACTTGATTCTATCCAGTATCTTACAAGTCTTGTAATTAACAAGAACAGTGAGAAGTATGTAAGAGTTAAATTAGATACAGAGAACTATAGAAAGAGAAGAAAAGAAACTCTTGAGTCTCTTGCTAAGAATATTGCATACAAGGTTAAGAGAAGCAGAAGACCTGTTTCACTTGAGCCTATGAACCCATATGAAAGAAGAATTATCCATTCAGCACTTCAGGCAGATAAGTTTGTTTCTACAAGAAGTGAGGGTGAAGAACCTTTCAGACATGTTGTTGTTTATCTTGAAAGAGAGAATAATAACAGATATAACAGATAATTAGATATATGATTTTATTAAATGCTGTGGTATTATTATCACAGCATTTTTTATATGGAGGATGGAAATGGAGGATACAATAGCAGCTATATCTACAAGTACAGTGTCAAGCGGTGGAATAAGTATTGTAAGAATAAGCGGTCCTGATGCAATTATTATTGGAGATAAAGTTTTTAAGTCAAAAAAGAATATTAAGCTTGCAAATGTAAAGAGTCATACGGTACATTTTGGAAATATATGTGATAATGATAATGAAATTGATGAAGCACTTGTAATTGTAATGAAAGCTCCTAACACTTATACAAGAGAGAATATTGTTGAGATTGACTGTCATGGCGGTATTCTTGTTACTAAGAAGGTGTTAGAGGCGGTACTTAACGCTGGTGCAAGGCTTGCAGAGCCTGGTGAATTTACAAAGAGAGCATTTCTTAATGGAAGAATTGACCTGTCACAGGCGGAGGCTGTTATTGATATTATTAATGCAAAGAATGATTATGCTCTGAAGTCATCTGTTAATCAGTTAGATGGTAAGTTATCTGAAAAGATTAAGAATATAAGAGAGATAATATTGAATAATGTTGCATTTATTGAGGCTGCTCTTGATGATCCAGAACATTTTGATATAGATGCTAATGTAGATAACCTTAAAAATGATGTGGAAAACTGTCTTAATAATGTGGATAACTTGTTAAAAACATGCGATAATGGCAGAATCATGCATGATGGCGTGCGTACAGTCATTTTGGGGAAAACTAATGCAGGAAAGTCAAGCCTGCTTAATGTACTTGCAAGAGAAGAGAGAGCAATTGTTACTGATATAGAAGGAACTACGAGAGATACTCTTGAAGAAATGATTAATCTGTCTGGAATTACTCTTAATCTTATTGATACTGCAGGAATCAGAAAAACTGATGATGTTGTTGAAAGCATTGGGGTTAATAAGGCTAAGAAGCTTGCAGAAATCGCTGACCTTGTAATATATGTAGTTGATTCTTCAAGAGTACTTGATGATAATGACTACGATATTATGGAACTTATCAAGGATAAGAAGGTTCTTGTAATACTTAATAAAGCTGATCTTGCACAGGTTACAACAGCAGAAGACATTAAGAAAATAATCAATTGTGAGACAGTTACTATATCTGCAAAGCAGGAGACAGGGATTGAAGAACTTGAGGAAACTGTTAAGAATATGTTCTTTAACGGTGAAGTTAAGTTTAATGAGGATGTATATATTACAAGTACAAGACATAAAGAGCTTTTAAAGAAGGCTGATGACAGCTTAAAGCTTGTACTTGATGGAATTGATAACATGGTAAGTGAAGATTTCCTTACTATTGATTTAATGGCTGCATATGAGAATCTTGGTCTTATAATAGGAGAAGAGATTGAAGATGACCTTGCCAACAGAATTTTCTCAAAGTTCTGTATGGGTAAGTAATGTAGGTTGATAAGGAGAAGTAATATGCCTAATATTAGAGAAGAATATGATGTTGTAGTAGTAGGTGCTGGTCACGCAGGCTGTGAGGCTGCCCTTGCTGCTGCAAGAATGGGACTTGAAACAATTATATTTACAGTAAGCGTTGAAAGTATAGCAATGATGCCTTGTAATCCTAATATAGGAGGAAGTTCTAAGGGACATCTTGTAAGAGAAATAGATGCTCTTGGTGGAGAGATGGGAAAGAATATTGATGCTACATTTATACAGTCAAAGATGTTAAATGCATCAAAAGGCCCTGCAGTTCATTCACTCCGTGCACAGGCTGATAAGTCCGATTACAGCAGAAGAATGAGAAATGTGCTTGAGAATACTGAACATCTGCATATAAGACAGGCTGAAGTTTCAGAGATTATTGTTAATGATGGAAAAATTGGCGGTGTAAAGACTGTTTCGGGTGCAGAATACATAGCTAAGGCAGTTGTTTTATGTACAGGAGTATATCTTAAAGCAAGATGTATATATGGTGATGTAAGTTATCATACAGGTCCTAACGGATTACAGGCTGCCAATCATCTTACACAGTCACTTATTGATAATGGAATTGAAGTGAGAAGATTCAAGACAGGTACACCTGCCAGAGTTGATAAAAGGTCAGTGGATTTTTCTAAGATGACAGAGCAGTTCGGTGATAAGAGGATTGTGCCATTTTCATTTGAAACAGACCCTGAGAGCATACAGAAAGATCAGGTAAGCTGCTGGCTTACATATACTAATGAAGAGACACACAAGATTATTATGGATAATCTTGACCGTTCACCTCTTTATTCAGGAGATATCCACGGAACAGGCCCAAGATACTGTCCATCAATTGAGGATAAGGTTGTAAGATTTGCAGACAAAGACAGACATCAGGTATTCATTGAGCCAGAGGGCTTGTATACTAATGAAATGTATCTTGGTGGAATGAGCAGTTCAATGCCTGAGGATGTGCAGTATGCAATGTATAGAACAGTTCCTGGTCTTGAAAATGTAAGAATAGTAAGAAATGCTTATGCTATTGAGTATGACTGTATTAACGCTGTACAGTTAAAGTCATCTCTTGAATTCAAGAAGATTGAAGGTTTGTTTTCAGGCGGACAGTTTAATGGAAGCTCTGGATATGAGGAAGCTGCTGCACAGGGAATTGTCGCAGGTATCAATGCGGCACTTTTCGTTAAGAAGGAAGAACCACTTATACTTGACCGTTCAGAAAGTTATATAGGAGTTCTTATAGATGACCTTGTAACTAAGGAAACAGCAGAGCCTTACAGAATGATGACAAGTCGTGCGGAGTATAGACTTATATTAAGACAGGACAATGCAGATATAAGACTTACCAAATATGGTTACAGAGTCGGACTTATAAGCGAAGAAAGAATGAACCGCCTTTCCCGCAAGATTCAGCTTATAGATGAAGAAATTGAGCGTGTTAAGTCAGTTAATATAGGAACAGGAAGTGAAGTACAGAAGGTACTTACAGATAACGGAAGTACAGAGCTTACAACAGGTGCTACACTTGCAGAACTTATAAGAAGACCGGAGCTTTCATATGATGTTCTTGCTCCAATTGATAAGCACAGACCAGAGTTGCCTTGGGATGTATGTGAGCAGGTTAATATTAATCTGAAATACGAGGGATATATAGACAGACAGTTAAGACAGGTTGAACATTTTAAAAAGCTTGAAAATAAGCTTATACCAGACAGCCTTGATTACTTAGAAATAAGTGGATTAAGAAAAGAGGCTATGCAGAAGCTTGATAAATTCAGACCTCGTTCAATTGGACAGGCTTCAAGAATATCAGGTGTTTCGCCTGCTGATATATCATTGCTTCTTGTTTACCTGGAGTCTCTTAGAAGAAAGCATTAATCATTGATAAGGAGAAATGTATGATAAATGAAACATTTAAGAACAATCTGAATTCTATAGGTGTTGAGCTTACAGACAGACAGTACGAGCAGTTTGATATGTATTATAAGCTGCTGGTTGAATGGAATAGATTTATGAATCTTACTGGAATTACAGATTACGAAGAAGTTCTTTTAAAGCATTATGTTGACAGTCTCGTGTTAGATATTGAAAAAATCGGACATAAAAAGAAAGAAATTTCTCTTATTGATGTTGGAACAGGTGCTGGTTTTCCGGGGCTTCCGTTAAAAATAGCACATCCACAGCTTAATGTAGTTCTGCTTGACTCACTTAATAAAAGAGTAAAGTTTCTTAATCAGGTAATAGAAGAACTAGGACTTACAGGAATAGGAACAGTTCATTCAAGAGCAGAGGATGGTGGAAGAAATAATGACTTAAGAGAACATTTTGATGTAAGTGTTTCTCGTGCTGTTGCTAACTTAGCAACTCTTGTGGAATATAACCTTCCATTCGTAAAGGTTGGTGGATATTTCGTGGCATATAAGTCAGGAGATATTGATGAAGAATTAGTAAATGCTAAGAAAGCAGTCAGTGTTCTTGGCGGAACAATAGAAGAAGTGACGAAATTCCAGCTTCCTGGTACTGATATTGACCGTTCTTTAGTATATATCAAGAAGATTAAGCCTACATCTGGAAAGTTTCCAAGAAAGGCTGGACTTCCTTCAAAAGAGCCAATCTCGTAGATATAATATAGTTTATGAACATTTATTATAAACAAAACCCATATTATTCACATTATATGATTAGCAATTAATCATATTGTGGATAATATGGGTTTTGTTTATATGCTTTGTTAATTATCTGGATATTATAAAAATGTCTGATATTGGATAACTAATTAAGAAAAATCTCAGCCTGTCTTACGAATTCAGCCGGCTGTTCAACCTGTGGAAGCTTCTTGGCATCCTGAATCATAACATTTTCAATTGCTGGATTGATGTGGATATATTCATCAATAACGTCATTATTATTGTGCATACCGTTAATCATGTATATACAGTTATCAAGCTCAGAAAGTGCCTTTGAGATAGTAACAGTAGTAAAATTACATTCTGTGCTGATGAATAGATACTTAGCAGCTGTGTCACCAAGATGTGCATTCTCATGGCATGCGTTGATATAATCAGCAGAAACTTTACCATCCTTGAAAGTTCTTGAAAGAAGCTTTCTAATAGAAGGTTTGTTAAACAGAATGTTGTACACAGTAGTTCCGATAACAGGCACATTTAAAATGTGTCTTCTTATTCCACTTAAGTTATCAGGCCCTTTAAGAGCATCTTCAACTGATAAAGGAGAAACAAGAATAATCTTATTAAACAGTGCATGATTATTAAATGCAGCCATTATCACAATTGGTGTTGAGCCTGCTGTAGCAACAACATCAGTCTTGGAATGGATAACATTGACTACAAAATCATTAATAAGCTGTGTATACATAAAAGTCGTATAAGTAAGATTAGGTTTATCAGAATGACCACATCCTAATAAATCAATAGCATATACCTTGTGATTCTTAGCAAAGCTGTTAATAGTCTGTTCCCATTCGTAGCTTGAACTGTAAGAATTAAGATCGTGTATAAGTAAGAGTGGAGAACCTGAGCCGGCGGTTACATATGCGATATTGCCGAACTTCCATTGATAATTGCTTCTTATTCTTTTGCCTGTATAATTATTAGCAGTAGATGATTTGAATATTATGCTGTTAATCAGGTGTGTAGTAGTAACAACAGCAGCTCCCATACCAACTGCCAGTCCTATTTTCTGCCATTTATTCATAATAGATTCCTCCTGGTTATTTCGAAAGAAAATGTTCTAACGCACTTATAGATAAAACAATTATATTCCATTATTTAATGTGTGGCAATGGTAATTTTATGTTAAAGTATTTTAAGATTGATAGAAAAAATGTACTTTATCTGTTAATATATATAAGGTGTTATTAAATGATAAGAAAAATATTTATAATTACTAATAATTATAAAAGATAAGAAATAATATAATAATTAAGAGGTTATGATATCTTATTGTTATAAAGGAGCTATAATGTCTAATTTATGTACTAAATATGTTGAAAATGAACTGAATAATTATAAAATAAGATTAAATGAAGTAGAGAACAATATACGCTCTTACGAAATTGAATTTAAAACTGTCAGTAAAAACCTTTCAAAGCTCAATAAAGAAAAAGATTGGACAGAAGACATATTTCATTCAGTTTCTTATTCAAAGACTTCTGATAATATCAAATTATCAACATTAGATAATAATAAGTCAGAGCTAAATAGTAATTTATCAATTCTTAGAGACGAGCATGATATATTGGTAGAAAAGATAGAAGAATTAACAAATATACTGAAGGTTGATAAAGAAAGTATTACACAAAAATCTATAGATAAAAATGAAAGTACACAGGACAATGTTTCACGTGAAACAATTAATTCAGATACTTTAGATAATCAGTTGATAGAACAGATTACATCTTTAATTAATAAACAAAAATTTATTATACAGATTATGGATAAGGATATTACAAGATCTAAGTTAGAAATTAATAATTCAATAATATTGATGGAAAGATTAATAGAAAAAGTAAAGAAAGATATATAGAGGAGGTAGATATGGCAGTTAATATTTTATTAGCTGATGACCATAGGATGGTGAGAGAGGGAATAAGATGCCTTTTAGAAAATGTTTCAGAATTTAATGTTGTCGGGGAAGCAGCAGATGGTTATGAGTGCATAAGCCTTGTTAATAAAACAAAGCCTAATATAGTTTTATTAGATATAGATATGCCTGATATGAATGGTATAGATACTCTTAGAATTATTAAAGAACAGAAAATGATATGTAAGGTTATAATGTTGACCAGACATAATGAAATCGATTATTTGATGAAAGCTCTTGAAATTGGTTGTGATGGTTACATATTAAAAGATTCAAGCTTTGATACTCTGTTAAAGGCAATTTATAAAGTTTATTCAGGAAATAAATATATTGAACCTAATATGATGCCTATACTTAATTCTAATCTTCAAGAAAAAAGTAATGTTAAGAAAAGAATATCAGAATTAACTAAAAGAGAAATAGATGTACTTAAGATGATTGCGTCTGGAGCATTTAATAAAGAGATTGCCATAACATTAAATATAAGTGAAAGAACAGTAAAAAATCATATATCTAATATATTTAAAAAAATTGAAGTGTCTGACAGAACACAGGCAGCAGTATTTGCTATAAAAAATGGTATAATAACTATTAAATAATTATTATTAGATAAATAATGAATTACAATTTAATAATATTAAATACAGGCATATTTCATTGGTAATTAGAATATAACAATGAAGTGTGCCTTTTTTATATATGTTTCACGTGAAACATATATAAATATTAAAAATTATTATCACACATTTATATAATATGTGATATAATAAATAATGTGGTGAATTAAATTCAACCAACAACTATTATGATATGATAGTGTTTCACGTGAAACATTGTATTATATGGAAAAAGAGGGTAATGTGGGAAGAATAATAGCAATAGCAAATCAGAAAGGCGGAGTTGGTAAAACAACTACTGCAATTAATCTTGCTGCATGTCTGGCTGAAGCAGGACAGAAGATACTTATTATTGATATTGATCCACAGGGTAATACAACAAGTGGGTTTGGATTATCAAAGACTGATATTGAGAAAACAGTTTATGAAGTTTTATTAAGAGAATGTGATATTAAAGAGGCAATTCAGGAACAGGTTATAGAAAATCTTGATATTTTGCCGTCAAATGTTAACCTTGCAGGTGCAGAGATTGATTTAATTGATGTGGAAAATAGAGAATATACATTAAAAGAGAGTATATCAGAGATAAGAGACAGATATGATTATATAATTTTGGACTGTCCACCATCACTTAGTATGCTTACTGTTAATGCAATGACAGCAGCGGATACTGTATTAGTTCCAATTCAGTGCGAGTATTATGCATTGGAGGGATTAACACAGCTTATACATACAATTAATCTTGTTAAGAAAAAACTTAATCCGGATCTTGAGATGGAAGGTGTTGTATTTACAATGTATGATTCAAGAACTAATCTTTCATTACAAGTTGTTGAGAATGTTAAGGATAATCTTAAGCAGAATATCTATAAGACAATAATACCAAGAAATATCCGTCTGGCAGAGGCACCTAGCCACGGACTTCCAATAAATCTGTATGATCCAAAATCTACAGGTGCAGAAAGTTATAGATTATTAGCAGAAGAAGTAATGGGAAGAGAAGAATAAATATAATGGAGGATTGTAATAGTATGCCAACAAAGAGCACTAAAACAAGTAAATCAAGAGGATTGGGAAAAGGCATTGGTAATCTGTTTCAGGAAGAAGATACTAATGATCAGAAAGTAGTTGTTAAGGAAGTAGTAAAAGAGGTTGTTAAGGAAGTTCCTGTTCCAGCAGAGACTAAACTTAAGATTTCACAAATTGAGCCTAATAAGAACCAGCCTAGAAAAGCATTTGACGAGGATGCACTTATTGAACTTTCAGAGTCAATAAAGCAGTATGGTGTATTACAGCCACTTCTTGTGCAAAAGATGGATAAGAATTATCAGATAATAGCTGGTGAAAGACGCTTCAGAGCAGCAAGACTTGCAGGCGTTAAAGAAGTACCTGTAATAATTAAAGATTATTCTTCACAGGAAGTTATGGAAATAGCACTTATTGAAAACATCCAGAGAGAAGACCTTAATCCTATTGAAGAAGCACTTGCTTACCAGCAGCTTATCAAAGATTATAGATTAAAACAGGATGAAGTTGCGGAAAAGGTTGCTAAGTCAAGAACTGCAATTACTAACTCATTGAGATTATTAAAACTCGATGAGAGAGTTCAGGAAATGGTAATTGAAGGCAAATTAAGTAGTGGCCATGCAAGGGCAATTATTAGTATTGAAGATAAAGAAAAACAATACATGGTTGCACAGAAGATATTTGATGAAAAGCTTAATGTGCGTGATGTTGAAAAGCTTGTTAAAAATATTGATAAATTAGATAAACCTGTGGAAAAGGCAAAGCCAGAAAATGATTTTGTGTACAGAGATTTTGAGGAAAAATTGAAAAAAATCATGGGTACACAAGTGATTATCAAAAATAAGAATAATAACAAAGGTAAGATAGAAATTCAGTATTATTCACAGGCAGAGCTTGAAAGAATATATGATATGTTAAAGAAAGTTAATGAATAATACATATATTAATATAATATTAAATCAAGAAAAAGAAAGGGATAAATATGTTAGATGTATTTGGATTATTTAAAGTGGATACACTTTATGTAGTTATAGGTCTGCTTGTAATAACAATTGTAGCAATAGTTCTTGCAATTGTTGCAATATGTAAGGCTTGTGCTATGATGAAAAAATACGATATGATGATGGAAGGCTCTGATGGAAAGAGTATGGAGAAAATGGTAAGAAAATATACCGATGACATTATCAATCTTCAGAAGACAAGTGAAGATAATACAGAAGCAATTAAGGATATATATGAAAAAATGCAGCTTACATTCCAGAAGGTTGGTGTTAATAAGTATGATGCATTCCATGAAATGGGTGGAAAGTTAAGCTTTGCACTATGTATGCTTGATAAGAAAGACAATGGATACGTTGTAAATGTAATGCACAGCAATGATGGCTGTTTTGCTTATATTAAGGAAATAGTTAATGGAAAGTCTTATATTGAACTTGGTAAAGAAGAAGAGAAAGCTGTTAAGCAGGCACTGGCCGGACGTATGGGAGATGAAGAATTAAGTAAAGAAATTAACGATTTAATGCAGAAAGACAAAATGTAATTGAAAATATAATGAAAAAGGTGCATAATAGCATTTGGTAAATTTGATAAAATAGTGTCAATAATAGGACACAGAAATGAGGAGTAATGTTAGATTTAAAATTTGTCAGAGAAAACCCGGATATTGTTAAACAAAATATTAAGAATAAATTTCAGGACAGAAAGCTTCCACTTGTAGATGAAGTTATTGAGCTTGATGCCAAGGCTCGTGCAACACAGACAGAAGCCGATGAATTAAGAGCAAACAGAAACAAGCTTTCTAAGCAGATAGGTGCTCTTATGGCACAGGGAAAGAAGGAAGAAGCAGAGGCAGTTAAGGCACAGGTAAGTGCTGATGCAGCAAAGCTTGCTGAATTAGAAGCTTCTGAAAAGGAACTTAATGAAAAGGTTAATAAGATTATGATGACTATTCCTAACATCATTGATCCTAGTGTACCAATCGGAAAAGATGACAGCGAGAATGTTGAAATTGAGAAGTTTGGTGAGCCTGTAGTTCCTGATTTTGAAGTACCATATCATACAGATATTATGGAAAGATTCAACGGAATCGATATGGATGCAGCTGGTAAGGTTGCTGGTAATGGTTTTTATTACCTTATGGGAGATATTGCAAGACTTCATTCAGCAATTATCTCATATGCAAGAGATTTCATGATTGACAGAGGGTTCACATACTGTATTCCTCCTTATATGATAAGAAGTAATGTAGTTACCGGTGTTATGAGCTTTGATGAAATGGATGCTATGATGTATAAGATAGAAGGTGAAGATCTTTACCTTATTGGAACAAGTGAACATTCAATGATTGGTAAGTTTATTGACACAATTACACCTGAGGAAGAGCTTCCTAAGACACTTACAAGCTATTCTCCATGTTTTAGAAAGGAGAAGGGTGCACATGGTATCGAGGAAAGAGGTGTATATAGAATCCACCAGTTCGAGAAGCAGGAAATGATTGTTGTATGCAAGCCAGAAGAAAGCAAGATGTGGTTTGATAAATTATGGCAGAATACAGTAGATTTCTTTAGAACAATGGATATTCCAGTAAGAACACTTGAGTGCTGTTCAGGAGATTTAGCTGACCTTAAGGTTAAGTCTATTGATGTTGAAGCATGGTCACCAAGACAGAAGAAGTACTTCGAGGTTGGTTCATGTTCTAACTTAGGAGATGCTCAGGCAAGAAGACTTAAGATAAGAGTTCAGGGTAAGGACAAGAACAAGTACTTTGCACATACTCTTAACAACACATGTGTTGCACCTCCAAGAATGCTTATCGCATTTCTTGAGAACAACCTTCAGGCAGACGGCAGAGTCCTTATTCCAGAAGCACTCCGTATGTACATGGGTGGAAAGACAGAATTAGTACCAGTTAAGTAATTGGATTATTAAGTAATAGAAATACTGTATATAATTAAAAATGTGGATAAAACATATCAAAAGAATATGTTTTATCCACATTTTCTTAATGTTATCCACAAAATTTGTGGATAAGTGTGTTAAAATCGTGGGAAATCCACTGAAATACTGTTAAATACAGGCATTTCTCTGTGGAAAACCTTATAATAATAGGAATGTGGAAAACATTTACTGGAAATCTACAACATTTATCCACTGCTCGAGAAGTTCTTTTTCTTCTTCTTTATTCTTAGTAAGTCTTGCTGCTGCAACTAATGGGAGCCATTCATTAACATATGAACGTTTTGTGTTAGTTAATTCACAGAAAGCACTTATGTATTTTTCAGGAATATCACTCTTGTCACCAAACTGTAATTTTAGAAGTAAAAATGTATTTGCAATATCGGCAGATGCATTACCCTGTGTTGCATGTACCCAGTCAACTGCTGTGATTTCTTTGATATTTCCCTTGGCATCAGCAGTTACAATAATATTATCAGGACAATAATCTCCGTGACAAAGCTTAGTATGATTCTTCATGGAATTAAGCCTTGTAAGAAGTTCATACTTAACGCTGTTATCAAGTTCTTCAATAGAGTTAATCTGGCGGTTCATTTTATCCTTTAATACCAGAAGAAGTGGGTTAGACTTCTTCTGGAAAGATATCTGGTATTCAACCATTTTCTTAATATAATCATCAGCCTTGTCAGGGTATTTTTCAATTAATTGTGTAAGAGTAGGACCTTCAACATATTCACTTGTGATAGACCATTTACCGTCAGTAACAGCAACCTCTAAAAGCTTTGGAATATTAACGCCTGCGTCTTCAACTCTAGAAGTATTAAGAGCTTCATATAAAACATCTGATTTGTTGTAGGTCTTGGCAAAGACCTTAGTAGCTTTGCCATTCTCTACATATACTGATTTTAACTTAGATTTTGCTAAATATTTTTTCATATGACATGTCTTCCTTTCTTAAAATAATAATGATGATTATTTACCATAGTAAGCCTTTAAGTACATGGCTTTCATTTCACTCATAAGAGGATATCTTGGGTTAGCACCAGTACACTGGTCATCAAATGCAGCTTCTGTCATCTCATCAAGAGTTGCAAGGAAGTCTTCCTCTTTAACACCATAATCTGCAATAGTTTTCTTAATTCCTACCTTTGCCTTTAATTCTTCAATAGCCTTGATGAGGTTTTCAAATTTCTCATCATCATCTTTACCCTGAATTCCAAGGAAGTCAGCACATTCTACATAACGTGCTTTGCAATGTGGATACTGGTACTGTGAGAATGTTCCCATTTTTGTTGGAACCTCTGCAGCATTGAATCTCATTACATCAGTGATAAGAAGGGCATTAGCAATTCCGTGTGGAAGGTGGTGATATGCACCCAGTTTATGTGCAAGTGAGTGGCACACTCCAAGGAAAGCATTAGCAAAAGCCATACCAGCCATAGTAGAAGCTGTTGCCATCTTTTCTCTTGCAACTGCATCATGTGCACCTAATTCATAAGCTGCTGGAAGATATTCAAATATATTCTTCATAGCCTGTAATGCAAGACCATCTGTATATTCTGTTGCCATAATGGAAGCGTATGCTTCAAGTGCATGTGTAAGTGCATCAATACCAGAAGCTGCTGTAAGTCCCTTAGGCTGATTCATATGCATGTCAGCATCGATAATAGCCATCTTAGGAAGTAATTCGTAGTCAGCAAGTGGATATTTCTGACCGGTTGTTTCATCAGTAATAACTGCAAAAGGAGTTACCTCTGATCCTGTTCCAGAAGATGTTGAGATAGCGACAAAGTAAGCTTTCTCGCCCATCTTAGGGAATGTGTATATTCTCTTTCTGATATCCATGAAACGCATAGCCATATCAAGGAAGTCTGCCTCAGGATGTTCATACATAACCCACATAATCTTGGCAGCATCCATTGCAGAACCACCACCAATTGCGATGATTACATCAGGTTCGAAAAGTCTCATAGCTGCTGTACCTTCTTTAGCACATGCAAGTGTTGGATCTGGTGCTACATTATAGAAAGTAGTATGCATGATTCCTAAAGAATCTAACTTATCTGTGACACATTTGGTATAACCATTCTTATAAAGGAACTGGTCAGTAACGATAAATGCTTTCTTCTTACCCATTACAGTTCCAAGTTCATCAAGGGCAACAGGTAAGCAGCCCTTCTTAAAGTAAACCTTCTCAGGTGCTCTAAACCAAAGCATATTCTCTCTCCTCTCAGCGACAGTTTTTACATTAAGCAGATGCTTTACTCCAACGTTCTCAGATACTGAGTTTCCGCCCCAAGAGCCGCATCCAAGTGTAAGAGAAGGAGCCATCTTAAAGTTGTAGAGGTCACCGATTCCACCGTGAGATGAAGGTGTATTGATAAGGCAGCGGCATGTCTTCATTCTTTCAGAGAATTCAGCAATCTTGTCTGCCTGTGTTTCAACATTAATATAAAGAGATGATGTATGACCAAATCCACCATCTGCAATCAGGTGTTCAGCTTTTGAAAGAGCATCTTCAAAATCTTCTGCCTTGTACATTGCAAGGACAGGTGATAACTTTTCATGAGCAAATTCTTCTGAGAGGTCTACAGATGTTACTTCACCGATAAGAATTTTAGTTTCTTCAGGAACAGTAACGCCTGCTAAAGCAGCAATAGTATGGGCTTTCTGACCAACAATCTTCGCATTAAGGGCACCGTTGATAATAATAGTCTTTCTTACCTTTTCTGTCTCGCTCTTATTAAGGAAGTAGCAGCCTCTGTATGCAAATTCTTCTTTAACAGCCTTGTAAACCTTCTTGTCAACAATTACAGACTGTTCAGAAGCACATATCATACCATTGTCAAATGTCTTAGAATGAATAATTGAGTTAACAGCAAGTATTACATCTGCTGATTCATCGATGATAGCAGGAGTATTACCAGCACCTACACCAAGTGCAGGCTTTCCAGAAGAGTAAGCAGCTTTAACCATTCCAGGTCCGCCGGTAGCTAAGATAATATCTGCTTCCTTCATAAGTGTATCTGTAAGCTCAAGGGAAGGAACATCTATCCAGCCAATGATTCCCTCAGGGGCACCTGCTGCAACAGCAGCTTCAAGAACAACCTTAGCTGCTGCAATTGTCGATTTCTTAGCTCGTGGATGTGGGCTTATGATAATACCATTTCTAGTCTTAAGTGAAATAAGAGTTTTGAAAATAGCTGTTGAAGTTGGATTAGTTGTTGGGATTACGGCTGCAACAACTCCAATAGGTTCAGCAACCTTTTTAATTCCATATGCCTTATCCTCTTCAATAACACCACAAGTCTTAGTATCTCTGTAAGCATTATAAATGTATTCAGAGGCATAATGATTCTTGATAACCTTATCTTCCACAATTCCCATACCAGTTTCTTCAACTGCAAGCTTGGCAAGAGGAATTCTTGCTTTATTGGCAGCAAGTGCAGCAGCAGTAAATATCTTATCTACCTGTTCCTGAGTATAAGCTGCGAAGATGCGTTGAGCCTCCCGTACACCGGCAAGCCTTTCTTCAAGAGCTTCGACTGTGTCAACAATTGGGTAATTCTCAGTTAAATTCTTTGACATAACATTTCCTCCATAACTTGATTCGTGCAATATTGATTGATAATAATTTAACAATGTCAATATAACACTAATATAATTATAAGTCAATATTCATTGTAATATTAATTAAAATATGCTATCTTTTACCTAGTAACTGGGGGACTAATAAATCTTTTGTTAAGGATGGAGCGGCTTATGAACCTCTATATAAGAGCCCTTGGATTTGATAAACTTACATCAGAGGCTGAAGAGAAATTTATTAAATTAGAAATAGAAGATAATGTTGCCAATGGATTTGTTATACGTTACGAGAAATTAAATCGTGGCGTTATTATCGTGCGTATCAGCAGTTCAACAGGATTATATATATATGGAAGATACGAGAAAGATACATTTATATATGAATATTATTTTCCATTTGTTGTTGGAAAAGTTGCAAGCGACAATGAAGAGATGACTATTGAGAGGCATTTGGATAAAGAATCATTCGCTGTAATATGTGATGAATTAAAGACAGGGGTTACTCTTATATTTTATCTTCAGAATGTTATGGATTATTTTGAATATATATATAGTGGAAAAGAATTTAAAGCTCCTGAATTCAATCCTGACAGAAAGAATGATATAGCAAAGTTACCGATTAAGAATAAAAAGGTTACTCTTACAGGACTGTCTCTTGGCGGAATTGTTATGCTTCCTATAAGAAAAGAGAAAAAGACTCCACGTAATAAGAAGGAAGAACTCGCCAGAAAGAGACTTATTCAGGCTGCTAAGAACGGTGATGAGGATGCCATAGAGAGTCTTACTATAGAGGATATTGATACATATAATGAGCTTTCTAACAGAGTCATGAAAGAGGATATATTTACAATAGTAGATTCGACATTTATGCCATGTGGAGTGGAGTGTGACCAGTATTCGGTAATAGGTGAGATACTGGAGCTTTACGAGGAGAAGAACAGGTACACAGGCGAAAGCATATATATTATGGTGCTTGAGTGTAACAGCCTCATAATTACAACTGCAATTAATAAGCAGCATCTGCTTGGTGAGCCTGCTGTTGGAAGAAGATTCAAAGGGCAGATATGGCTTCAGGGTAATGTAAGATTCACAGATTAGAATGCCAGCATTGACCACAAGATTCAAATGTGGTAGAATTTTTCATGGTGTTTAGCCAAGTTGTTCTCATAGTTAAGTGGATATAACGGGGACCTCCTAAGTCTCAATCCCCAGTTCGACTCTGGGTGGGAACATTATTATTAGAAACAACCTAATTAAGAATAAGTAACAGAGGAAAATGTTTATGAATTATATTGTTATGGATCTTGAGTGGAATCAGAGTGCCAAGGGAAAACAATTTTCTGAGGAACATTTTCCTTTTGAGATTATACAGATAGGTGCGGCAAAAGTTAATGAGCAGCTTGATATTGTAGATGAGTGGCAGTGTATTATTAAGCCACATGTGTATACCAAGCTTCAGAATAATATTAAGAAGATTCTTGGAATTACAGAAAAAGACCTTGATAATGGAACGGATTTTGTGTCAGGTGTAACTGAATTTCTTAAATGGTGCGGTGAGGATTATACATTTGTTACATGGGGAAGCATGGATATTACGGAATTAAGACGTAACATGAAGTACTATGATGTGCCGGAGAACTTTTCTATGCCACTTCTGTATCTTGACCTTCAGAAGCTTTACAGCATTAATTTCTCAGATGGTAAGACACGCATGAATCTTAAGTCTGCGATTGATGAGCAGGGAATTAAGGGGGATGAGCATTATCATTCAGCAATGAGTGATGCAAGATATACAGCCAAGATAATGAAGACACTTGACTTTGACAGGGTTAAGAAGTTCTGCAGTATAGATACATTTACAATTCCAGAATCAAGAAAAGACGAGATATATCTTAACTTTGGGACATATGAGAAGTATATTTCTAAGGGATTTGCTACGAGGGACAAGGCTGCAAGCGACAGAACTGTACGTTCCTGCAAGTGTTTCTTATGCGGCAGGGCTATGGAAAGAACGGTAAAATGGTTTTCCACTAATTCAAAGAGTTATTATGGTCTGTTTACATGTGATGAACATGGTCTTATAAAAGGCAGATTCAAAATCAAGCAGAGTGAAGGCGGCAGATTCTATGCTATAAGAATAATGAAGTGCACTGATGAGAAGGGGGCACTTAAGATATATGAAAAGCAGATAAAAGAGAGGGAACACAGACGCAGACGTCGTCAGGCTGAGAAACTTTCAGTGCAGCAATAAAGGCATGTCAGAAAATAAACTGACATGCCTTTTTTAGTGAATTAATATGTGTTAGAACATAAGACCATATATTACAGCCAAACCAAGTATTATCTGGACAATTGTGAATCTGAAAACAACTTGTGTATCTGACCAGTCTTTATTCTTTCTCATATGGTCGTGGATTGGCGTACGAAGGTTCTTCATGAGGTTGATGTGAAGAAATCTCATGAATGAAACCTTGATAAGACCAAGTCCGCCGTCAAGGATAATTACAAGTGCCATTGGAATATAAAGCAACGGTGCATGGAGCTTGAGGAATGTAAATGCAATGAATATTCCTATTGCTCTCGAACCGGCATCACCCATAAGCAGCTTACTTGGTGATGCGTTGAACCACAGGTAGCCGAGGATACACACAACCATAATAAGAACAGTATGTCTGTAAGCTGATTCAATATTAAATGACTTAAAAAGTATATATACTGAGGCAAGTGTTACAACTGAAAGTGTACCACATAAGCCGTCAACACCATCTGAGCAGTTAGTAACGTTGATACTTACCCAGATAAGTATGATGATAAGTATTGCATAGATGATTGGATTGAGAGTTACTGTCTTTCCAAAGAATGCAAGGTCAAATGTGTTAGGGTTGTAATGCAGGTAAGTGACAGCTGCCATAACTGATATTGCAAGGTCAATAAGACCTTTCTTTAAATTACCCCATGGTGACGAAGCACTATCATCAAGGTATCCGCTGAGCATTGCGGCAAGTACAAGTATAAGATAAATGATAAGCTCGGCACTTAAGTTTACAAATAATGCACATGTGACAGTGAATGTAAGAATGAAAATCATGCCGGCACCTCTTGGTTTTCCAACCGATTTACTTCCGTTGATGGCATAAGCTCTTCCGGCATCTCTTGGGAGAAGATTCTTGCCAAGAGCAATTGCAGCTATTGTAAATGCGAAGGCAAATAAAATGCTTGCAAATGCTATGATGTTGGTGAAACTTTCGTTGACAATATAGTATATCATAAGAATTTAATACTCCTTTTCATCTTTCTAACTTATATATAGCATTTATTTCAATGCGATTTACAGTATAACATAATATATGTGAAATGAACATTTTTTTTGCTAATGAAATGTAGTAATTAATTTGCTAATGTGTTAATATACTATTAATTAGTGGGATAATCTGAGGGGACCCATGAGTGTCGTGTAAGATAATAATAATATAATGGAGGATTTTATGAAGAATATGCAAAAATACGAGCAGCTGGCAATCACAGAAGTGGATGCATATCTTTTTGGACAGGGAACTCATTATGAGATATATAACAAAATGGGCGCACATGTTGGAGTAAAAGACGGAAAAGAAGGTGTGTATTTTGCTGTGTGGGCACCTGCGGCAAGAGAAGTCTATGTTATAGGTGAGTTTAATAACTGGAATGCATATGGTTATGATATGAAGAAGATTTCAGATGGTGGAATATATGATTTGTTCATACCAGGAGCTAAAGCAGGGGATATGTATAAGTATCTTATTATTTCACAGAGTGGAGAGGCACTTTACAAGGCAGATCCATATGCTAATCAGGCACAGTTAAGACCAGAGACAGCATCAATAGTTGCCGATCTTTCAGGTTATGAATGGAAAGATTCTGAATGGGTTGAGAAGAAGAAGACAGAGAATCATCTTAAAGCGCCTCTTTCTATATATGAATGTCATCTTGGCTCATGGAAGAAGAAAGATGATGGAACAGAGGACGGATTCTATACATATAGAGAATTAGCACCTGAGCTTGCAAAATATGTAACAGATATGGGATATACACATATTGAACTTATGGGAATTGCAGAGTATCCATATGATGGATCATGGGGATATCAGGTAACTGGTTATTATGCACCTACAGCAAGATACGGAACACCTAAGGATTTCATGTATTTTGTAGATTATATGCATGAAAAAGGAATTGGTGTAATTCTTGACTGGGTGCCGGCACATTTTCCAAAGGATGCGCATGGACTTGCTAATTTCGATGGAAGCTGTGTATATGAGTATGCAGACCCTAGAAAGGGAGAGCATCCTGACTGGGGAACTAAGGTATTTGATTATTCCAAGAATGAAGTGGCTAACTTCCTTATTGCTAATGGAATGTTCTGGGTGGACAAGTTCCATATTGATGGTTTAAGAGTTGATGCTGTTGCTTCAATGCTGTATCTGGATTACGGAAGGACAGATGGAAACTGGGTCCCTAACAAATATGGTGACAACGGCAATCTCGAAGCAATCAGTTTTTTAAAGCATTTTAACAGCATGTTAAAGAAGAGATTTCCACAGGCAATAACTATAGCAGAGGAGTCAACAGCATGGCCTATGGTTAGTGGTGATCCTGACAATGGGGAATGTCTTGGCTTTACATTTAAGTGGAATATGGGTTGGATGCATGATTTCCTTGAATATATGAAGCTTGATCCATATTTCAGAAAGTTTAATCATAGCAAGATGACATTTTCATTGATGTATGCTTACAGCGAGAATTTCATTCTTGTGCTTTCACATGATGAGGTTGTACATCTTAAGTGTTCTATGCTTGGTAAAATGCCTGGTGACAGGGAGGACAAGTTCAAGAATCTTAAGCTGGCATATGCATATATGTGTGGACATCCTGGAAAGAAGCTTTTATTCATGGGACAGGAATTTGGTCAGTGGAATGAGTGGAGTGAGAAGCGTGCGCTTGACTGGTATCTGTTAGAGGATGAAAGTCATACAGAACTTAAGGATTTTACAAAGAAGTGTCTGAAGCTTAATAAGAATTATCCATGTCTGTATGCTACTGATTATAGCAGTGAAGGATTCAGATGGATTAATGCCAATGATAAAGATAATAGCGTTTTATCGTTTATGAGAATCAGTCCGGATGGAAAGAAGAATCTTCTCTTTGTACTTAATTTTACACCAGTTGAAAGAGACAGCTTCAGAATAGGAGTTCCGTTCAAGACTAAGTATAAGCTGGTTCTTGGAGATAATGAAGCTGACCAGAAGAAGACTCTTACAGCCGTTAAGGGAGATTGTGATGGATATCCGCAGTCATTGCTCATTGACTTACATAAGTATGGAATAGCTGTTTATGAGTTTAATGGTGATGTTTCTAAGGTTCAGCCAAGTAAGATATAATAATATGGCATTGAAGTCCCCGTATATTTGCGGGGACTTTTTTTGACTGAATGTGAATTTTCAGGAAAAAGTTTCGTATATAATTATAGATATGGATAAGAAGATACATTTAATAAAAATGCGCCACCAGATTACTTTACTGGGGCGCATTCTTTTATAATCTATGTCTTCTTTTGTTATAGTGTCTTCTCTGGCGCTTTCTTCTTGCATGCTCTTCAATAATATAGATAACGAACAGGATAACAGCTCCGATTCCAACGAGTATCCAGATATTAATCTTAATGCATGTCTTAGGTGTATAAGTTGATGTCACATCGTTATTAATATATGGGAGCTGGCTGCCTGTGTCCGTGCCAGCTGCACAGATATTAAGTGTTGTAGTTCCTACCGTATTATCATTGTACAGGAACTTAAGATGTGTTGTCATAACACCATTCTCATTGGTCATGTCATAATTATCATCAACTGTCATTGATACATTCGACAATGAACTTTTATTAGGTATTGTGATAAATGAAGCATTTAGCCCAAAGTTTAGTGAAAGAGTTGAGAAAACAGCTGAGTTATAATAGTTGTCATTAGAGAACATTGCTCCGAGCTGGCTTCCGGTTGTTGTTGATTTCTGGAAATTCGCAAATCCCCAGTCAAAAAGGGTTCTTGTATCAACATATCTTATCTCATCTGTGGCTTCCTTAAATACAACGCATATAAGACGCATACCGTCTTTTTCTGCAAATGTAACAAGTGTATTCTGTGATTCATCAGTATATCCTGTTTTGCCACCCTTGCAGTATTCATAATAGTAGGCGCGACCCTTTAACATCTTGTGTCGGTGTCTGATTGTACGTTGTGCAGACATGTTAGTTGCAGGAATTACATATGCATCGGCAGTTGAATCAATGCTGACAAAAGAAGCATTGTTATAGCACCCTCTTGCAATCATTGCCATATCATAGGCTGTTGTGTAGTGGTCGGTATTATATAATCCGCTCGCATTGGCAAAATGTGTATTCAAAGCACCAAGTTCTTTTGCCTTGGCATTCATCATATCGACAAATGCATCTATTGAGCCAGCCACATGTTCACCGAGGGCATAAGCCATCTCGTTGGCAGAATACAGCAGAAGTCCGTGAAGAAGCTGGTTGACAGTAAATTGCTCACCTGCTTTTGAACTTAAGTTGGCATCCTCATATACATTAATTGAGTTAGCAGCTGACTGTGAAAATGTTACAACATCGTCCATATTACAGTTCTCAATAGTAAGGAGTCCTGTTAAAATCTTGGTTGTGCTGGCTGGATAACATTTTTCATGAGAGTTCCTCTCGAAAAGAATGGATCCTGTATCAGCATCAATAAGAATGCAGCTGCTTGAGTTAACATCAGGTGCATCCGGCCATACAGCCTCTGTGCTGGTTGTGTCTGTCTCGCTGTAGACTTTGTTGTATGCTGCAGCCTGGGTATCTGTTGCAAAAGCTGAGAACACCAAAACAGTGGCAGATGCCGCGCTGGCTATCTTTATAAGTAATCCTTTTAAAAATTGCTTTTTCATTATAGAGATAATTCCTCCGATTAATAAAATATACAAATACATTGTAGCCCAGGATTGTACATAAGTAAACCCCGCTTGGCAAAAAGTGATATTTATGGTAAATAATATATAGGAAACTCAGATTTCGGCTATGTCTGTGTGCGGCATGTGCTTTCAGGATGACTTCGCTTAGCATGAGTAAATGCCGCCATCTGCAAAGTCTATTTCAGTGCGTGAAATCAAACGCACTTCGTTTGGACGTGCTTTCACGCACTGAACTTGTGCAGATAGTGGCATTAACTCATGTACAGCTTGTCATATTCAAGCGTATACCGCACACGGACATAGCCGAAATCTGAGCTAATATATAAGATAGGAGTAACGTATGAGACTTAGAAATGTACCCGGAGCAAGGGAAGTAATGATAGAGAATGAATATGTGTTTACAGAGCCAGAGGGGATGAAAGGCACATGGTCACAGGTTTTCGGTAACGATAATCCAATCCGTATTGAGATTGGTATGGGTAAAGGCACATTTATAACAACACTGGCAGCGAATAATCCTGATATTAATTATGTGGGCATTGAAAAGTATTCAAGCGTGCTTTTAAGAGCTGTAGAGAAACAGGATGAGCTTCAGCTTCCTAATTTAAGATTCATAAGAATGGATGCAGAGGCAATATGTGAGGTGTTTGGAGAGGGAGAGGTAGACAGAATATACCTTAATTTTTCAGATCCATGGCCAAAAGACAGACATGCGAAGAGAAGACTTACCTCAAGACAGTTCATGGCAAGATATGACATTATATTAAAGCCGGACGGACAGGTGGAATTCAAAACAGATAATAAAGATTTATTCGATTTTTCGTTAGAAGAGATTAAAGAGGCGGGCTGGGAGCTTCCTGTTGTCACATTTGACTTACATAATGACTCTGTACTTAACGAGGGTAATGTAATGACAGAGTATGAGACAAGATTTTCACAGATGGGCAATCCTATCTGTAAACTTATTGCAGTAAGAAATCATTAATAATAAATGCATATACTATATAAAGGCTTTGGGAGAGACATTGTGAAGAATAAAGCATTTGCAAGGAAAGTATCAGAAGTGATGTATGTGCATAAAGGAGCGAATTACAGAGTGGTAAGGTTTAAGAATTCCCTCGACGATGTCGTGAGAATCCTTAATACCAAGAAATAATGTACTAGTACTTACTAAAGGTCATCGGGCGAGTCATAAGGCTGCACGGTGACTTTTCTTTTGTCCAGGAAATGTTGCACTGTGATGTTTAACAGATAGCTTAATACAGCAAATACAGGAACTCCGAGGAACATTCCAATTACGCCAAACAGCGCACCACCTACGGTTATTGAAAATACAACCCATACAGGCTTAAGACCTGTAGTACTGCCGATGATACGAGGTCCGATAAGCAGACCGTCAACCTGCTGGATGCAGACAATCATGATTACAAATATTATAAGTTTGATAGGGCTTGCGATAACAATAATCACACCGCCAATCACGCCGCCGATGTATGGTCCGAAATACGGAATCATGTTTGTTATGCCGACAATCACGCTTATAAGCACTGCATATGGCAGCTTGAGAATCAGCATGATAATAAAGCAGATAATCATGACAATAATTGAGTCAAATGATTTGCCAATAATATAATTAATAAAAATACTTGCACAATTCTTACAGATGATGCGTGTATTGTCTGCTGTTTTCCTAGGAAGCACGGCATATAAAAATCTCTTAAAATGATAAAAGATATTCTTATTATCAGAAATCATGTAGATGGACACGATAATTGCAATAATAAGGTTTAACACACCTGAAAGAATGGCCATGGATGTATTAAGAATGTAAGGAACCATATTGGTAAGTGCACCAGTCATGTAGTCAACAAGTTTAGGAAGAGCATCTTCAATCTTCTGATTAATGAAATTGTAATCAATAGAAGAATTGGCGTGCTTATCTTCAAACTCAGTGAACCAGTTGCGGATATTCTCGTACCATACAGGAGCCTGATTGGCAATCTCTGTAATGCTTTTGTATATTTGAGGTACAACAAAGCCTATTAATACTGCAAATGCGCCAACTGCTATCAGGTAAGCAACAAGAATTGAAAGCATTTTGGCAGCTTTCTTGGACTTGATATGGCATACCCCCATGAAGAACCTGTTATAAAGGATCTTGATAAACGGATAAAGAACAAGCGCAATCATGGCACCAATAAGAAATGGTGACAGTATATGGAATATATTGCCCAATGACTTGACGGTTGCAGGCCAGTTACCAATGAACTTATATATAAGGATTGCACCTAGCACAAAAAGCAGACCATATATAACAATTGTAAAGTATTTGCTGTTAGGCTGGAATACATTCTTGCCAACAGCTTTGTCAGGTTTTGGCGGCTGTTCCTGTTCAGAATCAAGATTAATAGCCTCAATTGGAATATTGTCAACGTGTTTTGGCTGTTGTTCGAATTTTTTTAACTTCATATCAACTCTCTTTTCTTAATAAATGTATATTAAATATAAATATTTTCTCTTAAAATTGGGAATATAATAGAATTATAAGGGGTATAAAGGCACATATCAATATAAAAAACATGGCAAAATGATGAAAAACAAGAAAATTATAAAAAAAGTTAAATTGTTCTTAAATAAATACAAAAAAGTACTTGCATCGACAAAAAATATATGATAAAATTTTTACAATTTGTAGAGAAATATTTCTGAAATAAAAAATAACTTGGGTATTGGAAGGACAAGATTGCTGAATTTCCAATACTTAGCTTTGTAATTTTTATTTTAGGGTATTTCTT
>OGLG01000468.1_pt1 | contig 34900 bp, 60 predicted proteins | sample 1572621 | NCBI WGS metagenome assembly OGLG01 (sample SAMEA2581912, study PRJEB24529) | metagenome | biome: Human gut stool | place: China | collected 2011 | reverse complement strand
CTGTAGCGCAGCCACCAACACCGGCAACTATAGCGCAGCCACCAACACCGGCAACTGTAGCGCAGCCACCAACACCGGCTGCCGTAGCGCAGCCACCAACACCGGCAACTATAGCGCAGCCACCAACACCGGCGACTGTAGCGCAGCCACCAACACCGGCAACTATAGCGCAGCCACCAACACCGGCAACTATAGCGCAGCCACCAACACCGGCTGCTGTAGCGCAGCCACCGTTGATGGAAAGGAGTCTATTGCAATCGTCACCGGAGTTGATAGTAAGGCATCCGGCGCCCTTGGATGCTGGCTCGTCCTAACCGATAGGGGTGGCTGGAACGGTGATACTTTCCCCATTAAAGAGGTGCGAGCTGTAAAAATAGATGGTGAGACCATAAAACCAGGGGTATTTTACAAACTGGAAAATGGGGAGGTCGTGGAAGCATGAACCCATACGATATCCCGGATAGGCCCATCCCGAGCTGGGTGGATAACTACGATGATAAGCCGCACATCTGCCCGGAGTGCGGCTGCGAGATCAACGAGACAATTTACATTAAGGACGGAATGGTCATTGGCTGTGAAAACTGTGTTAAGCGGTTTGACGCAAGCGATGCGGATGCTGACAGGTACTTTGAATAAGGAGGATAACATGGTTAAATTCAGACCGCTGCGAGCGGACGAGGTTGACCTGCGGGTTGACCGCTATACTTCGAGAGGGGCTGTGCTCCTCTGCTACAAGGACGCGCGATGCGACATGCGCATTCTGGACGAGACGGTTGGCGCTGAAAACTGGCAGCGGGAGCATTACGAATGCAAGGGGAACCTTTTCTGCCGTGTCGGTATCAAAACGGATGACGGATGGGCATGGAAAGCAGATTGCGGAACCGAAAGCTACACCGAAAAGGAAAAGGGCGAAAGCTCCGACAGTTTTAAGCGCGCCTGCTTTAATTGGGGGATCGGCCGCGAACTCTACACCAAAATCAACATTGTTGTCCCGATGAGGACGCAAAAGAACGCCAACGGAAAATATGAGCCTGAAGATAGCAATGACAAGTTTGCACGGTTCACGGTAGCGGAGATGGAAGTACACGGCGAACAGATTACATATCTGACGGTCGCAAACAAAAACGGCAACATCGTATTTAGTTTTGGTCAACCGGGCGATGCCGGAGAGGACATCACGGAAATCTGCGCTGACTGCGGGAAACCGATCGTCCCAATCACCAAACAAGACGGGTCTACATGGTATGTCCGGGAGATTGTCCCATACACCGAGAAAATGTTCGGACGGCATTTGTGCGGTCCGTGTATGAAAGCCGCAAAGGAGGCCGAAAAGAATGGAGCTTGACCTGTGGACCGAACTGCAACAGAAATCGGCACAGCTTAATACATCCGTTAAGACCTTGCGAAATTCGGGAAGCGAGTATGCTGCTGCGGAGCGGGACTATAAAGTCCTTCTCCGCACCGAGTGCTTAAAGCTGAAAGACGAAGGTGTTGCCATCGGCCTGATCGATAAGACCTGCTACGGGATACCGAGCGTGGCAGAAGCACGGTTTAAGCGAGATGTTGCCGAAGCAGTCTACAAGGCGAACTTGGAAGCCATCAACAGCCTTAAACTGCAAATCAGGATCATCGATAACCAAATCGGCAGAGAATGGGGACAGGCTGGGAGGTGTGACGGTTGAAAAACGAATGGGGCGCAGAGCTTGACCGAAACGGTTACGCTCCGAGCATCGTACAGGCCGACACATCTAAGTGCTTTTTGTGCCAGCGCTCCGGCGTAAAGCTCGACCGGCACGAAATTTTCGGCAACGCAATGAGGAGCAAAAGCAAGCGCATGGGCCTTTGGGTGTCCCTGTGCCACACGCCATGCCACCTGACACACGCACACGGCTGCGCCGATGTGATGGATTGGCTGCACCGGCTGGGCGAGCAAGCCTGTATCGACAACTACGACTTTACCATCCCGATGTTCCGGGATGAATTCTACACAAACTATTTGGAGGAAACAGAATGCTGAACAAAGCGATCCTTAATGGGCGGCTGACCAAGGCCCCCGAACTGAAACAGACCAACAGCGGCAAGAGCGTATGCAGCTTTACCATTGCGGTAGACCGTAGCCGTGACCGAGAAAAGACTGACTTCGTACCCATCGTAGCATGGGGCAAGACCGCAGAATTCGTGAACCAGTGGTTTGGCAAGGGCGACCTTATCACCATTGTGGGCCGCATCGAAGTTCGCAACTATGAGGACAAGAACGGCAATAAGCGCACCGCCACCGAGGTTATCGCAGAGGAAGCTCTTTTCGGTGGCAGCAAATCTACCGGCAAGGCAGAGGAAAAGCCCGCAGAGAGCGAGCAGGGCGGATTTGAAGAAGTCGAGGGCGACCCTAACGACCTCCCTTTCTGACGGGAGGTGAGGAGGAATGCCGAATAGATTGATAAAGGATAGCTTCCGCACAAGCGACAAGATAGCATCCTTAACGGATTTCGAGTTTCGGCTTTGGGTAAGTCTTATTGTTTCGGTAGACGATGCGGGACGAGGAGATGCCCGACCTGCAATCATCAAAGGCAACGCATTCCCGCTTCGGGAACGGGTTACTGCAAAAGATATCAACGATGCGCTCCACGGTTTGGCGGCCAAAGGCTGCGTTTCCCTCTACGAGGTGGACGGGAAGCCCTACTTTTGGTTCCCGACTTGGGCCGATCATCAACGGATACGAGAATGCAAACCCAAATATCCCGACCCGCCTAAAAACAGCGGCGTTACACCGTCTGCGGAAATCTGCGGCGAGTTTCCGCAAGTTGCGGCGGATTGCGGCGAGCTGCGGCCTGAATCCAATCCAAATCCAAATCCGAATCCAAATCCGAATCCAAGTACCCCCCATGCCCCCCAAGGGGGCCGGTTTGCCGAATTTTGGGCGCAATATCCCAAGAAAGTCGGCAAAGGCGCAGCGGAAAAGGCTTTTGAGCGCATCAAGCCGGACAAGCAGACCTTTGACCGCATGATAGCCGCTGTGAATGCACAGAAGCAGAGCCGCCAATGGCGGGAGAACAACGGCCAGTACATACCAAACCCTGCGACATGGCTGAACCAGCGCAGGTGGGAGGACGAGCTGGCACAGGACGGAACCGACAATGTGTTCCTGCAGATGTTGAGGGAGGAGGGAGAGCATGACCCGATCTGAAACACTTGCAATCATGTCGATTTTGAAGGCTGCATACCCCGGCTACTACCGGGACATGAAGCGGCAGGATGCCGAAGCGGTGGTAAATCTGTGGGCGGAGATGCTGGCCGATTATCCGGCTAACCTTGTGGCAGCGGCGGTTAAGTCCCACATTGCCAGCGACCGCAAGGGGTTCCCTCCACACATTGGGGCTATCATAGCCGCTATTGGTGAGATCAGCAGACCGGCGGAACTCTCCGAGGGGGAAGCATGGGCGCTGATTGCAAAGGCCCTGCGGAACAGCAGCTACAACAGCGAGAAAGAGTTTGCAGCCCTGCCAGAGAACCTACAACGGTTGGTAGGACACCCCTCCCAGCTGCGGGAATGGGCCAGCATGGACACCGGGACAGTGCAGAGCGTGGTGCAGTCCAACTTTATGCGCAGCTACCGGGCAAGGCAGGAGAGCGAGCGCAAAATGCAAGCCCTGCCTGCGGATATCCGGGCAAAGCTGGCCGGTATGGCAGAGATAAAGCAGCTGCCCAGCTATGACATAGCGCTGGCGCAGCGGACGATGGAGGAGAATGCGTGAAACACTTGGGAGATATATGCAAGATAAACGGAGCAGAGATCGAACCTGTTGACTGTATTACAGGAGGAAGCCCATGCCAGGACCTTTCCATCGCAGGGAAGCGAGCAGGGCTTGCCGGTGAAAGAAGCGGACTTTTCATGGAACAGGTCAGAATCGTAAAGGAGATGAGAGAGCGTGACAGGAGAAATGGAAGATCAGGTGACATGGTCAGACCTCGGTTTATGGTCTGGGAAAATGTGCCCGGAGCTTTCAGCAGCAACAAAGGGCAAGACTTCGCGGCAGTCCTCGAAGAGATCATCCGCATCGCAGAGCCGGAAGCCCCCGATATTGATGTGCCTGAAAAAGGCTGGCCAACTTGGGGGGGCTACCACGATGAGGTGGGAGGACGATGGAGCGTGGCTTGGCGAGTGCATGACGCGCAATACTGGGGAGTCCCCCAACGCCGCCGTCGTATCTCGGTTGTCGCAGATTTTGGAGGTGACACCGCAGGAGAAATACTCTTTGAGCGCAAAAGCGTGTCAAGGCATCCTGCGGAGAGCGGAACGGCGCGGGAAAGACTTGCCGAAGCTGCTGAAAGAGGTTTTAATCCAGCAGTCGGGGACTGCATGACGGCTTGGGATTGCCAAAGCAAACGCATTTTTGACACAAACGGAAAATCTCCCACACTGCAAGGCGGTGTTGGAGGCGGGGTGAATAATCCTGCGATATTCTGCATGGCTACACAGCAGGGCGGCGCAGAACTTCGGACAGAAGATCAATCTCCCACACTGACCGCTGGCGACCGCCACGGGGTACCATATATCTCAGGGGTTGACGGCTACAATGGCGACCTGACCGGCGATGTCGCATCCACGATTGGTGTCAACTGCGGAATGTCCACCGGGCGAAATGGTGTTATGGAATTATCTGACAACGAAAACGGGGGCATGGCGCATGACAGCGTACTGTGTGCCGGGTTTAAGTTGGGTAACAGCGAGCAGGCGCGAAGCATCGGCTACGCCGAAGAGCAATCGCCTACGCTGAATGCGGAGTGTGGGGGGAACAAACCAGCGGTGCTGTGCCTGAACCTGAACAATACGGTCCGCCAAAACATGGTGGTTCGCCGTCTGACCCCGTTGGAATGCGAACGCTTACAGGGATTCCCAGACGGATGGACAGATATCGGAGAGTGGGTAGATGAAGAAGGCAGAACGCACAAACAGGCAGATTCTCCGAGGTACAAGGCGCTTGGGAATTCTATTGCACTTCCGTTCTGGTACTGGATGTTCTGCCGGATGGCCGAACACTTGCCGGGAAAAGCGACACTTGGCAGTTTGTTTGACGGGATAGGGGGCTTCCCTCTGTGCTGGGAAAGCATCCATGGGAAAGGAACGGCAAGATGGGCAAGCGAGATCGAGAAATTCCCGATGGCAGTAACGAAGTTAAGGTTCCCGGAGGAATCATGAAAATTCGATGGGAGATGGAGGAAAATGCATGATAAACGATGCTCTTTTTTCAAGCACTACGGATATGTGGGAAACACCGAAAGATTTGTTTGATAAGCTTGATGAAGAATTTAAATTTCAAACAGATGTGTGTGCCATCAAGCAAAATGCAAAGTGCAAGCGCTTCTACACCCCGGAGCAAAACGGGCTTAAACAGATCTGGACAGGAGTGTGCTGGTGCAATCCACCTTATGGCAGGGGAATTGAGAAATGGATGAAGAAGGCATACGAAAGCAGCGCAACGGTGGTTTGTTTAGTGCCAGCAAGAACGGACACCAAATGGTTTCACGATTTTGTACTTGGAAAGGCGGAAATAAGGTTTATCCGAGGTCGGTTGAAGTTTGGTAACAGCAAGAATAGCGCACCATTCCCATCAATGCTGGTTATTTACCGGAAGGATGGAACGCCATGAAAATCACGATCCCCGAAATTCCGCCATCGCTGAACAAATACGCCGGGCGAGCCAACGCATGGGACTACCGGGCAGAGAAACAGCGCTGGCTGCAGCTGTTTGTTGCATACTGCCCCAAGTGCAAACCAATGGGCAAGGCGGTGGTGACCATCACCTACTACTTCCCCACCCGGCACCGGCATGACCCGGATAACTACAACGGCAAGATGCTGATGGACGGGCTGGTACACCGGGGAGTAATCGCCGATGATAGCTTTGACCATGTGGAGTTAAGGCTTCGGGGAGAGTACGACAGACAAAATCCGAGGACGGAAATAACAATCGAGGAGGTGCCCTAATGGGGCAGAAGGAAATAAAACGGCAGAAGCCTACTTTTGAGGGGCAAAGTGCCGAGGAATTTATCAAGCGCTGGAACGCTGTCACCAAAGCCATAAAAATGCGCGCAGAGATGGCCGAGCAGGAAAAGGTGGTGAGTTATGATGTCATACGATAAAGCGTCTCCTAACGCCAAAATCGGCTGTTCTAATTCAAACGACCCGGAGTTCCTGGAGAAGCTGGTGCGGGAGGGCAAGACCAACAGGGAGATTGCCTTAATTCTCGATCTTGATTACGGCTCTGTGGCCCCAATCTTGTCTCGCTATGGAATCAAGAGAGACCCAAACCGGCCATGCAAGAGATGCGGAGGGCCGATAGGAAGCACCAACACCCGGCAGCTGTATTGCAAGGAGTGCCAAAAGGCCATGGACAGCATCCGGGCCCGCAAAAGCAGTATGAAAAAAGCCGAGCCGAAGAAATGCGAATACTGCGGGAAGGACTATTTCGGCCAGCCGGGACAAAAGTACTGCTCCAAACAATGCTACAAGGATGCGGCGGCATCCGGTAAGTATAAGCGTCCAAAGAATTGGATAAAGCGCCGGGATGGGAAAATCGACATCGAGATAAGGGTTTGCGGCAAAACAACAGAGCGCCGGGAGAGCGTGGACTACTACGAGGCTAGGGAGATTTGGCACGATGGCTGGATAGGCCGGGGCTACGCAGCGCTGATAACGGTAGATGGCCACAGGCTGGAGACCCTGCCGCAAATAAAGACATTCTTCGGATTTAGGAGGGATTCGCTATGAGGAACTGGGCGGCAGCGGTAGTTACGATAATCTTAGCTGCTTTCTGCATAATGGTTCTATCGGCTATTTCGGCCGAAAGGTGGAATCAGTTGGATGAAGTGGCCCAGGCGGAGATCACCGCAGAGGAACAGGAACGCCGGGAGCAGTCAGCCTATTACAAGGGTTGGCAGGACGGAAAGAATTATTATCTTGAGAATTTTGGGGGGATAAACTGATGGAACCTGTAATTAACCCGTGGTTGTTTTATTTTATTGATATTGCGAAAGGCATTAATGCAGTATCTTTATTTGCTTCTTTTTGTGTCTTTATTCCTTTTATCTATGGATTGGGAACAATGGTGAGCAATAAAGAATATGGCAACGACGATAAAGATTATTTGAGAGGAAAGAGAACCTTCAAAATATCATTGGTCATTTTAATTATTTCATTGGGAATTTTTATTTTTATTCCCTCTTCCGACACGATTTTGAAGATGGTCATAGCTAAAAATGTAACATACGATGCTGTAAGCGCTGCAAAAGATGTTGTTATTCAGGTCTATAACGATATTTTGGCACTGTTCCAAAAATAAAAGGAGGGATAACATGGATGCTGTGAAATTTATTAAGGAACGCAACAGAATGTGCGAGAGTTTTGGTGCTGGATGTATAGGATGTCCTGCTTATAATGAGTCGCGCTGTGTGGTTAGTAGTGCGTCAACGCTGGACGCTACGGATCAGATTGCTATAGTCGAGGAATGGTCTGCTGCACATCCACGCAAGACGAGGCAGAGCGTGTTTCTGGAACAGTGGCCTAATGCCAAAGTTTTTGTGGATGGTGTGTTAGACTTTTGTCCGAAGGAACTGGATAGCCACTACCCATGTCAATCAACTGATGTCGAGATGCGTTGTCAGTCTTGTCGTCGAAAGTTTTGGATGCAGGAGGTAGAGTGATGGAAAATTTGTTGCAAAACATCGCCAGCGGGCTGTGGATCGTGTTGGGCGTGTACTGTTTCTTAGGGCTAAGGATGTGGAACAAGCGCTTCAGCGAGTTGTATGACGAACTGAAAGAGGAGGTGGAGTGATGGAATGCACTATTCTGCAAGGCGACGCGCTGGAGCTGCTGCGGACGCTGCCGCCAGAAAGCGTACATACCTGCGTGACATCCCCGCCCTACTATAATTTGCGAGATTATGGAGTGGATGGGCAGATCGGGAACGAGGCCAGCGTGGAGGAATACCTGCAGGCGCTGGTTGCTGTATTCCGTGAAGTCCGGCGGGTGCTGCATCCGAATGGAACACTGTGGGTGAACATGGGCGATAGCTATGCTACCAATTCGGGGAACCAGCCGCCGACGAACACCCGCAATTCCTGCGGACACACCGCAAAGCGCATACCGCAGGGGTACAAGAAAAAAGACCTGATCGGCATACCTTGGCAGTTGGCATTTGCCCTCCGTGCAGACGGTTGGTATTTGCGGCAAGACATCATTTGGCAGAAGCCGAACTGTATGCCGGAGAGTGTAAATGACCGATGCACGAAGTCACATGAGTACATCTTCCTGCTGTCAAAGTCAGCGCACTATTATTTCAACGCGGCGGCAATCAGCGAACCAGTCACATCGGCCAAGGGAAACGCAAGGACATTTCGAGGCGGCGGAGCCTATACCGGCGGTCGATCTCACGACAACAGCGCACAGGTGGAGCGTGAGAGCCACGGGAACGGTGAAAACAAGACGGGGCGCAGGAACAAGCGGAGCGTCTGGAGCGTAAGCACAAACGGATTTCGCGGCGCACACTTCGCCGTGTTCCCGGAAAAGTTGATCGAGCCGTGTATTTTAGCGGGTTGCCCAGAGGGCGGCGTTGTACTTGACCCATTTGCAGGCAGCGGCACAGCAGGCGTGGTGGCCAAACGCATGGGGCGCGGTTTTGTGGGATGTGAGATCAATCCCTCGTATGTAGAAATGGCCGCCAGAAGAATAGCGGAGGTAGAGTGATGGAACGACTGACAAACAAACGCGAAGCCGACGCGCAACGAAAAGAGTACGAGCGCCGCCTTGCAAACGGGTATCCGCGGAATATCCCAGAGGAGCGGTTTCTGCGTCTCGCTGCCTACGAGGACACGCACATGATGCCATCCGATGTAACTTCGATGCGCATGGATATGGCTATCATTGCGGCGCTGTTTGACGGCGTCGATGTGGATAGGATGAAAGAGCTGACCGAGGCTGACAAGGACGGGCGGCTGGTGGTGCTGCCGTGCAAGGTGGGCCAGAGGGTGTTCGCCTTGCTGGACACGGATACGCATATAAGCGAGTGCGAGGTCAAGCAGATTGGTATGGGCAATAAAATCGGCTTTATTGGCCTTGAGCCAATAGGTGCCAGAGGGCGGGAGTATGGCGTATCGCTAAACGGATTTGGCAAGACCGTATTCCTGACCCGCGAGGAGGCGGAGAAGGCATTGGAGGCGATGAAGGATGGCTGAATTGAAACGCTGCCCTGAGTGCGGTGGAGCTGCAACCGTTATCCATATGTACGATACCTACGATAGAGCAGACTTTGGGTGGACTGCCGGTTGTGGGAGATATAGGGCTGGTGATGGTCTCCACACAAAGAAGATGAAAGTATCTGGGCTGCCCAGCAAAGAAAAAGCAATCGAAGCATGGAACAGGAGGGCTTTCGATGAAAAACGAAGTATGGAAAGATATTAAAGGGTTTGAGGGGTGGTATCAGGTGTCCAGTTTTGGGAGTGTTCGTAGGATTGCCCCCGTAAACGGAAGTGTGCGGTGCAAAAATTTAAAACCGTGGGTGAATACGAGAGGATATAGCTATGTAACGCTAAATGTCCATTGCAAAAAGACGGTATTTCGTTTGCATAGATTGGTGGCAGAACATTTTATTGGGGACCCGTTACCAGAAGAAACCGATGTGAATCACAAAGACGGAAACAAACAAAATAACTCTGCGTCAAATCTTGAATGGTGTACAAGGAGCGAGAATATGAAACACGCAATTAGAACAGGCCTATTCTATCCAAGAATAGGCCCGAGGAAGGCAGGCTGACAATGGCTGAATACTTGGACCGGGAAGCGTTTAAGAAAAGCGTTGAGGAGCGTTATTGTAAGCCGTGCAAGGCGGAGGGAAAAGACCACAACGGATGCTGGTGTCGTGCCTGTTGGGTTGACGATATGCTCGATGAGGTAGATTGTTTCCAGCCCGCTGATGTTGCACCGGTGGCGCGTTGTAAGGACTGCAAGCACTTCAAGAACTACGGAAAGACATCGCTACTCATAGATGGAAAGAACATCAAGGCTGGGTGGTGTCATAGACGGGCTCGGTACGACGAGGAGTACAGGATGCCGCCGGAGGATTTCTGCTCCTACGGCGAAAGAAAGGATGGCGCTGAAAATGGATGAATACATTAACAGGGGAACGGCGATTGCCAAGTTGACCGCCTTGGAAGTAACCGAACCAAACGCTACGATGGCAGATGCGAAGCGGGTGCTTGCGGATGTGCAAACGGCAGATGTAGCTTCCGTGGTACGCTGTAAAGATTGCTCTTGGTACCAATCGGTTGACGATGATGGTGATGATTTTGAGGTATGCAATTATTACAATAGGGAAGTAATGGGTTCTCAATTTTGCTCTGAGGCAGAGCCTTACAAAACACCGGAAGAGAAAGCCGAATTCCGCCGAAGTGTTGGCCTTGATGAGGGGGTGGCAATGGCTGAATACATTAACAGGAAAGCACTGCTTCAAAAGGCATGGGACGCCGACACTCGCATAGGCTATGTTCAAGTTGTCGATGTAGGGGATATTCTTGATATGCCCGTTGCCGATGTAGCTCCGGTGGTGCATGGGCGGTGGGTACATCTTGGCGGAGACGAGTGGTGCCGCTCTGCGTGTGGCTTTGTCATCACCACCGATGGCAGTTGGGATAAGCCTACTAAAAAATATTGTGAGGATTGTGGTGCAAAGATAGACGAAAAGGGGGATGTCTATGATTAAGCCATACATCAAAAATGAAACTGCAGTGGATATTATCTGTAGTATCTGCGACAGAATGTATCCTGGAATGGACTGTGAGCCTGCCGACTGTGAGTGGATGAAGATGCTGGCGGAGGAATCTGTTGATGCAGTGCCGGTGGTCAGATGCAAGGACTGCAAGTACAGAGATGGAACACCGGGGCAGCCGAATATACTTTGTGCGCAGATGCACGAGGACGATTTCTGCTCCTACGGCAAGAGAAAGGAGGAACCACATGATAGACTACAAAAAGACCTGTAAGTGGGAGCTTGCCAGGTATTACGAAAAGCTCATGGCCATCGACAGCCTGCAGGACGAGATCGATACGCTGACCACAAGGATGGAGGGCATCAGGTCACCAACAATGGATGCCACGCCTGTACAGGGAGGAGGCTCGACCGCCGAGGAGCGCATAATAAACGCCATCTGCAATAGGGACAACCTCACCGTCAACCATGAGCTGGTTAAGTGGCAAGTGCGGCAGATGGACCGTGGCCTGTCTATCCTGACCGACCAGCAGCGCAGGATACTTGAGGTGGCCGTCATGCGGCGTGAGTACAATGCCATCGATAGATTATGTGACGAGCTGCACATCAGCAGGTCGGAGCTGTACCGCAGGATGGACGAGGCACTAAAGAGATACGCTATTTGCCGATACGGTGTGACCGAGCTGTAAAACTTGGGACAAATTCGGGACAAAATAACGCCTTACATAGTGTATACTTATATCGTGGTAAAACACAGACTTCCCTTGACATTCCTCCTGGTGGGGAGCCGGGCCCCTAATCCCGGCGATCTGCTCCCGTAGCTCAATGGTAGAGCAGCTGCCTTGTAAGCAGCGGGTTATAGGTTCAAGCCCTATCGGGTGCTCCACCTTCATGTTTTACCTCCTTCTTACGGGGGCGCCGATGCCCCGTTATCCCATCGGCCGAAGATACATGACCTTCGTAAAAAAGGTGCCGCGCTGGCAGACCGCAAGTTCGCAATAGTCTGCCTTACAAAAAAGCAATCAGAGAGTACCGAAAGGCGCTCTCTTTCTTTATGCCATAAAGGAGGGGATACCTATGGATTTAATAGTCCGCAAAATCCCGCAGAGCGACACCATCAAGGTGTATCCGGTATCTGATGTGCATTTGGGCAGCATCCTACACGATAAAGAGGGCTGGCAAGCATTCTGCCGCCGGGTAGAGCGGGAGGATGCTTATCTCATCCTTGGCGGCGATCTCATCAACAACAATACCCGGAACGCGGTGGGAAGCCCCTTTGAGGATTATATCCGCCCGCGGGAGCAGAAAAAGATGATGGTGGAAATGCTAACGCCCATCAAGAGTAAGATACTCTGCGCGGTATCCGGTAACCACGAAGCGAGGACAGCCAGGGACACCGACCAAGACATTATGGGCGATATCATGTGCAAGCTGGACATGGAGGACTACTACGCCGAGGACATAGCATTCCTCAAACTGGAGATTGGGCGCAGGGTAACAAGAGATATCCCTATCACAAGCTATACGATGGCTGTTACCCATGGCTCCGGCGGCGGCATTTACACCGGTGCAACGGTCAACCGCAATGAGCGCTTCGGCTACACCATAGAGGGCATTGACGCTCTGATTGTTGGCCATACCCACAAAGGCACCATCAGTAAGCCCAAAAAGATCGTGGTGGACAGTAACAACAATGTTATCCGTACCAAGCAGCTGGTAGTGGTTAGCTGTACTGCATGGCAGCAGTACGGAGGCTACGCAGCCCGGAAGATGCTGCTTCCCAGCAGCGAGAGCGACCATGAGCAGCCGCAGACGCTCCTGCTGTGCGGGAACAAGACAGGCACTAAGCGGATAACCACGGTTTGGTAACAATAATTGGTAGCCCGGCATAGTAGACACTGGGAGGGATAGGGCGGGTAATGAACATTGTATTTGATTATAATTCTCCCAGGTGGCGGAGGAAGCGCCAACAGATATTAAGGCGTGACGGATATATGTGCCAGCACTGCAAGAGGTACGGAAAGGCGGTACAGGCTACAACTGTGCATCATATCAAACACGCAGATGAGTACCCGGAGCTGGCTTACGAAGATAAAAATTTAGTAAGCCTGTGTGAGGGCTGCCATAACAAGCAGCACCCGGAAAAAGCAACAGCAGCAAGGGGCCGTTACTGATACCCCCCCTATCCGTTGCGCCTTCCGCCTGTCTATGGGGACCGGCGGGGGGAACTTTTTCCAACTCTACGGTATATTTTTGAGAAAGGGGAAGCCATGACAAAGGAAAAATGGGTTGAAACTATCGGAAAACAGATGGAAAAACTCGGTACGGCCGACCCATCTTATCAATCTGCGGTAGAAACGCTTGCAGAGATACTGGAACAGCGGGATAAGACCAAGGCCGAGTTCAAAAAGTCCGGCGGTAAGTCCGTCATCGAATATACCAACAAAGGGAACGCCACAAACATGGTAAAAAACCCTCTGTTGATTCTGTGGGACGACCTCAACAAGAGCGCACTGGCATACTGGCGCGAATTGGGGCTTACTCCATCGAGTTTCCGCAAAATGACCGGCGGAGTGAAGGAAAAGGAGGAAAAGGGCGGCCTTGCCGCTGCTCTTGCCAGCCTTGAGACAGATTAATGGTAAGAACTGGCCCGTAGTCCTTGAGTATGCCGAAAGCATCAGAGACGGGAGAAAGGTCGCTTGCAAGGAATTGCGGCAGGCTGTTGACCGTTTCTTTGCTGACCTCGATAATGACGAGTACGATTTCGCGCCGAAAGGGCCGGAGTTCTGTATTCAAATCATCGAAAAGACCCTCTGCCACCAGCAGGGGGAAAAGCTGGACGGTAAACCGCTCCGGGGAAAGCCGTTCCTGTTGGAGCCGTTTCACAAATTCATCATATACAATCTTCTTGGGTTTAAGTTGAAAGGCACCGATGTGGTGCGGTTTCATGAAGCCCTTATTTTTATCCCTCGAAAGAACATCAAAACCAGTTTTGCCGCTTCCCTCGCATGGGCGCTGTCCCTGTGGTACCGGCGCAGCGGTTCCAAAACCTACATATCGGCCGCGGCTCTGATGCAGTCCCTTGAAAGCTTTAATTTTCTGGATTATAACATCCGGCTTATGGGCGAGGACGAGAAGCATGGCGGCGGTGTAAAGATCATTGACAACAACAACGAGCACTCAATGGAGGCAGAGCTTCCAGACGGCTCGTTTTTTATCCGCGCTCTGGCTGCGAACCCGGATGCGCAGGATTCTCTTAACTGCAATATTGCGATCTGCGATGAAATCCACGCTTTTACCAAGCCTAAGCAGTACAACCTTTTTAAGGAAGCCATGAAAGCCTACACCAACAAGCTGCTGATAGGTATTTCCACGGCTGGCGATAACGAACAGGGCTTCCTTGGGCAGCGGCTGCAATACTGCCGAAAGGTGCTGGATGGCACCATCAAGGACGAACAATATTTTATCTTTATGTGCTGCGCCAATCCGGATGAGGAGGGAAATATCGACTATACCAATCCCCTGGTACATGAGATGGCCAATCCGGCCTATGGCGTTTCCATCCGGCCGGAGGAAATTCTAAACGATAGCTTGCAGGCGCAGAATGACCCGCAGCAGCGGAAAGATTTCTTTGCAAAGTCTCTCAATGTCTATACCGGGGCTATCAAGTCCTATTTCAACCTCGACGAATTCCGGCGAAGCGATGAAAAATACAACTGGACGCTGGACGAGCTTTCCAAGCTCCCAATAGACTGGTACGGTGGTGCAGACCTCTCAAAAATGCACGACCTAACGGCGGCTGCGCTTTTTGGAAATTACAAAGGCGTGGATATCATCATCAGTCACGCTTGGTTCCCTGTGGTGCAGGCTCATGTTAAGGCCGACGAGGATGGTATACCGCTTTTCGGCTGGGCTGATGATGGACTTTTGACCATGTGCAACAGTCCAACCGTAAACCACGCCGATGTTGTCAACTGGTTTGTTACAATGCGAAAGCGCGGTTTCCGAATACGACAGGTGGGGCATGACCGTAAATTCTGCCGAGAGTATTTCATTGGCATGAAATCGGCTGGGTTTAACATTATCGACCAACCGCAGTATTTTTACAGGAAATCAGAAGGTTTCCGGCATATCGAGCAGAGCGCCAAAAATGGGACGCTGTACTATATGCATTCCGAAGCATATGAGTATTGTGTTGGGAATGTCTCGGCCGTCGAAAAGACAGACGACATGATACAGTACGACAAGGTAAGACCGACAAACCGAATTGATGTGTTCGATGCCTCCGTATTCGCCACGGTGCGGTACTTGGAGGCTTTGGATAAATCTAAAGCAGGAAAGAAATGGTGGGGTGATAAATGAGCATGGCAAATTTTTTTGAGCGCTTCCGCTCTCGGGATAAGCCCCAAACGCGGAGCGCTGTATGCCTGTGTGATGGAACCGGCTGGAAAGACCTAACCTGTTCCGGCTATACAGACCTTGCGCACAACCCGGAAATCTGTGCCGCTGTTGATAGGATTGCGTCTTTAATTGGAAGCATGACAATCTATCTGATGCAAAACACCGATAGTGGAGATATCCGGGTTAAAAATGGGCTGTCTCGTGTGGTTGATATCGAGCCGAACAGTTACATGGGCCGGTCAAACTTTATCCAGTGGATCATCAAAACAATGCTGCTGGATGGCCGGGGGAACGCTGTAGTGCTCCCAAAGACCCGGAAGGGGCTGCTCCGGCGTCTTGACCCGATTCCGGCGGCGTTTGTAGCATTTGTACCGAATGGGGAACGGTATTATAGCATCGAAATATCTGGGAAACCCTATGACCCGAAGGATGTGCTGCATTTTGCCATAAATCCGAGCAATTACTACCCATGGAAAGGCACTGGGTACAGCATTGCGCTGGCTGATGTGGCAAATAACCTAAAGCAAGCGGCGAAAACAGAAAATGGTTTCATGGCCAGTGAATGGAAACCGTCTCTTATCGTGAAGGTGGATTCTCTGACGGACGAGTTTTCTGACCCGGAGGGGCGTGCAAAGCTCCTTGGCGATTTTGTGGCAAGCAATAAAGCCGGGGAACCTTGGCTGATTCCTGCCGAGCAATTCTCGGTGGAACAGGTAAGGCCCCTTACTCTATCTGATCTTGCGCTGGCAGACTTCGTAAAACTGGATAAAACGACGGTGGCAACCATTCTTGGCGTGCCGCCTTTTGTTTTGGGCGTTGGCGAGTTCAAGCGAGACGAATGGAACAACTTTATTTCTTCCCGTATCATGCCGATTGCACAGATTTTGGAGCAGGAGTTTAGCCGAAAGCTGCTCGTATCTCCGGATTACTTTTTCCGCTTCAATGTCCGCTCCCTCTACAACTATTCCTTGGAGGAAACCATCAAAGCTGGCGCGGAAATGGTTGACCGCATGGCAATGACACGGAACGAGTGGCGCAGTTGGGTTGGGCTTACTCCGCACGAGGGGATGGATGAGCTTTTGGCCCTTGAAAACTACATTCCCGCGGACCGCCTTGGCGATCAGAAAAAACTAAACGGAGGAGGTGAGTAAATGGTAGGAGCAAGACAGGCAATCAGCCGCAGTGGCGACTTCAAAACCCGCGCTGCTGATGGAAACCTCTACATTGAGGGCTATTTCGCCACCTTTACCGGCGAATACCGGATGTGGGATAAAGCCATCGAGCGCATTGACCGAGGAGCCTTTGATGGTACCCTCGGTGATGATATTCGGGCGCTGGTTAACCATGATACCACAATCGTGCTTGGCAGAACAACAGCTGGTACACTGACCCTCCGCGTTGACGATTTGGGCCTTTGGGGGTCCATCCTCATTAATCAAGCGGATCAGGACGCCATGAACGCCTATGAGCGCGTAAAGCGTGGGGATGTTTCCCAATGTTCTTTCGGCTTTGACATCCTTGACGAGGAAACCGAAATCCGGCCAGATGGCACAACCGTGTGGACTATTCGCAAAGTCAAACTGTATGAGGTATCGGTCGTTACCTTCCCGGCCTACGAGGACACCATGGTAGAGGCTCGGAAAAAAGACCTTGAAAAGATCAACGAGCGCAAGCTCGACCAATGGAGGGCCGAAGCCCTCAAAAAGCTAAGAAAGGAGTGCTGACATGGCACTGAAATCCATTATGATTGCCAAAAAGCTGGAACTGAAAAGAGCAGCTTTTGAGGCACTGGTAGCTAAAGACGCAGAATTTGCAACACGCTCCGCTGAAATCGAAAAAGCAATCGGCGAAGCTACCACCGATGAGGAGCAGCAGGCTGTTGAGGACGCCATGAACAAATTTACCGAGGAACAGGATGCCCACAACGCCGAAAAAGAAAAACTGTCCGCAGAAATCAAGGGCCTTGAGGAAGATTTGGAAAATGCCGAAAAGGATCCTCCCAAGGCTGAACCCAAAGCAGAAAAGAAAGACGAAAGGAATGATTTTACCATGAATACCATCAACATTCGCTCCCTCCCCATGAATGTGCGCGCCTTTGACGCTCTTCCCAAAGAGCAGCGTGACGCTATCGTAGCCCAGCCCGATGTGCAGACCTTCTTTGCGGAGCTTCGTAACGCTGCCCGCAGCAAGAGAGACATCACCGGTGGTGAGCTGACCATCCCTGTTGTATTCCTCGACCTCATTGCCGAGAATATGTATCGCTACTCCAAACTGATGCGTCGGGTCCGCATCCGCAATGTCAATGGCGAAGCCCGTCAGACCATTGCCGGTACTGTCCCCGAGGCCGTTTGGACTGAAATGTGCGGTGCCATCAATGAGCTGACCTTCAGTTTTAACCAGATCACTCTTGACGGCTTCAAGGTTGCCGGTTATGTTCCTGTTTGTAATTCCCTGCTGGAGGATAACGATGTAAACCTTGCCTCCTGGATCGTCGAGATGCTGTCCGAGGCTATCGGCCTTGCCAAGGATAAGGCCATCCTGTACGGCAAGGGCGCTGGTCAGAAGATGCCTCTCGGTATTGTGACGCGTCTGGCGCAGGAGAGCAAACCCAGCGATTACCCGGCCAATGCTCCTGCTTGGGTTGACCTGCACACCTCCAACATCATCACCATTCCCACTGCTTCCACCGGCGAGGCTTTCTGGGCTGCGCTGGCTGTTGCTGCTGGTAACACCTTCACCCGCTATTCCCGCGGCGAGCGCTTCTGGGCTATGAATAGCAAGACCCTGGCTACTCTGCAGTCCAAGGCAATCCTTGCTACCGCTTTGGGCCGGTATGTCACCTTTGACGGTATGACCATGCCCATCATCGGCGGTGATGTGGAAATCCTCGAATTTATCCCCGATGGCGACATCGTTGGCGGCTATGGCGACCTGTACCTGTGGGCGCAGCGCTCCGGCATGACCATCGAAGCATCCCGCGAGGTTCAGTTCATTCAGGATAACACCGTATTCCGCGGCAAAGAGCGTGCTGACGGTATGCCCGTTATCCCCGGCGCTTTTGTGGCGATCAACATTAACGGCGCTTCCGTAACCACCTCCATGACCTTTGCGGCTGATACCGCCAACAACGCTAAGCTGTCCGCTCTGACCGTTGGAAACCTGTCCCTCAGCCCTGCTTTTGATGGCGATGTGCTGAGCTACACCGCTACCGCTTCCGCTGCGACTGCTGCAGTAAACGCCACTACCGAGGTTGCCGGTGCGCAGGTCGCTATTACCTACAACAACGCCAATGTGAAGAACGGCGGCTCTGTTACCTGGCTGGCTGATGGCGCTGCCCATCCTCTGACCGTTACTGTCAAGAATGGCAACGAGACCGTTGTTTACACAGTCAATGTAACCAAGGCTTCCTAAAAGGAGGTTAAAGCATGACAGACGCTGATATCCTCGTGATCTTGAAGGTTGATTTGCAACTTTCCACAACAGCGCTTGACGATTACCTGTCGGCGTTGATCGCGTCTGCCAAGGAGTATATCGCTACCGAGGGAATCGTACTTTCCACCAGCACCGGTGATGCTATGCTGGTGGAGATGTACGCCGCCTACCTTTACCGGCAACGCCGGGAAAAGGTCGTAGCAATGCCCCGGATGCTCCGGTGGGCACTCAACAACCGGCTGTTTGAGCAAAAGGTGGGTGATTGATTTGGATGATCTCATTACATTAATCTCCCAAACCTTTGAGCAGAACGATATCGGGGTACAGATTGCCACAGAAACCACAACACAGGTCTGGGCGCGGCTGCAGTCCGCTACACGGGCGGAGTTCTATTCCGCCGGTCAAAACGGCTTGCAGCCGTCCCTTGTGGCGGTTACTCCTATCGCCAACTATGCTGGGCAGAAATTAGCCGAGTGGCGCGGCACACGCTATTCCATTTATCGCACCTATTTTGCAACAGGCAGCGATGAAATAGAGTTGTACCTTGAGGAAAAGGTGGGCAACGATGTCGAAAACGGTTAGACCGGATGAGTTGGCAACGGCAATCCTGTCCGAACTGAAAAACTATGACCAGGCCGTTACGGATGGCGTAAAAAAAGAGGTTCGGCAGGTGGCAAAGGAATGCCGCCAAGACATTGTGACCGGCAGCCCGGTACAGACCGGCGATTATAAGGCCGGTTGGCGTGACAAGGTCGCATATGAGAGCTACAGCGATATCCGTATGCGAATTTTCAACAAAACGGATTACCAGCTCACGCACTTGCTGGAACATGGTCACGCAGGACCAGGCGGAACCGCAAAAGGCTCTGCCCGCCCATTCCCCCACATCGGCCCAGCGGAGCAAAAGGCAGAGCAGAAACTATTAACCCGTGTAAAGGTGGTGATTAAGAAAGGATGACACTGCAAGAGGTCAATTCCCTGTTAAAACAGACGAGGATGCCCGTAGCTTACGGTTACTTCAATAAGCCGCAAAAGTTACCGTATATCCTCTATCGCGTCTCCTACTCCAATAATTTTGGCGCTGACAATGTGGTGTATCACCCCATCAACCATATACAGGTTGAGCTTTACACAAAAGATAAAGACCTAACAGCAGAGGGCAAAGTCGAACAGGCTTTGTCCTCTCTGTTTTGGCAGAAGTCCGAGAGTTACATTGAAGATCAGCAGTGTAACCAAGTAGTTTATGAAATCGAGGTGTAAAAATGGCTGATAAAGTTAAATTCGGTATCTCGAATGTCCATTACGCTATCCTCGACGGGGAAAATAACACCTATGGCACTCCCGTAGCCATCCCCGGCGCAGTTAGCCTGTCTTTGGAGCCTTCCGGCGATACCACACCGTTTTATGCGGACAACATTCAGTATTTCGTAGCCGTGGCGAACAGCGGCTACACCGGCGATCTCGAGGTCGCCGTTTTCCCAGAGGCATTCCTCAAGGATGTTTTCGGGTATACTCTTGACACCACCAGCAAGGTGATGATCGAGAATGCAAACATTCAGCCCAAGTCTTTCGCACTGCTGTTCCAAGAGGAGGGCGATGTGAACGGGACGAAGTTTGTTCTTTATAACTGCACCTGCACCCGCCCCACTCGTGAGCTGAACACCACGACCGAGAGCGTTGAGCCGCAGACGCAGACCGTCAGCATCACCGCTTCCCCGCTGGCAAACGGCAACTCCCTTGCCTACACTACGGCGGAGACCCCAGAGGCGACCGTGAACGGCTGGTACACCGCCGTATTCACTCCGACGACTGGAGGCTGAAATGAACAAAGTAATCGAGATCGACGGAAAAAGCGTAGGGTTGTGCGCTAATGCGCTGACCCCACGCATCTACCGCCATAAAGTGGGTCGGGATATTGTCCGTGACCTGCAAAAGCTACAAACGGCAGCGACATCCGAGGACGGATCTTTTTCCGTAAGCGATCTTGAAATCTTTGAGGATGTCGCTTTTATCATGGCTCGGCAATATGACGGGTCCATCCCGGACAATGTTGACGAGTGGCTGGAGCAGTTTGAGATGTTTTCCATCTATAAAGTGCTCCCTGCCATTTTGGAGCTTTGGAGCCTGAACAACAAGACTACCGCTGTTCCAAAAAAAAAATAAAACAAACTGTGCGTGAGCCTACCGGGTCAACCTTTATGCTCCGCTGCGCTGAACTCGGGTTATCCGATGAAGCGCTGGAGGACATGACCTGCGGAATGGTCTATGATTTGATGATCGAAAAGTCCAACGACGCAGAACAGTATGCCATAAAGGGCAGACCCGGCGGCTTGCGTGATTTCTTCGCAGGAGGTGGTAAGATTGGCTGAAAATGTTAAAGGCATCGTTGTTGAAATCGGCGGCGATACAAAGGGATTGTCGAAAGCGATCAGCTCGCTGAACAGCGAAATCCGCGGGACACAATCGGAGCTTAATAAAGTCAATCGCCTGCTGAAACTCGACCCGACTAATATTGACCTGCTCAAACAAAAGGAGCAATTGCTCGGGGAACAAATCAAAAATACAGAAAACAAGGTTGAAAGCCTCCGAAACGCCAAAAAGAAAGCGGATCAGGAAATGGCGGACGGCACGGAGATCAACCAAAAACAATACCGTGAGTTAGTCCGGGAACTGACCAGCGCCGAACTAAAGCTGAAAGACCTACAGGCAGAAGCATCCAAGAGCCGTGCGGCACTTGCACAGGTTTCAGCGGTTACCGGCGAAATAGCAGAAAAGTCCGGGAACATTGCAAAGAAGTTTGCACCGGCATCTTTGGCCTTTGCAGGAGCAGGAGTGGCAGCCACAAAAGCGGCTGTAGAATTTGAAAGCGCCTTTGCTGGCGTTGAAAAAACAGTAGACGGCACTACAGAGCAGCTTGCGGCACTCCGGCAGGGCATATTGGACATGGCAGAAGAAATTCCTGCGTCCACTACGGAGATTGCGGCGGTTGCGGAAGCTGCTGGACAGTTGGGTATTGCCACCGATGATGTCCTTGACTTTACCCGCGTTATGATCGACTTGGGCGAAGCAACAAACCTTTCCGCTGATGAAGCTGCCTCTGCACTTGCCAAATTTGCCAACATTACCGGAACGACCGCTGATGAATACTCCAAACTCGGCAGTACCATTGTTGACCTTGGCAATAACTTTGCCACAACAGAGCGCGATATTGTTGAGATGGCTACACGCCTTGCGTCTGCTGGTACAGTTGCCGGGTTGTCCGAACAGGATATCCTTGCATTGTCCACCGCAATGTCCTCTGTTGGCATCAACGCAGAGGCCGGTGGCACGGCAATGACCCAAACAATGACCGCAATAAGCAAGGCTGTGTCTGCTGGCGGTGATGATCTTGAAACATTTGCAAAGATCGCTGGTGTATCTGCTTCTGAATTCGCAGATATGTGGGGCAATGAACCGATAGACGCAATCAGTGCTTTCATCGGCGGGCTTGGGAAGATGAACGAAAATGGAGAGGACACAATCGCCGTATTGGATAAATTGGGGCTCTCCGGGATTCGCCAGTCTAATATGCTTCGTGCGTTAGCCCTTGCGTCCGATGTATTGGACGATGCTGTTACAACCGCAAATACTGCATGGGACGAAAATATTGCCCTCTCCAACGAGGCAAGCAAAAGATACGCAACGACCGAAAGCCAGATGAAAATCCTCCGAAACGGGCTCAATAACTTGGCGATTTCCATCGGTGATATCCTGCTGCCGATTATCAATAAAATTGTCGCAGGGCTTCAAAATGCAATCGACTGGTTTTCAAACCTGGACGATGGTGTAAAGAAAACAATCCTTATTGTCGGCGGTCTTATTGCGGCGATTTCCCCGATTGCAGGTATTATTTCAGGAATTACCGGAGCCATCAGTTTTATAACTGGAACGGTTATCCCGGCGCTGATAACGGCCATAAATTTCATAATTGCAAATCCTATCGTGCTGCTCATAGCGGCCATTGTAGGACTTGTTGCGCTGATTGCAACAAAGGGCGACGAGATACAGGCCATCCTCCAGCGTGTGGATGATTTCTTGCAGGGCGTATTTACGACGGATTGGTCGGAATCGTTCGGAATATTGGGGGAAATCTTAAATTTCTTCTTCGCAACGGTAAAATCCGTTTGGGAATCCATAAAGGCTGTTTTCGATGGGATTATCGATTTTATTCGTGGCGTTTTTACTGGAGATTGGGAAAGAGCATGGAAAGGTGTGCAGGAAATCTTTAATGGAATCTTTACGGCGCTTGTTGCCATTGCAAAAGCGCCCCTTAACGGCATCATTGCACTAATCAACATGGTCATTGACGCAATCAACTGGATGATAAACGGTCTGAATAAGATCCACTTTGATGTCCCTGACTGGGTTCCTGTTTTGGGCGGTAAGTCCCTCGGATTTAATATTCCGACCATCGGAAAAATTGCTTATCTTGCCAAGGGCGGAGTTTTGTCCTCCGGCAGCGCAATCGTCGGCGAAGCCGGGCCGGAGCTGCTTACCATGGCCGGTGGGCGTGCCCATGTAATGCCGCTGAACGGAAATGAGCGTGGTGGAATTACCATCGAAATGAACAACACATTTAACGGCTACGATAACGCAGCCGGTGAAACTGCCGCAAGGAACTTGGTACAGGCGGTCAACCGTGCGCTTGGGAGGGCTTACTGATGAGAAAATTTAAGCTCAAGAACGGTGTCGGCGCCGAATGGGATTTGATGGACAAAACGGCGTACTTCAATGCGCCGGGTGGATTAGGCTTTGGCAAAACCTACTCCACCATCCAAGCCGGAAGCGCATGGCTGGTATCGGATGAATTCCTTAACCAGTATGCCGTGACAGGCGAAATGATATTCTTCGACTATTCCCGGTATCAGGCGTTTATTTCGTTCGTGACAAAAGGCCCGCTTTACCTGATGTATTCCCCGCTGGACACATGGTACAAAATCAAGTGTGAAGTGCAGTCTGCGGATAAGTCGGAGCTGAAATCCGGCTATTTGGCAGTACCGGTTACATTCCTCTGCTTCGGGACTTGGCACGAAGCTGTTAAGGTAACACAAAGTCAAGCGCCAGACCAAGGGATTAAAAGGTATAGCTATACTTATCCTTATTATTACGCAGAAACAGCAACAGGAACTGCAAAAATAAGAAACGGGGATTTGGCATCTCCTTGCAAGCTGCAAATCTTCGGCCCGGTCGTCAACCCGGCTTGGGCGCTTATCAAGGCCGGTACCCGTGTAGCGGTCGGAAAAGTAACCGCAACAATCCCTGACGGGCACAAACTCGTTGTTGATGCTGACCCTGCAACAATGGAGATCGCAGAGTATGCGCTCGACGGGACATACATCCAAAACCTGTACCAGTCCAGCGACTTTTCGACCGGAAGATTTATCTATGCTCCGCCGGGAGAAAGCACTTTGACATTTTCGCACGACGGCACATCGGATATCGTAGCATATGTGGAGGTGGAGAAACTTGCATACTCTGTTTAAGTGCGAAGTATTCGCAAGGGATTTCACATTCCGAAGTTTTGCGCCGATTGAAAGCCCGGAGATACGGTTTGACTACCTGACCCTAGAAAAAACTACTCTCCGGGCCGTAAAGCTGGATGCGAAAAAGGGCGACTTTATAAGCGTTACAGACCAAAACGGGAATGTAGCTTATCAGGGAATCGTTGACGATGTGGAAACAGATAAAACGGGCGTAACGATTTCGGCGCAGCCTCTTATGTCGCTTTTTGACGCAGAGGTATATTTCGATCGCACGACCTCTGCAAAGATTGAGCCTTTTATTGCTTCGATCATCCGAGATAACTTTGTTTCTTCTGGAGATGCTTTGCAAAACATATCCGGTATGACGGTGGAAACGACCTCCGAAACGACCGGGGCGCTCAACCTAAAGGACAACATCCACAGCTTTTACGAAATCATCACGAAATCTCTGACGGCTTACGGCGTAGCTGTCAACATGAGCTTTGACCCGCAGAAAAAGACGATCTCCGTTAAGGTTGGTAAGGTTAGCGAAACGGCGGTAATCGAAACAAATCTACAGGCCATCGTGGATAAAAACATCATCATCGGTGACAGTACAGGCCAGCTGAACAAGGTAACCATCTACAACAAGGCCGATGAGACGCAGCGCATAACCTACTATCTGCATCCTAACGGCAAGGTCGACACAAACAACACGGACAGAATTACACCTGTGTTTTTTGCGGCGCAGTTTTTGGAAACGGATATCAATTTTGAATCTGCTGCATACAAAAAGGCTTACGAAGCGTTAAGCCCGCAAAAGTATGACAACATGATCGAGCTGACTGCCCGAAACGACTGTGGCGTACTTGATACCTCGATGGCCATCGGCACAGAGGTTTTGGTCATTGATGGCGACAGTAGTTACAAATCTATCCTTACCGGCTATGCAAGGTCGCAGGATGTTACAAAAATGACCTTCGGCGTTGTCCGTGCCGACCTTACCAAAATTTTGATCCTTGAAAGGAGGGCAAACGCATGATAACGCTGCTCCAGTATAACGCATCCATCGTCACGCCGACTGATGATGCGTATCTGTACAACCACATTATCAACGACAGCGGCATCTTTATGGGCGTTGAGGTAACTACACAGGGCGGTAACATCATAAATGTTTCCGATGGCCGTGGTATAATCCTCGGCCGAAACTTTGTTGTGGAAGCCCAAACGATCAATGCGACGCTCCCGACCAGCGGCTCCGTCCCCGGTCGATTGCTTATCCAAATTGACATGGCAAACACCGAAGCACCGATTGCTTTTGTGACGCAGGCAGCCGATCCGCTTCCGGCGCTGGTGCAGGAAGATATCAATGCAAGCGGTACTGTGTACCAGCTGCCGATAGCCACTTACACAGCCCAGCCCACAATGATCTCCGATTTGCAGTATGTAGCGCACACCATCAGCCCCGGTACTGTTGCGAGCTTTAACGGCCGCACCGGAGCGGTGACACCGCAAACCGGCGATTACACCGGCAGCCAAATCAAAATCCCCGGCTACAAGCAGGCAACCTCCCGGCAGAATGTAACCACAACAGATACGGTAACGCAGGCCATCGGAAAGATGGAGTACAAGATAAACCGGGCGGTTGTTATTAAGCAGCTTTCGCTTCCTGCGGCATCTTGGCTCGGCTCCGAAAGCCCCTACAGCCAGACGGTAACCGGCCTTGGGACTACTGCCAATAGCAAGGTGGATATCCAGATGGACGCAACCGCTCTTGGCGTTATCATAGACAGCGGCACATCTGCCCTTTGGATTGAAAACAACAATGGCACCCTTACCGCAAAAGCGCTTGGAGAGAAGCCCAACGCCAATCTTTCGGTTCAGGTGACCATCACGGAGGTAACTGCATGAGCGTAATTTACGGCAATCCAATTATTGCAGGTGGTGGCGGCCTTGAGCTTGTGGCAAATGTCGCTGACGGGGCGACCGTTACTGCTACTCTTGGCAGTAAGACAGTAACAGGCGTTTCTGTTGGTGGTCAGGCTCGGCTTAAAATTCCACAGGAGGGCAAATGGACGGTTTCCGCAACAAGCGGAGCACTTGTATCTGCACCACAGGAAATCATCGTCCCTGCCACAGTTGATATTGCATTGGTGATGCAGGAGCTGAACGATAACAGCTGGGCAGCCATCAAGCAAGTGTCTGACGCAAACATGGGAGCAAACTTCTGGTCAGTTGGTGACTGCAAAGAAGTGACCATGAACGGCAAAGTTTCCAATGGTCTTACGCTTACCAACTATTCTGCTTGGGTGTTTATCATTGGCTTTAATCACAACTCAGAGCGTGAGGGAAATGGCATAGCATTTCAGGGATTCAAAGCTACAAAGAACGGTACGCCTGTATGTTTGGTCGATAGTCGATACAACAACCAATGTAGCAGCGTGTGGTTCAGTATGAATGCTTCTTCGGCAAGTGGTTCGACAACAAGTGCCGGGGGTTGGGCGTCTTGTGGCATGAGGAATGACATTATGCCACTTATTAAAGCAGCTTTCCCGTCTGACCTTCAAACCGTTATTAAGACCAGCACTATTTATACCGATAATACAGGAAGCGGCATTGCTGCTGTAGTACCAACTGCTACGAAGGATGATGTGTTCCTACTTGCGGAATATGAAGTATTCGGGACAAGAACCCATGCCTCAACGCTGGAGCCGAACTATCTTAAACAATACAGCTATTACTCTGCGGGAAACAGCAAGGTAATGTATCGGCATAATGCTACTGATACTGATGTTCGTTGGTGGGAGCGTTCTCCCGCATCCAGCTACTCCAACAGTTTCTGTACTGTCGTCGCCAACGGCAGTGCCAACTATTACAACGCCTCAATTTCGCAGGGCGTGTCCACCGCTTTCAAGGTATAACATATGGACTATATTTGTTTTAACCGTTTTAAGCAAAATGCCTTGTGTGGTGAAGTAAACATTCCGTATGGCACAAAGCTTGATGAAACCAACAATGTAATCAGCCACCGCGGGAATCCCATTTGCTATATAAAAAGCCAAAACGCCTATGACTATTTTGCAAGGAATGATGATGGTAAAGGCTTGGAGCGTGGGAAACTAACAGCAGAAATAATCAAGCTGCTGAATAACCGCACAGACGGAAAGTACCAAGACCGATGGGATAGGATTTGGGATGATTTATCCTTGCTGAAATACAAACGCCCCGAACACGATGACTATTGGTTGTGGAACTATGATTTTTTCAATGCTTCGATTGAGGAGCTTAACAGAATTAAATCCATGATACTGGAGGTGTGACAATGTATAAAATCAAGGCAGAAGGCAAGGAATACTATTCCGACACCTTGGTATATGTGAAGAAGGCACCAAACGGATGCTATGTTCCTTGTTTGGCAGAGGAAGCGGAGTATGTTGTCGGGAAAGTACCGGAAGATACCATTTTCGAAAACGCTGAAATAGAAAATTTCGATGGTGGTTCCATGGCGTCCGATATGCAGGAAGCCTTAAACATTATGGGGGTGAACTAAATGGGCTACTATACAGAAAAAGCCAAAGAAGTAAAAGCAAAGCAGGAAGCAGAGCTGGAACAGCTGAAAGCAGCTTTGCAAACCCTTGGCGTAGAGACCGAAGAAAAGGAGGAAACAGCCAATGCGAAATGACATCTTAGAGCAGGCGCAGGAAATCCGGACGAGCATCGACAGCGTGACCGGCACCATGGCAGATGCTGATGCAGCAAAGAACCCTATGCTGTTCCTGCCATGGGAGACTGATACCAAGTATGCGGTGGGTGACCGCAGACGGCACGATGGCAAGGTATACAAGTGCTTGCAGGCTCACACCTCACAGGCAGGCTGGGAACCTCCGGCCGTTCCTGCCCTGTGGGTAGTCGTCAATGTCAGTTCTCCTGGCACGATTGATGACCCAATCCAGGCATCGAGGGGCATGGAATACGAGTACGGCAAGTACTACCTCGACCCGGAGGACAGTAAAACTTACCTCTGCAAGCGTTTGAATGAGACCGGCACCATCGTGCTGTATTACCTGCCGCACGAGCTTGTAGGCCAGTATTTTGAGGAGGCATAACCCATGGAAATTGCACTGGCCCTCCTCGGCTCCGGCGCATTGGCTACCGTCATTAGCTGGCTGCTGCATCGTATTGACCGCAAGCAGGACAAGCAGGATCAGATTATCTCCGGTATGACAGCCGTGGACAATAAGCTGCAACAGCATATTGATTCTGACGAACGCTACCGGACAGATATGTGCCGCATCCGCATCCTGCGCTTTTCGGACGAGCTGCGCCGTGGGGTGAACCACAGCGAAGAATCCTTCAACAATGTGCTGGAGGATATCGACAACTACACAGAGTACTGTGTGGAGCACGAAGATGTCTACATCAATTCCAAAGCGGATGCAGCGATCCGCAACATTAAGAGCGTCCACGACCGCTGTATTCGTGGCGAACTCAAATTCCTTTAAGGAGGACATAAAATGAACGAATTTGTAACTTGGACTTCCCTTGGTACTTACGCAGGCGCTGTAATGATGGTCACAATCATTACCCAGTTCCTCAAGCAGACCCCCCTCAAGAACATCAACACCCAGCTGCTTGCTTACATCATCTCTGTGGCCATCCTCATCGGAGCCGAAGCCTTTAACGGCTCTGCTCTGACGGTACAGGGCGTGGTGCTGTGCCTGCTGAACGCTGTTATTGTCGCTTTGGCTGCTAATGGTACATATGACGCAGCCACCACCGGCATGGTCAAACACACTGATGCGGCTATTTTGGATGCCGAAGGAAAGGGGGAAGCCTAATGGCTTTCCTCTCTCCCGACAATGTACGCTATGATAACGGCGTAAAAATCTGTGAAAAGCTTATTCCTGATAGCGCCGTATGGAACCGAGACTATACCGAGGCCGGTTATACATACCGCAAAGGTACGCAGTACAAGGCAAACCGGGCGTTATCCGCCATTAACGGTGTGACTATTCACAATACTGGTCGGATTAAAGTCCCCAGCGGTACCACAATGTCGGAGCAGTACACCCGCGCGACCTACCCGAACTGCAACATGGGGTCTGTCCGTGTCCACTACTATGTGGACGAGAACGAAGCATGGCAGAACCTTGACGAAAGCGAGGTCGGCTGGCACGCTGCCGATGGAAACTACGGCCCCGGCAACAGCACTACCATCGCCATCGAGATCATCATGGACGGCACTGATGCCGAGTACAATCGGATTGCCGAAGATAACGGTGCAAGACTTTGCGCTGCTATTCTAAAACGGCATGGCTTGGACGAGACCGCAGTCTACCAGCACCATGACTGGTACGCAAGGAAAGATTGCCCTGTCTATATCAGACCGCACTGGAGCGCGTTTTTGGCGTTGGTGCGGCAGTATCTCAATGACGATACGCAGGTGCCGAGCGATTATTATAAGCTGGTCACCGAGCTGGAAGAAATCAAAGAGAAGTACAGAACCGAACACGCCAGCGCGCAGGCGCTGCGTGGGAGAATTTTAGCCGCCATCGAACAGTACGATACGGTGGCAAAATAACTCACTTTGCAACTCACTTTTGTTCCGAAAGTGAGTTTTTCATGCTTTTTTCAGCGGAATGAAAGTCGGAAAAACCGCTTGATTCCTACACTTTACGGCAATAACATAATTTTGCGTGTGGGTTCAAGTCCCATCTTCCGCACCAACGAGAAAGCCAGTAACCATGCGGGTTACTGGCTTTTTTCTTTTGCAAAAAAACTCACAAAATAACTCACTTTTTTCCCTGCTGGCCAAGAATTGATGTAAACACGCCATCAAGTGCGCTGGTTATTTGCCGATCCATCCCCGATACAGCGTGGCCGTAAACCCCAAATGTGTCCATGCTTTTTGAGTGGCCGACCAATTGCTTTACCCATCCCTCCGGGAGGGACTGTGCAAGAGAAACGAAAGTGTGTCGCAGCTCGTATGGTGTCGTTTTCGGAATTCCGTTTGCTTTGCAATATCTTTGGAAAAACTTCCGATAGGTTTCCGTTGTCGGCATTTGGAATAGATACAGGCCGTTTGACTTGGATGCTTGATCTTTTACAATCGCCTCTGCGATTTCGCCCAAATAAACGCTGCGTATCGCATTTTCATTTTTGCCTGTAGTGATTTCGTTATCCTCGTTTATCGACCGCCTTACCTCCAATCTGCCCTGTTTGAAATCGTTTCGCATGATACCGCGCAATTCCCCCGGCCGCAGTCCGGTCAAAACCTCAAGGCGATAAGCATTTATATATGGGTCTTTTACCAATTTACCCTTGTAGATCGTCGTATCAACGGAGAAAAGCGTTACAATGTCCTCCGGCTGCAAAATGTTGCGAACGCCAACGGGGGCTCCCTTTGGAATTGTTATGTCTTCCGGGGCAAAGCCGGTTACTTTCATTTTCCGCAGATATTTGCAGAAAGAAACCATGTCAGCACGGATGCTTTGCAGATACTTCTTCGACAATTTCCCGTTATTGTATGCATAGTCGATAACCTTTTGCAAAATCCCATCGCAAAGTGCATCTGCCTTTAGGTGGCCTATCCTTGGGTCAATCCATGTTTTCCAGCGGCTTTCCTGCGGTCGCCAATTCGATTGCGAAGTCCGAATTTTAAGCTGCTCCATATAGCTTTCGTGCAGCTCCGATAGGTGCAGCTTCGTCCCGCAGATGCCTGATGCCAACCAATCATCTGCTTTTCGGTTTGCTTCCCTCTGCCCTTCCCTTCCCGGCCGACTGCTTGTAAATGTTTTTCTTACGCCATCTTTCTGGACGGCGATCTGCCAGCGGTTCTGCTTCTCAAGCCACTTTGCCGTATTTGTCCTTTCTTTCATTTTTCTCCTCCTGATAGATAACCGCCCTCGTTGCCGGGGGCGGTGTTTTTTTATTTTTCTGCCATTACATCGTATACAACCACGCCGTTCATAATCGTCAAGAGGGTGTTGTCCTCATTGGCATCGTTGACTACTGTGACTGTTACATATTTATCCTTTGCGCCAAGCGTATCAACAGCATCGGATACCGAATTGCACAGTTTAACCATGCTTTCACGCATTGTTACCCATGGCTCGTATGTCTCGTCGTATCCGTCCGCTTTTGCTTGCGCCACTTCTGCAGCTACTCCTGACGCTTTTGCTGCTATAACAAGACCGGTGTCATCGTATTCTAAAGAGTACTCAATCCCTGTGCCCTCCGCATTTTTATCAAGCACAGTTTTTATGGCCGAAGCGACTACGGACATATCCACTTCTGCGTTTTGCTCCTCTTGCTGTTGCTGCTGATTTTGCTGATTGTCCTGTTTGTCTTTATCCTTTTCTCCGCCGGCAAGCGCTCCGATGATTGCAATTATGATAACAATTAGGATTATTGCTGTTACCATCGTTTTTTTCTTCTTTGGCTTGATCTCTGGTGTTGTTTTCTCCATTTCCTCCATAGTCTTCTCCTCCAGTACTGATTATTGTACACATTACTGTGTACGATTATATTTGGAAAGAACATCTGTTCTTAATCCCGAATCAAACCGTAGTTAAGGTTATTTGCATCGATTAGGACGAGGTATAAAATCATCATCGCCAGCAGGACAAAAATAACTGCGAAAAGTGTTTTGGACAGCCTCCGGCGCTGGCGCACCTGCTCTTTCAGTATCTCGATCATTTCTTCGCTGCTCTGGCTGTCGTCTTTGTTGTAGACTTCCTTCACGAAATGCTTGTCGAGAGATATGTGCAGCGCTTGGCAGATGGAAGCAACGAGAAAAAGGCTCGGATTCTTGGTCGGCTCCGAAAGCAGCCGGGAGATCGTCCTCTCAACTGTCCCGGCATTGTCGGCCAAATCCTTGTGGGTCATTCCATGCTCCTGCCGTTTTGTGGCTACCTCCAATAAAAAGTTATCCCAATTCCTTTCTTCGTCTGAATTCACAAACTCATCTCCTGTTTTTTGTTACCGGACACTTTTGTCCGAAAAACATGACAGTTTTTGCGCCGAAACCGCAACATTTGTCAGTACATATTGGCAATGCAATTTGTTACAATTGAATTGTACCAAATACATGCTGAATTTGGAAGGATTTTTATTTGACAATAATCGACAAAAGAGGAGGAACACCAATGGAGAAAAAGGAGGAATTCAAAAAGGCGGTGGAACGGATGTCTGACGAGCAGCTTGTTAAATATCTTCGGATTCTAAAGTTTTCATTAGACGAAGATATTTCTCAATTTTCTCATCTGTCAAAGTATCTGCGAAATCCATAAGGTCTTTCCGAATACCGGACAGCTCACCTTCGGTGGGCTGTTTTTCTTTTCCCAAAAGGTAATCCACGCTTACGCCGAAGTAGTCAGCGACCTTTTGCAATGTTGCCTGCCTTGGAATTGTCCCTTTGCTCCACCGCGTAACCACGGAACGCATAAACCCCATTTCTTCGGCGACAGCAGATGGAGATTTCCCAATTTTATTACAAAGAGCAACATAGTTGATATAGAACAAACGCAACACACCCTTTTTGTGCAAATAGCAGAAAGTAAACAAAAGGAACATCTGCGTCTTGACTGTTGCGTTTGTTTACACTATAATGAAAACATAAGCAACAAGCGCAACACAAAGCGGGCACTTAATGTGCCATGATTCATTTTCCCTCGCAAGGATATGATAACACTTTGTGTAAACTTTTGCAACACAATATATAAAGAAGGGGGAAAGTTTAGATGCCTGCACAATGGACTGGCGATGTGGTCGGCAAGATGCACAATAACAAGATTACAATGGCTCAGCTCGGAGAAAAACTCGGCGTTGGGAAAGCGTATGTGTGTGCGATATTAAATGGCCGCCGCAGCCCAAAGGGAGCCGAACAGCGATTCATGGCTGCGCTGGACGAGCTTATCAAGGAAAAGGAGGAGGACAATGAAAGACTGGCATGACATGAGAAACGATGAATTTGAAAAATACCTTATCGAGGTCTACGGCGATACCAGCTGGAAAGCATACCTATTTAAGACCAGGCCACCGCAGATCATCACGGTTTTGTGTGGCGTTCTCTCCATCATCATAGCGGCAGTAGTGATATTATCCCATGTTGCATGAGGAGAGACAGGACGGCAAGCAGGAAACCGGCGATTGCAACTCCTGTTGTAATCCAATACCGGACGCTTAACTTCTTCTCGGCCCGCATGGCGGCTTTAACGCGCAAACCGTTTTCCGATAGGCAAGCAACTCCCTCATCAAAGGAGCCATTGCTAAACCAGTAGTATTCGCCGCCGAAACCGCCATCTACCAGCTTTGACCGGAGCATAGTTTGAAATTCAGATTTTGTCAATTTGGCGCTATTGCTTCGCTTGAATTTGCGAAATATTCTCTTTTCTTCTTCGGTCAAAGAATACGAAACATCAAGTTTTTCGCTCATAATATCACCTCAACCATAGTTTACCACATGAAGGGAGGGATAGCAATGTCAAGGAAAGTTGATACCTACCGCAGGCTGCGAGCGCTGATGCTGGAACTTGGCCACGACCAGACAAGCCTTGGGAAGCGCACCGGTATGAGCCGCCAGCAGATCAGCGACAGAATGATTTGCAAGACCCCGTGGACATTGGAGGAAGTCTATAAGGTCTGCGATGCATTATTTATTCCAATAAAAGATGTCAAGAAGTTTTTCCCGCCAAACGGGGTGGAAAAGAAGGAGGAACAACATGAAAGCAACAACCAACACCTTTATCCGGTGGTTTAACTCGGATGAGATCGTACCCAGCAAGGACGGGCATTACCTGTGCCAGACAAATCCGGGAAGATACGCTACCTTGCCATTCAGCACCAAGCATCAGGTGTTCAATGTCAGCGAAGATAATGTGGAGACCGCTATCGAAGTCCAGTGGTGGGCATTCCTACCGGAGCTTCCGCAAAAGGAGGTACAGGAAGATGAGTAAAAAGGAGTGGCTGCAGGAAGCCTTGGCCGTAGTCCTCGGAATGGGAGCCATCTTCGCAGTAGCGGCGCTTCTGCTGCTGGTGAGGTAAGGCTATGGAGCAGAACGAGAGGATAGCAGTTATCCGGGAGAAGTTCCCCGGTTACACCAAGCCGCTGGACAGTATGTGCAAGAAGCCGGAGTATTATGGCATCCGGCGTACTGCCGAAGCGGAAGCGCTGATAGCGGACAAGCCCGGCAGGAAGCGGGAAGCAAACTATAAGCTGTCTGTGCGTATTCCTTTGGGTTATGTGAATATGGCGGAGTTCCGTCAGCAGCTTATCGAAATGGGTTACTGCAACTTCACAGCATGGGTTCTGCGCTGTATCCGCCGCCAACAGGAGGAATACAAAAAAAGAAAGGCCCCCGTCAGAGACGGAGACCCAACCACCACCACAACTATACAGGATTAAAGGAGGAATGTCAAGTGCTCGTATACAAAGGCACAGATAAGGACATGAAGTGCCGTGATTTCCAATTCGAAATCGGCAAGGAATATGAAGAAGCAGAAGCCAAGCTCTGCGAAAAAGGATTCCACGGCTGTGAATATCCGCTTGATGTATTCGCCCATTACGCTCCAGCCGATAGCCGGTTTTTCGAGGCCGATCTTGACGGTGTGACGGACGAAGAAAGTGACGACAGCAAGCGAGCCGGAACGAAAATAAAGCTCCGGGCGGAGATCGGAATTGCAGGCATCGTAAAAGCTGCGGTTGAGTACATAAAAGAAAAAGCAGAGAGCAGCAAAAATCAGACCGGCTGCTGTAGCGCAGCCACCAACACCGGCAACTATAGCGCAGCCACCAACACCGGCTGC
>OGLG01000438.1_pt1 | contig 36375 bp, 29 predicted proteins | sample 1572621 | NCBI WGS metagenome assembly OGLG01 (sample SAMEA2581912, study PRJEB24529) | metagenome | biome: Human gut stool | place: China | collected 2011 | reverse complement strand
CCCGCCTCGTCCATCGCCTCTTCGACCGCGTCGCAGAGCGTCTTGACGTGGGTGGAGCTGGTGGCGGTGCAGATTAGAAAAAAGTCGGCGAGGGTCGAAATGTCGGTGATGCCGATGAGGCGGATGTCCTCACCCATTTTGGCGTCGAGCGCCTTTGCCGCAAGCGCGGCCACTTCTTTTGCACTGAGCATGGTTTTTATGTTCCTTTCTGATCTGTATCGGGTTCTTCCCAGACCGTACCGTCCGGGAAGGGGTCTTCTGTAGGCTCGGATGCGCCGGGTTCCTGCGGCTCATCCGGATCTTCTGGATCTCCCGGCTCTTCCGGGGCATCCTGCGGTTCGTCCGTCTGCTCCGGTTCCTCCGGCGCTTCCGGCTCCGGGTCAGGGGCTTTCTGATACGCATACGCCTGTTCGGGCGTGACGACATTCAGCGTGCCGGCGGCGATCGGCGCGTCATAGGGATTGAAGCAGGCGTTGACTGTTTCCAGCAGCCGGCCGGCGTAGAGGGGATAATAGGCCGCGCCGTTGATCATCGCGCCCTCGCCCTCTGCGGTGCAGCACTGCATGGAATCAAAATCGCAGGCCAGCAGCTCCTTGCCGAACCAGACCATATTGCCGGTTGTGAGGCTCGTGGTGACATATTCGGCAAAAATGTCTGCAAACTCCCCGATTTTTGTCAGGCTGCTGACGGACAGGCACTGCTTTGCCAGCGCCTTCAAAAACTGCTGCTGTACCTGCGTGCGCTGGATATCCTGCGTGGCGTAGCCCTTGCGGAAGCGGACAAGGCCCATGGCCTGCTCACCGTCCAGATGCTGCGGCCCCTTCTTCAGGTGGATATACAGATCCTGCGACGCATCCTCATAGTCCATGTCCTGCGGCACGTCAAAGTCGACGCCGCCGACAAGGTCAACGGTCTTCTTGAACGCCTCCAGATCGACGAGCACATAGCCGTCGACCGGAAAGCCGAGCAGGCTGTGCAGGCGCGAGGCAAGCCGTTCCATGCCGTCCGCACCGCCGCCCGCGTAAACCGAGTTGATCTTCATAAGTCCCCCGCCCCCGGTCGCGACCGGGGTATCGCGCGGGATAGACAGAAGCGCGACCGTGTGCGTGTTCGCATCCAGATGGGCGACGATGATGGTGTCGGTGCGGTAGCCATCGCCGTCGGTGCCGCAGATGAGAATGTTATACACGCCGTCGCGCAGCGCCTTGGGCTGCTCGGTGGGCACGTCCTCCTCCGGCTGCTGCTCCGGCTCAAGCTCCTGCGGTGTGACTGGAACGGCGGACGGCTCCGGCGCTTCTTCCTCGGCGGGAGGCTCCGGCTCCGGCTCGGAGAGCGCCGGACGCTCCACCGGCTTCACCAGCAGCTTCCACGCCGCGAACGCGCTTCCGGCGACTGCCAGCACGATCACCGCCGCGATCAGCGCCGTGCGTGTACCGCGCGACAGCGCGGACTTTTTTGTATGCGCCGCACGGCGGCGATTGCCAAATAGTTTCATTCAGGGTTCCTTTCGGGTTTGGATGAGCCAGTCTCTGGCCGCAAGGGAATCGGCGCAGGCGGGCTGACCCTTTTGGGCAAGCTGCTCCAGCGTCATATCGATGCCGAGCAGCACGCCCTCGTCCAGATCGTGCCAGACAGCCTCCCGCAGGCGGTCAACGCCCGGAAAATCGCGGTTCGGCTCCATATAATCCGCAATGTAGATGATTTTTTCCAGCAGGGTCATATGCGCTCTGCCGGTCGTATGATAGTCGATGGCGGAGACGACGGCATTGTTCTCACCGAAAATACGTGCGGCAGCCGCCGCGCCGGTCTTGGCGTGGAGCAGCTTCGCCTGCGCGTATTCGAACGGCGATACCGGCAGCTTCCAATGATCGACCAGCTTTTGCTGCTGCGCAGGAGAGAGCGCCTTGGTGATATCGTGCAGGATCCCGGCACGGGCAGCGTCCGTCTCATCCGCGCCGTATTTTTTTGCCAGCAGCACGGCGGTATCGGACACGCCCTGCGCGTGGGCGCGGCGCTTTTCCTTGTGCAGAGAAAGGCTGACGCGGCGCAGATCCGCAAACGGCAGCGCGTGATATGCGCCGCCCACGCCGTAGAGCCTCTCCCGTTCGATCATGGCCAGCACGTCCGGGTGCAGGACCTCGTCCGCAATGCCGAAAAACAGGAGCCGACGGGCCTCGGTCGACGAAATTTCCAGACAGTCGTTCTGCAGAACGATGGGCCGGACGCCGAATACGGCCTCCATTTTTTCCTGCTGGGCCAGCAGCTGCGCAGAAAGCGCTGCATCGGCACGCACGCGGGCCATGCAGACGGGTACGGCCAGCGCTGCAATGGCCTCCGGCTCGCGCCACTGGAAGAAGGAGAGGAACATGTCGGTCCCCATGAGCAGAAACAGCTCGTCCTGCCCATAGCTTTCCCGGAGCGCGCGCAGCGTATCCACGGTATAGCTCGGGCCGGGCCGGTCAAGCTCGATGCGGCTGACCTCCATGCCGGTTTCTCCAGCTATGGCAAGCTGCGTGAGCGCGAAGCGCGTTTCGCCGTCCGGCGAGCCTTCGGCCACGGCCTTGTGCGGCGGGATGGCTGTAGGGATCAAGAGAATTTTGTCCAGTCCCAGCAGCTGCCGCGCCTTGCGCGCGGCGAAAATATGCCCCAGATGCGGCGGATTGAAGCTGCCGCCGTAAATGCCGATCCTTGCCATGCTGCGCCCCTCCCCTGTCGGTGTTCTTTTTTACTGCTCTTCCTTCTGCTGGCGGCTGCGCTCGATGGCGGCGGAGACTGCCTTATCGTGGAAGTACTGCTTGCGCTGCTTCCGCTGCTGCTCGGCTGCCTGCTTGCGGGCGCGAAGCCCGGCCTTGACGGGGTTATAGTTGCCGGAGACTTTTTTGGCCGACTTTTTCGCGGCAGCCTTTTTCTTCTCCTGCTCCACCTTTTCGGACTTGCGCCAGATCACAAACTTTGTGCCGACGCAGGCGACGCCCTCGGCGCCCAGCGCCTCGCAGATGGCGTCAGAGGCTTCGCGGGCCGTGAGTCCGGAGGTTTCGAGCACGCGGCCCTTGACCAGCTCGTGGCTGTCAAGCAGGACGACAGCCTCGTCCAGCAGCGTGTCGGAAATACCGCCCTTGCCGACGATGAGCGTCACGTCCAGCGGATTGGCCTGCGCGCGAAGCTCGGCGCGTTCCTTACTTGTCATCATGTTCAAATTCCTCCCGATAGATTCTGCAAAATGCCTGAAGCGCCCGCGCACGGTGGGAAATGGCGTTTTTCTCCTCAGGCGCAAGCTCGGCATAGGTCTTTTCAAGCTCCGGCAGGTAAAATACCGGGTCGTAGCCGAAGCCGCCCGTGCCCTTGGGCGCGAACAGAATTTGCCCGGGGCATTCGCCGCGCGCGACGATCCTCCGGCCGTCCGGCCAGAGGCAGGTAATGACGCAGACGAATTTCGCCGTGCGCCGCTCCGCCGGAACGTCCTTCAGATTTTCAAGCAGATAGGCAATGCGCTCCGCGTCGGAGCTTTTATGGCCGTAGCGGGCGGAGTACACGCCCGGCGCGCCGTCCAGCGCGTCCACCATGAGACCGGAATCATCGGCCAGAACGGGCATACCGCTGGCCTTCATGACGGCCTCTGCCTTCAAAAGCGAGTTTTCTTCAAACGTCGTGCCCGTCTCATCGACGTCCACGTGCAGCCCGTATTCCGATTCCAGCGCGATCTCAAAGCCGAGCTGGGATAAAATCGCGGAAAGCTCGACCAGCTTGTGCTGGTTCTGGCTGGCTAAGACCACCTTCATATCAGCGCCTCCGCAAAACTCTTCGCGTCGAAGGGCATCAGATCGTCGATCTGCTCGCCGACGCCGATGAACTTGACCGGGATATGCAGCGCCTGCGCGACCGCAATGACCACGCCGCCCTTGGCCGTGCCGTCCAGCTTCGTGAGAACCATGCCGGTAACGCCCGCACATTCCTGGAACTGCCTGGCCTGAAGCAGGCCGTTCTGGCCGGTCGTGCCGTCGAGGACGAGCAGGACCTCCTTGCTGGCGCCGGGAAGCTCACGGACAAGAATGCGGGAGATCTTATTTAATTCGTTCATGAGGTTCTGCTTGTTGTGCAGGCGGCCTGCGGTGTCGCAGATGATGACGTCGCTGCCGCGCGCTCTTGCCGCCGCGATGGCGTCAAAAACGACGGAGGCGGGGTCCGCGCCCTCGTGCTGGCGGATGATGTCGCAGTGCGCACGCTCCGACCAGATCTCAAGCTGATCGGCTGCCGCGGCGCGGAACGTGTCGCCCGCGCACAGCAGGACCTTCTTGCCCTGATCGTGCAGCTGGTGGGCGAGTTTACCAATGGTGGTCGTCTTGCCGACGCCGTTGACGCCGATGACGAGAATGACCGACGGCTTTGTATCCAGCTTCAGGGCCGGATCGCCGACGTTCAGCATATCGGCAAGAATGCCGCGCAGGGCAAGCTTGGCCTCGTCGACGGTCTTGATGTGCTGCTCCTTCGCGGTCTGGCGCAGACGATCCATAACGGCCTCCGTCGTGTCCATACCGAGGTCAGAGACAATGAGGCTTTCCTCAAGATCGTCATAGAACTCGTCGTCCAGCTCACTGGCGGTAAAGACGCTGCTGATGGAACTGGCCGTCTTGCTCAGTCCCTGCTTGAGTTTTTCAAAAAATCCCATGTATTTGATATCCTTTCTGGATGATATTCCGGGTATTTGCGCAGTACCCTGTAGGGGCCGATGCCCACATCGGCCCGCTGGAAAGCTACAAATCTACTGCGTTTTTATCAGTTCGTAACCCCCAGCTGTTTTGCAAGCTCGTCGAGGCTCAGGCGGAGGATCTTGGACACGCCCTGCTCCTGCATGGTGACGCCGTAGAGTACGTCGGCGGCCTCCATGGTGCCGCGGCGGTGGGTGATGACGATGAACTGGGTCTTGTCGCTGAGCGTATGCAGATAATTTGCGAAGCGTTCGACATTTCGGTCGTCCAGTGCGGCGTCGATCTCGTCGAGCATACAGAACGGTGTGGGGCGTACCTTTAAGATGGCAAAATAGAGCGCGATGGCCACAAACGCCTTTTCGCCGCCGGAGAGAAGCGTGATGGTCTTGACCTGCTTTCCGGGCGGCTGGACGCGGATCTCAATGCCGCATTCGAGCGGCGCGGACTTGTCCTCCAGTATGAGCGAGGCTTTTCCTCCGCCAAACATTTCTTCGAACGTTTTGCCGAAATATTCATCAATACGGGCAAATTCCCGGACAAAAATTTCGGTCATTTCCGTCGTGATGGAGGCGACGATGTTTTCAAGCTCGGACTTCGCGTGCTGCACGTCGTCGCGCTGGGCGGCCAGATATTCATAGCGCTCGGACACGCGGGCGTATTCGTCGATCGCGCCGAGATTCGGCGTGCCGAGGGCAGAAATTTTCCGGCGCACCTCGGTAATGCGCTTGTTTGCCGCCGTCAGGCTCTCAATTTCGACCGTCTCCTTTTCCGCCGTGCCGGGGGTCAGCTCATAAGAATCCCAGAGCTTATCGACAATCTGCTTTTCCTCAAGCTCGCTTGTGGCCTTTTTCTGTTCGAGACGGGCTGTTTCGCGTTCGAGCTGCAAAATGGACTGGTTTTTCTCCTGCGCCTGCTTTTCGGTCTGGCTGCGGCGGGCCTCGAGCTGGGCACGCTCGTCAACGGCCTCCTTCAGTGTCTGCCGGGCTAAATCAAGCTGTGTGCCGGAGGCCGTCAGACCGTCCTCCTTCTCCTGAATCTGCCCTTCGAGCGCAGAGATCTGTAATTCGTATTCGTGGATCAGCCCTGTTTTCTGCGTCACGTCGCCCTGCATGGCCTCGCTGAGCGCCTGCAGCTGGGCGATGGTGTTCTCGGAGGCTGCGCGCGCCGTCTCGATGGAGGCCGCGTCCATGCGCAGGGCGGTGATCTGGTCCGTGAGCTGCTGCTGCTGCTCGGTCAGGGCGGTCTGCCTGCCGGTCAGCTCCGTCTCCCGCGCGTGCAGCGCGTCCTGCGCGGCAGTCTGCTGCTGCAGCTGGGCCTTGAGTGCTTGCAGCTTTCCCTCCTCGCCGCCGGTGCGGCTGGTCAGGTGGGCAAGCTCCTTTTCGATGTTTTCCAGATTTTCCGTGACCGCAGCAGCCAGAAGCTGCACCTGCTTGTGCTCCTCCGTGCGGCGCAGCACCTCGTCTTCCGCCTCGCGGAGCTGGCTGCAGACGGCAGTAAGCTCAAATTCGGTCTTCGCAGCGGAGGAAGCGGCCTCGGCCGTCTGCGCCTTGAGCGATTCAAGGCTTTGCGCGAGTGCGTTCCGTTCCTCGGCCAGCTTTGCAAGCGTGTTCGCGCGCGTCAGAACGCCCGCGCTCTTTGCGGCAGAGCCGCCGGTCATACTGCCGCCCGCGTTCATGACCTGCCCGTCGAGCGTGACGATGCGCACGCGGTTCGCGCAGGCACGCGCCATGCGCACGGCGTTATCCAGCGTGTCGCAGATCACGGTGCGGCCAAGGGCGTTTTCAATCACGGCGCGGTACCGCTCGTCGCATGAGACGAGACCGGAGGCGACGGCGATAAAGCCCGGCTGGCGCTGGCAGACGGTATCCTGCAGGCTTTGCGGCTTGATCGCGGTGAGCGGAAGGAAGGTCGCGCGGCCGCCGTCGCGTCGCTTGAGCATCTGGATGGCGGTCTTGCCGTCCTCCTCGGATGAGACGACAATGTTCTGCATGGCGGCGCCGAGCGCCGTCTCGATGGCGGTGGTATAGCGGTCTTCCACGCGGATGAGCTTGGAAACCGGGCCGTGGATGCCGCGAAGCTTTCCGGCTGCCGCGTCCTGCATGACAAGGCGGACGGCCTTGGAAAAGCCCTCGTATTCGCGCTCCATCTCACGGAGCATACGGATCTTCGAATCAAATGTATCGAGCTGGACGCCGGCGGCGTTCAGCTGCCTTTGCAGGCCGTCGCGCTTGTCCTGACGCGCTTTCAGGCGAAGCTCATAGCCCGCGATGGTATTTTTCGCGCTCTGCGCGTCGTCCTGCGCCTGTTCAAGACTTTTTTTGCAGGCGAGCTGCTGCGCCGCGATCTGCTCCTGCCGGGCCTTTGCGGCAGTCCGGTCCTCCTCCAGCGTCTGTCTGCGGGCAAAGACCTCCTCCATAGAGGCCTCCATGGACGCGATCTGCGCAGTCACGGAGGCGCTCTGCGACTGCAAAAGCGCCTGCTGGGCACGGAGGGAAACGAGCTGCTGTCCGGCTTCGCCGGTCTGCTCTGCGAGAGCCTGCGCCTCCTGCTGAACGGCAGCAAGGGAGTCATTTGCAGCGGCCAGCGCGCGGGTATTTTCTTCGATCTTCTGCCGCTCGGCCTCGATCTGGCCCGCAATGCCGCCGCTTCGCGTCTGCTGATCCTGCAGCTCCTGCCGGATGCGGTCGATGTTCGTCTGGTGGTGCTGGATCTCCGCGCGCAGGAGCGTAATTTCGTTCTGTGCCTGCTGGCGTTCGGCCTCCATCTGGCTGATGTGCTCGCGCTGCTGGTCGAGCTGAAGCGTCTGGTGGTTGTATTGCAGGCTGAGCTGCTCGGCCTTGCTGTAGAGCGCGGTCAGCTCGTCGTGCGCCTGTTCGAGGATGAAAGCGGCGGAGGCGTAATCCGTCTCGGCCTTGCGGGCGCTTTCGGCGATTTTTTTGAGATTTTCCAGCCAGACCGTGACCTCAAGACCCTTGAGCTCGGTGCGGAAGGTCAGATATTTCTGCGCCTTCTCCGCCTGCTCCCGCAGCGGGCCGACCTGAAGCTCCAGCTCGGAGATCTTATCGCCGATGCGCAGCAGATTGTCCTCGGTGTTGGCTAGACGGCGCTCTGTTTCCTCCTTGCGGTGGCGGAATTTGGAGATGCCTGCGGCCTCTTCAAAAATTTCACGCCGGTCGGTCGACTTGAGCGCAAGGATCTCGTCAATGCGGCCCTGTCCGATGTTGGAATAGCCCTCGCGGCCAAGGCCGGTGTCCATGAACAGCTCGTTGATGTCCTTGAGGCGGGCAAGCTGCTTATTTATATAGTATTCGCTCTCACCGGAGCGGAAATAGCGGCGGGTGATCATGACCTCGGGCGTCTCAATGCGAAGGCTGGCGTCGGAATTGTCAAGCACGAGCGTCGCCTCGGCGTAGCCGACGGCGGGGCGCTTGGCCGTGCCGCCGAAGATCACGTCCTCCATCTTCGCGCCGCGCAGCGCGCGGGTGCTCTGCTCGCCAAGCACCCAGCTGATGGCGTCGGAAATATTCGATTTTCCGCTGCCGTTCGGCCCGACGATGGCGGTGCAGTCGCTGCCGAACTGCAAAAGCGTCCTGTCCGGGAAGGACTTGAAGCCCTGGATCTCCAATGATTTCAGATACACGCGGATACCTCTCCAATTTATTCTATCTTGGTATTTTACCATTTTTCCATAGGAAATGCAATCCCGGAATCGCTTTTTGGCAAACAGCGCGGATCTGTACGCACCTGAGCGTCCCTTTGTGTCAAAGGGACGCCTTGGGCGCCGGTGTATCAAAGAAAAACCGGCAGCGCCGTTACAGGCGCTGCCGGGGGATCGTTTGCGGTTATGAGAACAGATAATGCTTGACCAGCTCCTGAAGCAGCTCGTCACGGTCGAGCTTGCAGATCAGGCTGCGGGCATTGTTGTAGTTGGTAATGTAGGTAGGATCCTCAGACAGGAGATAACCGACTATCTGATTGATGGGGTTATACCCTTTTTCGCTGAGGGCGCCATATACGGCGGTCAGAATGCTCTTCATTTCCTCACTACTGTCTTCCGGTACCACAAACTTGATGGTATTGTCATTCACGACGGTCAGCCTCCTTCTTTTGAGCTTGTGCCACTATCATAATATATTGTGCCCGGTTTGTAAATGCGTCCAACATTTCATTTGTGTTACATTTTGCCCGAAAGCACAAGATTTAGACAAAAAGCGGCAAACCGCGCAATTGGAGGCAGACGGCGCTTATTCGTAGATCGGATGCTTTCTGACAAGCTCCGCCACGGCGGCAAGCACGGCTTCGCGGTTGGCTTCATAGTCCGTCGCGATCTTGTCGATGCAGTCAGCCACGACCGGCATATCCTCCGGCGTAAAGCCCCGCGTAGTGCACGCAGGCGTGCCGATGCGCACGCCGCTGGTGACGCCGGGCTTCTGCGGGTCGTTCGGGATGGCATTTTTATTGACAGTGATGTGTACCTCGTCGAGCTTCGTCTGCAGGTCCTTGCCGGTGATGTTCTTTTTCCGCAGATCGGCAAGCATCAGATGGTTGTCTGTGCCGCCGGTCACGAGGTCGAAGCCGTGCGCCAGCAGCGCGTCAGCCAGTGCTTTCGCGTTTTTTACGACGTTTTCCGCATAGGCTCTGAATTCCGGCTGCGCCGCCTCGCGCAGGCAGATGGCCTTGCCCGCGATCACGTGCATCAGCGGCCCGCCCTGCGTGCCGGGGAAAACAGCGCTGTTGAGCTTTTTGGCGAATTCCTCGTCGCGCGAGAGGATCATGCCGCCGCGCGGGCCGCGCAGCGTCTTATGCGTGGTGGTCGTGACGACGTCGGCATAGGGAACGGGGCTCATATGCTGTCCGCCTGCGACAAGACCCGCGATATGCGCCATGTCGACCATGAGCAGCGCGCCGTTTTTGTGCGCGATCTCGGCAAATGCCTTAAAATCAATGGCTCTGGGATAGGCGGACGCACCGGCCACAAGCAGCTTCGGCCGGTACCGGCGAACCATGTCCTCAACCTGATCATAGTCGATGCGGCCCGTCTCCGGGTCCACGCCGTAGCTGATGCTGTGATAGTATTTGCCGGAGAGATTGACGCGGGCGCCGTGCGTCAGATGGCCGCCGCTGGCAAGATCCATGCCCATGAGCGTATCGCCCGGCTGCAAGAGCGCGGCATAGACCTCCAGATTGGCCTGCGCGCCGGAGTGCGGCTGTACATTGGCATAGGCCGCGCCGAACAGCTTTTTCGCGCGCTCGATCGCGATTGTCTCCAGCACATCCACATAATCGCAGCCGCCGTAATAGCGCTTGCCGGGGTAGCCCTCGGCGTATTTGTTCGTCAGAACGGAGCCCATGGCCGCGATGACGGCGGGAGAGGCGATGTTCTCCGACGCGATCAATTCAATGTTCTGCTTCTGGCGCTGAAATTCGTTTTCGATGCAGGCCGCGACCTCGGGGTCCTGCGTCTGCAGATAGCTCATGCCGGTTTCGAGTACGTTTGCCATGACGATGTATCTCCTTATACAGCGATAAAAATGAGCAGGCCGTCTCCGGTCTGCTCATTGTGGTGCCGTATTACAAAAGCTGTAGCTGCGGCTCTGTCCTTTTGCCTGAGAGATTCGGCTTGCGCCTTGCACCTTCGGCACTCAATTCAATGAGTTCTCCAGAGATTCCTTCTGTTCTCAGTCCGCATACGCGTTCTGAGGACGATCAACGGATGTCCTGTATTTGATTGACGGCGTTATTATACACACCTCGCATACAAATGTCAACAGGGTGTACGCAGAAATTTCATTCCGACACCTTCGGCAGCTTTGCGATGCTTGCGGCAAGCTGCTCGTCGGTCGGGATAATATCAGTCATTTCATGATCGTTGAACTTCTGATACGCAACGAGATCGAAGTAGCCAGTGCCGGTCAGTCCGAAGACAATGGTCTTCTCCTCCCCTGTTTCCTTGCACTTAAGCGCTTCGTCGATGGCGGCGCGGATGGCGTGGCTGGATTCCGGCGCGGGGAGAATGCCCTCGGTGCGGGCGAAATACTCCGCTGCTTCAAATACACTCGTCTGCTCGACGCTGCGGGCCTCCATCAGGCCGTCGTGGTACAGCCGCGAGAGGATCGGGCTCATGCCGTGGTAGCGCAGGCCGCCCGCGTGGTTGGCCGACGGGATGAAGCCGCTGCCAAGCGTGTACATTTTTGCCAGCGGGCAGACCATGCCGGTATCGCAGAAGTCATAGGCGAACACGCCGCGCGTAAAGCTGGGGCAGGAGGCGGGTTCGACGGCGATGAAGCGGTAATCCTTTTCGCCGCGCAGCTTTTCGCCCATAAACGGAGCGATCAGACCGCCGAGGTTCGAGCCGCCGCCGGCGCAGCCGATGATGATATCGGGCGTAATGCCGTATTTATCGAGCGCGATCTTCGTTTCCAGACCGATAACCGACTGATGGAGCAAGACCTGATTCAGGACGCTGCCGAGCACATAGCGGTAGCCGGGCGTGGTCGTGGCGACCTCGACGGCCTCGCTGATAGCGCAGCCGAGAGAACCGGTCGTGTCGGGGTCCTTCGCGAGAATGGCGCGGCCGACATTCGTGGTGTTCGATGGGCTGGGCGTGACGCTTGCGCCATAGGTGCGCATGACCTCGCGGCGGAAGGGCTTCTGCTCATACGAGCACTTGACCATGAAGACCTTCAGATCAAGCCCCAGATACGCGCAGGCCATGGAAAGGGCCGTGCCCCACTGACCGGCGCCCGTCTCGGTCGTAACGCCCTTGAGTCCCTGCTTTTTGGCGTAATACGCCTGCGCGATGGCAGAGTTCAGCTTGTGGCTGCCGGAGGTGTTGTTGCCCTCGAATTTGTAATAGATCTTCGCCGGGGTTCCGAGCTTTTCCTCGAGGCAGTACGCGCGCACCAGCGGCGACGGACGGTACATCTTGTAGAAATCGCGGATCTCCTGCGGGATGGGGATATATGGCGTGTCGTTGTCCACCTCCTGCTCGATCAGCTCGTCACAGAAAACGGGGCGCAGATCATCAAAGCCCATGGGCTTGCCGGTGCCGGGGTTCACAAGGGGAGCAGGCTTGTTTTTCATGTCCGCGCGGACATTGTACCAATTCTGGGGCATTTCAGACTCAGACAGATAGATCTTGTAAGGAATGTTTTCGGTTTTCATAGTTGTTTCTCCTTTCGCGTTTTGGCTTTCTCCGGGAAAAGGGAAACAAAAAAGACCTTCATCCACAGAGAAAACCGGTTATCGGTTTGATCTCTTGGGACAAAAGTCTGAAAACTTCTGCGGTGCCACCCAAATTGACAATTGCTTGTCCGCTCATGACGCGCCTGCACGCATCCTCCCCTGTAACGGTGGGACTCCGTCAGCGCCTACTTGCCTTCGCGTTCAGCCTGCCCTCCGCAGTCCATTCGGCAAACGTCCTTCTGCTGCACTCGCACCACCCGGCAGCTCTCTGGGAGAAATCCTGTCTGCTTACTCGTCTGCATCAACGGTTTTATCTTGCCACGGAGTATACGCCTGAAATTCGCGTTTGTCAAGTTTTTTTCGGTAAAGCGAAAAAAATTTTCGGGCCGCAGGACGCTTGCAAAGACCGTGCGGATGTGATATAAAGGCGGTAATCTACAGATTTCGAGGTAATTCCCATGCAAAGCTCCTGCCGCCGGACGATCCTTGGCTGCTATGTCGGCTATATCGTGCAGGCCATCGTCAATAACTTTGTTCCGCTGCTGTTCGTCATGTTCGAGCGGACGTACCAGATCCCGCTTTCGAAGATCACGCTGCTCATCACGATCAATTTCTGCATTCAGCTCGGCATTGATCTGCTCTCGGCGTGGTTTCTGGATCGCATCGGTTACCGCGCGGCTATTTTGCTGTCGCATATTGCCTCGGCTGCCGGTCTCGTGCTGCTGACCATTCTTCCGGATGCGCTGCCGGATGCGTTTACGGGGCTTCTGATCGCCGTCGTGATCTACGCCGTCGGCGGCGGGCTGCTGGAGGTCATTGTCAGCCCGGTGATGGAATCCTGCCCCACGCAGAATAAGGAACAGCACATGAGCCTGCTCCATTCGTTCTATTGCTGGGGACATATGGGCGTTGTACTGCTGTCGACGGCATTTTTCGCGCTGTTCGGAATTGGAAACTGGAAGCTCCTTGCGCTTTTGTGGGCGCTTGTTCCAGTCGTAAACGCGGTCTTCTTCGGGGGTGCGCCGCTCTATCCGATGCAGGCCGAGGGTGCGCAGGCGCTATCGCTGCGCACGCTCGTCAAAAGCCGTGTATTCTGGCTCTTTATGGTGATGATGCTCTGCGCAGGCGCGTCAGAGCAGGCCGTAAGCCAGTGGTCGTCCGCCTTTGCCGAGCAGGGACTGGGCGTATCGAAGACCGTGGGCGATCTGGCAGGGCCGATGGCCTTCGCAGCTATGATGGGCGTTTCCCGGCTGATTTTCGGGAAATACGGCGAAAAACTGAACTTAAACCGCTATATGGCTGTCTGCGCGGCGCTGTGCGTCGGGGCGTATCTGTGCATCGTGTTCGTGCCGTCTCCGGTTCTGAGCCTGCTTGGCTGCGCCGTGTGCGGCTTCTCGGTCGGCATTTTCTGGCCCGGAACGTTCAGCCGCGCATCCGCCTCCATCCGGGGAGGCGGAACGCAGATGTTCGCGCTGCTGGCGCTGGCGGGTGATCTTGGCTGCGCGGGAGGCCCGACGCTTGCGGGCCTCGTCTCGGACGCCTGCGGCGGAGCGCTCCGCGCAGGCATCCTCGCCGCCATCATTTTCCCGCTTCTGATGCTGCTCTGTATGCTTCTGGTGCGGAAGCAGCGCGGCGCTTAAATCAGATCCAGAAAATCCTCCAGCATCCGGGTCAGCTCCTTCCGGGTCAGCTCGTCGGCAACATGGAGCTTCCCGTCCTTTTCTGTGAGAAGGTCGGCGGCATAGGCCCAGCGGACGGCGTCCGCCGCGTCCTCACTGATCTCGTCTGCGTCTTCAAACTGCGTCAGATCGACCTCCTGCCCGGCTTCGGTGTCCAGACCGAGCTGGCGGGCCATCTGGTAAAGCGTCTTTGCCGCCTCCTGTTTTGTGATGGGCGCGTCGGGGTCATAGGTCAGCAGCGCGGCCTCCGCTCTCTGCGGCTCCGCCTGCGTCCAGCGGGCGGAAAGCGTCGTATCGCCGGTCAGATGCAGCGGCGCTTCCGCGTCGACGCAGTCCCCTTCTTCGGTGTACCAGCCGTCAAACGTCATGTTTTCACGCTCCGGAGCCTGCACATTCAGTTCGTGCAGGCTTTTTCCCTGCTCTGCTTCCAGCGTGACAGGTTCGCTTCCTTCGCCGGGATCGAGCGTCAGCGTATAAACGGCCTCCTGAAGCGTCAGCTCGGTGAAGCCGTTTTCACGTGCGGTGCTGATGGTCAGAGTAAGATCGTCGCTTGTAAAGTTCTCCGAGAAATCGTCTGCGTAGCCGGTCAGGATCGTCTGCTCCGCCGCTCCGCTGACGCCGATGTGCGCCTGCTTGTCAAGGCCCAGATCGCCGATCTTGAGTGCAGCAGTTTCATCCAGCCAGAGGTTATCCTGCGCATCCTGCGCGCGGTTACCGGTGATGCTGGTCGTGCCGCTCAGTTCGAGCGTACCGGCGCAGTACACGCCGCCGCCCAGGATCTGCTTTTCGGAGGCCTTCATTTCGCCCATCAGGCGGTTGCCCGCGATGACGCAGCTGTCCAGCACGGCGGAGGCGTGCTCCGCAACGACAACGCCTGCGCCATAGCGGCCCGCGTTGTCGATGATGTTCACGTTTGTCAGATAAAGCTCGTTATAATCGCCCACGCTGATCGCGCCTGCTGTTGCGCCGGTGATCCGGCCACCGGCAAGCGCGTTCTTTTCGCTTGCCGCGATATAGGCCTCCTGCCAGGCATAGCTGCCGTCGTCAAAGACAAGCGCGCCGTCTTCGTCGACGTAATAATTGCTGGAGCTGTCCGCTCCGTTGCAGTCGGTGATGGTAAGGACGGACGGCTCCGCGTCCTTATCGCTCACGGCGACGAAGATGATGCAGCCCTCAGCGCCGTCCGCCAGACGGAGCGTGTGGCCGTTCAGGCAGAGCGTGACCTGCGCGCCGTTTTTGGGCACGCAGAGCGGCTCTTCAAGAGCCAGATCATCCGTCAGATAATAGCAGCCGGATTCCAGCTTTCCGCCGGTCACGGTCAGCGGCGCAAAGGACGGCTCTTCGCAGCTGTCCTCGCGGTTTGCGGCGTGGATGTGGTTCTGTTCGCCGTCCTCCGCGGGTGCTTCTTCCGCCTCGGAAGCGGTATCCGCTTCTTCGGCGGGAGCGGCGGGTTCCTCCGCCGGAGTATCCTCTTCGGCGGGTTCCTCTGCGGCAGGCTCGGCAGCCGCCTCTTCCCCGGCGGCCTCATCCGCCTTCTGCGCGTCCGCCGCGACAGCGCAGACGCTCCAAACAGCCAGCACCAGCGCAAGCACTAGCAGCAGACTGATCCATCTCTTTTGCATTTCGGTTCCTCCTCATATTGCGGAGCAGATTATGTATACCGAAAGAGTAGCATATTTTTCTTGCTTTTTCAACGTTTTTCTCATGTTTTAAGCAAATATTAACCTTTTTCCGCGTGAATCACAACATATAGTGCTGATTTTGTATCCGTGCACAGCATCTGGGTCAAGGAAATCTTCAGAATTCTTCATGCTTCGCCGTCTTGCAAAGCCGGAAGCCGTCTGATAGTATAGAGTCAGAAAAAAGGAGGGCCTGCCTATGCGTCGGGGAACGAAAAAGTGCATCCTGCTGCTGCTTGCGATCCTGCTGTTCTGTCTTCTCGCCTGGCGGCTGACGCCGCACACGTTCGAGCAGATGACGGCTTCTGACCGGGATGAGATCACCAGCCTCGCCGGAGTCGTGTCGCTCAGCGGAGTTCGGGACGGCAGGGCGTACACGGAAAGCTATGCGCTGCAAAACGTGACGCCGGAGGACACGGCGTTTGAAGGTGTTCTTATGCTTCTGAACTCGACCCGCTACCGGGAGGATTTCCGCAATCTCCTGCCGTGGCCTATCGAGTCGGTCAGCGCGGGCAGAGCCTACGACGGCCGGGGCGTTTCGCTCATGCTGGTCTGGGGGCCATCCGAAGACGAGTGCTGCAGCCTCAGCCTTTCCGGCAGGCAGATCGCCGTCAGCCGGCCGCATCACGACGGCTTCCTGATCTACCACCCGGAGGATCCCAAGCTTCTGAATTGGCTTGCCATCTATCTGGCAAACAACGGTGAAAAGGGCTGAACGTACATCCGGAGGCTCCCCTTGTCAGGACATGACAGGGGGAGCCTTTTCGAGGGTGCTATCGGAAAAACACGCGCACGCTCAATGCAGCCATGCAGAAGCCGGTCAGGTCGGCGATCAGGGCTGCCGGGAGCGCATAGCGCGTTTTTTTGACGCCTGCCGCGCCAAAATAGACGCTGATGGTGTAGAACGTCGTTTCGGTCGAACCGAGCATGACCGCTGCCGTCCGGCCGATCTGGGAATCGACCCCGTATTCCCGCATCAGATCTGTCCCGACGGCCAGCGCCGCGCTGCCGCTGAGGGGCCGGATAAGTACCAGCGGCGCGACCTCCGGCGGGATGCCAAGCAGGCGGAAGACCGGCGCGAAAACGGGCGTGAGCAGCGCAAAAAAGCCGCTCTCCCGCAGCATCGTCACCGCCGTCAGCATCAGCACCAGCGTGGGGGTCAGCGAGAGCATCAGCCGCAGCCCGTCCTGTGCACCGGTCAGCATTCCGCCGTAAACATCCTGCTTTTTTGCGATCCCTGCCGCACCCGCCAGCAGCAAAAGCGCAGGCAGCAGCAGCTCCGTCAGGTTCTCCAGCATCGCTTCAGGCCCTTCGCCGCCAGAATCCCAGCTCCGACCGAGCAGGCCGACGCTAGCCACACGGCAGGCAGGATATCGAACGCGTGCGCCGCGCCGAGCTGCGCGCGGACGGCGGCGACCGTCGACGGGATCAGCTGCAAAGACGCCGTATTCATCACGACCAGCAGGCACAGCTCATCCGACGCTCCCCCGCCGCCGGACAGCGCCTGCATCCGCTGCGCCGTCCGGATGCCGAGCGGCGTCGCCGCGTTGCCCAACCCCAGCAGATTCGCGCTCAGATTGCCGCACAGGTTCCAGAAGCCCTCGGAGTCTTTTGCGCATACCGGAAACAGCCGCCGCAGCACAGGCCGCAGCGCCGTACACAGCCCTTCAGTCAGTCCCGCACGCTCCATCGCCTGCGACAGCCCCGACCAGAGGCAGACCGGCCCAGCCAGCGTCAGCGCCAGCTCCAGTCCCGCCCGTGCGCCGCTCAGTCCGTCCATGCCGGACGAAAACGGCATTCCTGTCAGCAGATCAGATACAAACGCAAGTAAAATCAGTCCAAACCAGAGAAAATTCAACAACATATTTCGCTCTCCGACAAGAAAAAGATTTTTTGTTCAAAATTTGTACATAATTGGATGGTAGAATAAAGCTGCTTGAGGGAGCGCTGTCTGATGTCCATGCAGCATCCGACGGCTAGATCTATATGCATGGCTAAGAATAAGGGGGTTGTTTACCATGAAATCCACAGGTATCGTCAGAAAGGTCGACGAGCTCGGCAGAATCGTTCTGCCCATTGAGCTGCGCCGTACGCTCGACATCGCGGAAAAGGATGCTATCGAAATCTATGTCGATGGTGAATCCATTATTCTCAAGAAGTACGAGCCGACCTGCATCTTCTGCGGCGACGGCAGAAATGTCGAAAACTACAGAGGCAAGAACATCTGCGCGAACTGCATGAAGGAGCTCAGATCCGGCAAATAAGTTCTGCACAAAAAAGAGGCTGTCTCAGGATGACAATGTGTCATCCGGGACAGCCTCATTTTTTTCAGCGCTCGAGCCAGGTGAGAACGTCCTGATAGACCTCGTCCTTGTTGCGCTCGTTGAGCATTTCATGGCGGCCCTCGGGATAGAGCTTGATGGTGATGTCCTTCATGCCGCTGCGCTTGAACGCGTCGATGCATTTGAGAACGCCCTTTGCCATGCCGCCGACGGGATCCTTGCAGCCGGAGATGAACATAATGGGCAGCTGCTTGTTCATCTTATCCAGATTTTCCTGCTGCTCGTTCATGCCGACACCTGTAAGAAGGTCGCGCGCGAGGCCAACCGTCGCGTCGAAGCCGCAGAGGGGGTCTGCGTCATAGGCGGCGACAACGGCGTCGTCTGAGCAGATCCACGCATTGGGCGAGGTCACGGGGCCGAAGGCCCTGTTATAGCTGCCGAACATGAGCTTTGTGACGAGCGCGCTGGTGTTTTTCTCGCCGATGCGGGCCTCTTCGAGCTTGCAGACGAGCTTGCCCATGCGCACCTTCATGGGGTCCTCCCAGCCGGTGCCGGAAATGACGGCCTTGTCCACGGCGTCGGGGTAGGTATAGAGATAGGTGCGCAGCAAGAAAGAGCCCATGCTGTGGCCGAGAATATAATAGGGCAGATCCGGGTACTGCGCGGAAATTTCGTCGTGCAGGCGCTTTTCATCCTCGACCGCAGACAGCCAGCCGCCGGAGAAATAGCCTCTGAGGCCGTTTTCCGCGGAGCCGCCGTGGCCCATGTGATCGTCGGCAGCGACGACATAACCATGCTGCGTCAGAAATTTCGCAAACGCGTCATAGCGTCCGATATGCTCGGCGATGCCGTGAATGAGCTGGACGACGGCCTTCGGCTCCCCTTCCGGTTTCCAGAGCGCGCAGTGCAGGCGGCCCGCGCCGCAGGAATCAAGATAGAATTCTTCCATAAAAGTGGTGCTCCTTTCAAAAGTCCGGTTTATGGTACATATGATCTGCTAGAATGGCGTCAGAAAAACATGGGAGGATATTTCTGATGCGTTCTGATTCTGTGATTGAGCTGTCCCGATATCAAAAGCGTTCCCCGGAGGCGGCTGCCCCATCCGTGTATGGCAGGCGGCTGCGTGCGCGCAGGCGGCGCATCCGGTGCGCTGCTGCGGTGATCGAAGCGGCGGTAACGGTTTGCATCGGGGCGGGATTTCTGGTCTGCCTTGGGCTGGTATTCAGTATGCTGTGATCGGCACAATTTCACCGTCTGGCCGGATGAGGTGTTCCATGCACGGTTCAGCGCCGCCGTAGCGGGAGGCGAGGCTGCGTCCGTCCGCGCCGAGCATACCGATGAGCACCAGATCGCCTGGGCGAAGCTCCGGCAGGAGGCGGCGCATGACCGGACCGTCCTGCGTACCGACGGTCAGCAGCTGCACCAGCGTCCGCCGTCCGGCGGCATACGGAACGTACACCGGATGGTATGCGCCGCTTTTGACCAGGCGCGGACACTGCGCCGGATCGACATCCAGCACGGCAAGCGGAGCAGGCCCCGGCTTGACAGCCCGTACCCGCGTGACCAGCGTTCCGCAGGCTGCGGCGAGGAACCGTCCGGGACTCATTTGCAGCGAGAGGCCGCGCAGCGCTTCCGGAAGGGCCTGTATCTGCGTCAGGATGGCTTTGGCGCACGCATCCGGCTCCGGACCGGAAAAACCGGGCCGGTAGCTGACGCCAAAACCGCCGCCAAGGTCAATTGCATCTGCCGCGGCGCCGTTTTTCTCATACAGCGTCTGTGCCAGCGCGGCAAGCTGGGCGAAGATAGCGGGATAGAAGTCCTCGTCCATGCACAGCTCGCCCAGCCGCATACCGAGGCCAAGCCAGCCTACGCCGCCTGCGCGCAGGCATTCCGCCGTGCGCAGGAGCGCTTCGCGTTCCATCCCGGCATAGCAGGCCGGGACGCCCGTCACGGGCTTCGCGCCGAAGCGAAGCTGGCCCTGCTGCCGCAGGAGCAGAATTACGGCCTCCGGCATTGCTTCGGGCAGCAGCTCGGCTCCGTCCAGCACGAAAACTGCGCCGAGCGTATGCGCAGCTTTCTCCGCTTCCGCGCTGCGGATCGACGGCTCGTAGGCGATTTTCCTGCCATGGAAGCCGCACCGGGCGGCAACCTCCAGCTCCGCAAGGCTCCTGCAAAGCACGCCGCAGCCGCAGCTGCGCAGAATTTGCAGGACCGTGGGATTCGGATTCATGCGGATGGGAAAGCGCGGCAAGAATCCGTTGCAGTCGGAAAATGCACGGAAAAGAGCCTGCGCTGCCTGCACGAGACTCTTTTCATCGTATAAAAACAGGGGCGTCACGGCGGTTTTCAAAAACCGCGCGAGCGTTTTTGAAGGAAGAACACACTGCGCATTGAGATTCGTCTGCACATGAATTCACTTCTCTCTGCGGTTATTTTCATAGAGGATCGAAAGCCCCTTCAGAAGAAGGTCACGGTCGTATTCGATTCTGCGGCGGCACATTGGAAGGACAAAGCGCGCAATGCCGCCTGTTGCAACGACAGTCACGCCGCCGCCGAGTTCTTCCTCCATCCGGTCGATCATGCCGTCGACCATACAGGCGGAGCCGAGCATCACACCGCTGCGCATGGCATCGACGGTATTTTTACTGATGGCCTTTTTCGGGCTTTCCAGACTGATGGCGGGCAGCTGCGCCGTGCGTGTAGAGAGCGACTCGGCGGAGAGCTTCGGGCCGGGGCTGATGCAGCCGCCGACGTAGGTGCCGTTTTTATCGATGGCCGTCATGGTCGTGGCTGTACCCATGTCAACGATGATGAGAGGCGGTTTAAAACGGCTAAGTGCGGCGACAGCGGCGACGATCAGATCACTGCCGATCTGAGCCGGGTTCTCCATCTGGATATTGAGTCCCGTTTTGATGCCCGGGCCGACGATCATCGGCGTTTTGCCGGTCAGCTTACGCACGGCAGTCTTGCAGGAATTGAGGACCGGCGGTACGACAGACGAGATAATGACGCCCTCGACGCTCTTCGGATCAATCTCATAAAGATTCAAAAGATTTTTGAGTTCCACGCAGTACTGGTCGGAGGTCTTGAGCAGGTCGGTTGCCATGCGGGCCTCGACGAAAATGCGGTCGTGCTCCATACAGCCGAGCACGATGTTGGTATTGCCGATATCGATCGCTAAAATCATAAATATCACTCCGTATCCGTTTCCAGACGGCAGGAAAACGCGCCGTCCTTGATCTCGACCACGGCGTATCCGCTGTGGCCGAAGCGCCCGGCCGTGCCGGGGTTCAGGAGCGTGATGCCGCCGCGCTCCTCCAGGTGCTGGATGTGGGTATGGCCGAAGAGCGCAAGCCGCGCGCCCGCGTCCTTTGCCGCGCCCGCAAGCGCGGTCAGATCGCGCTTGACGCCGTAGAGATGGCCGTGGGTCACAAAAATGCGCACGCCGTCAAGCTCCAGCGTCAGGCTCTGCGGGACTGTCGGGGCGTAATCACAGTTGCCGGGCACATAATAGAAATCCGGTTCCTGACAGGCGAAGGACAGATCCTCCGCATCGGTCAGATGGTCGCCCAGATGCACAACCGCGTCCGGGTGTTCTTTTTCTATGGCGTCGTACGCGAAGCCGAGGCTCCGGTGCGTATCCGACAAAATCAGAAGCTTCATATCGTTCACTTTCATGCGCGGGGCGCATATGATAAGGAAGAATCGGGTTGAGTAACCGATTGCATCAGCGGTTACTTAAGAACGGAGGGGGTAGCTGGATGGAACATTCGTTTTCCCCGGAGCAGCTCCGGCGCGTATTGGGGTCTGCGGAGGGACGGCAGCTGCTGGCGCTGCTGGCGTCCGGCGGCGGAGAGCGGCTGCGTCAGGCCGCTGACGCGGCAAAGCAGGGCGACCACGCACGGGCGATGGAGCTTCTGCGGCCTGTCCTGAACACAGAGCAGACACAGGCGCTGTTGAGGAAGCTCAATGGATGAGCTGGAGCGCGCGCTGCGCGCCGTATTGGATGATCCCGCGCAGCTGCAGGAGCTGCGGGAGCTGGCCGGATCGATGGGCTTTTCCGTGCCGCAGGCGCAGCCGGAGCGCGCGCCCGTGCCGGACCCCCCGGAATCGGAGCCGAAGCCGGTGCAGGCCGTTTTTCAGCAGCAGCCGCTGCCGGATCCTGCCGCCGCAATGCTGCGGCAGGCGGGAAAAATGGACAAAAGGCAGGAAGCGCTGCTGCTGGCGCTGAAGCCTTTTCTGCGCAAGGAGCGGCAGGAAAAGATCGACCGGGCGCTGCATGCGGCGCGGCTGGCGAGTCTTGCGAGTCTGGCTCTGAAAAACCGGGGCAGAGGTCCCGGAGCAAAGGAGACGCCATGATGTATAACCGCTACATACCGGACGCCGCAGGCGTCTATCATCCGACACGCGTCGGCGCGGAGCCGCAGGCGGCTGCGCCCGCTCCGCCTCCGGAGCCTGTGTGCGTGCCGCCTGCTCCCCCGCCTCCGCCGCCTCCTGCCCCGCCCTGTACGGCGGAGCATGGCGGATTTCTGTCGCGGCTGCTGCCGCGCAGCATTGATACGGGGGATCTTCTGATGCTGCTGATCCTGCTGCTGCTCGTCGTGGACGGCGAGGAGGAGGATCAGCTGTCGGTCATTTTAACGGCGGCAGCATTTTTGCTGTCGTAAGGTTTTTCTGAGGAAATGAATGCTGCTTCGATTTCTGTAGCAATTCTGTTGACCGGATTGTAGGGGCCGATGCCCACATCGGCCCGTTGGGAAGTTACGACTTTGCCGGAGATCCCCGTAAAATCGGTGCATTCTGCCGGGCCGATGTGGGCATCGGCCCCTACAGTTAAATGGGCAGGTGCCTACGGATTCGCATTGGATTTCCGCTTCTCGCTGCTGCCTGCCGCAACCTCTCAGGCGCTGCGCGCCAGCTCCCCTTGAAAGGGGAGCCTCGGGGTGCCGCTTACTCTTGGAACGGGACAGTTCCGTCGGGGAGGGTGAAGACGTCTTCAAACGTCTCGTCTCCGGCGGCCAAAATCTCGAGTCCGGTCTGAATGGCGTCATAAATCGTTTCGCCGCCGGATTTGAGGATGCTTTCGGTCAGAAGGCCGTAGCTGAGGCTGATCCAGCATTCGCGGCGGACAGTCCCCTCCTCCGAGGCGGCGAAGATCTGCTGGCCGGAATCATAGCGGTCGTCGGTGATGAATTCGCCGTCGGTGATGGAGGCGGGCGGCATGGCTCCGACCTGTTCATAGGTCGGGATACCGATCAGCTCGTCCATCGTCGCGTCCTGGGAGGCCGCAAGCGTGCGTACCGTTTCATCCCCGGCGTACCAGACATAGAGCGTCTCGCCGTCGGTCAGGATATGCTTTTCCCCGCTGGCGGTCGTCAGGACAGCGCACACGCGCGTGTCCGCTACCCAAAGCTCGGCGGATGTCTCGGATACAGCGCCGTTCATCTGGCGGGTGATGGTATAGGTCTGATGGTAATACTGCGGGCGGCGCAGGCTGCGCACGATGTTCTGCACGTTTTCGCGCGTGACCTCAAGCAGCGCAGGCTCATTTTCGTCGGGCTGAAGCTCCGGCTGGGTGCTCTGCGCCGCGTCCGGCAGGACGATGGCGTCGCGCTTGTTCTGCTGCATATTGCCGACAAACAGCGCGCCGATCACGACGATCACAGCCAGCGTCGCAAGAATGAACATCAGCAGCGTCCGCCTGTTTTTCTGGTTCTGCTCCGTCGTCCGTCACCGTCCTTTCGTTTTGCGTTCAATCAGGCGTTAAAATCGGCGGGCTTTTCCGCTGCGCGGCCAAAGTGCCACAAAATCGCCTGTACGATGCGTTCGCTCGCATGGCCGTCGCCGTAGGGGTTGACGGCCTTTGCCATACGCGCATACGCAGCGGGGTCGTCCAGCAGCTCGCCTGCGAGCCGCACGATCTCGTCCTTTTCCACGCCTGCGAGCTTTGCCGTTCCGGCGGCGATGGCCTCCGGGCGTTCTGTTTCGCGGCGCATGACGAGGACAGGCTTGCCGAGGGCAGGCGCTTCCTCCTGCAAGCCGCCGGAGTCAGTCATGACCATATAGCAGCGGGCAATGAGATTGTGCATTTCCTCCACGTCGACCGGATCGATGAGGTGGATGCGGTCGTGGCCGCCCAGAATCGGGAAAACGCATTCGCGCACGACGGGACTCAGGTGGACGGGATAGACGACCTCCACATCGGGGTGCGTCTGCACGATCTCCAGAATGGCGTGCATGATGGCCTCCATGGGCTTGCCGTAATTCTCCCGCCGGTGGCAGGTAACGGCGACGATCCGGTGGTTCCGGAAATCCAGCTCGTTCAGAAGTGCCGTCGGGAAGACGAAATCGGGCTTCACGGTGTACTGCATGGCGTCGATGGCCGTGTTGCCGGTGATGAAGATATCGCCCATGATGGCCTCACGGCGGAGATTATCCGCGTTGGCCTTTGTCGGGGAAAAATGCAGATCGGCGATATCGCCGACGAGGGTGCGGTTCATCTCCTCCGGGAAGGGGGAGTATTTGTCCCAGGTACGCAGGCCGGCCTCGACGTGGCCGACCTTGACCTGATGGTAAAACGCGGCAAGCGCGCCTGCAAATGTCGTGGACGTATCGCCGTGGACGAGGACAAGATCGGGTTTGACGGTATCCAGAACGCTGTCCATGCCGAGCAGCGTCTTTGTGGTGATGGTGGAGAGCGTCTGGCGCTTTTCCATGATATGCAGGTCATAATCGCCCGTCAACTGAAAGATCTCCATGACGGAATCGAGCATTTCCCGGTGCTGGCCGGTCAGGCAGACGATGCTTTCGATCTGCTCGCTGGCCTGCAGCGCCTTGACAAGCGGCGCCATTTTGATGGCCTCCGGCCTTGTGCCGAAGACGGACATGACTTTCAGCTTATTCATGCGGTTCCTCCTGTTTTTCTTCCGGCTCGTCCTCCGACCGATCGTTCTTCGCGAAGATCAGCTTGAAGCCGATGGCGCTGACGATGAAGATCGCGGCAATGAGAATCAGCGCCTTGAGTTCGCCCGAGGACGTCAGCAGCACGGCGGCCAGCCCTAAAATGCCGGTCAGCATATAGGCGATGGCGACGGCCTGCTTCTGCGAGAAGCCCATGTCGATGAGGCGGTGGTGGAAATGGCCGCGGTCGGCCTTCATCGGGTTCTGGCCGTGGGCAATGCGGCGCAGGAAGGCAAAGCTGATATCGAAGATCGGAATGCCGAGGATGAGGAACGGCACGGCGAAGGAAATGATGGCGTACATCTTGAACAGGCCCGTGATGGAAAGCGTGGCAAGGATATAGCCGAGGAAGGTCGAGCCGGTGTCGCCCATGAAAATCTTTGCGGGGTTCATATTATACGGAATAAAGCCGAGGCACGCGCCGAAGAGCGCGCAGAGGATGACGGCGATGTTGACCTCCTTCACCATGAGCGCCACGACGATCAGGGATGCTGTCGAGATGGCGGACACGCCGACGGCGAGGCCGTCGAGGCCGTCGATGAAATTGACGGCGTTGGTGATGGCGACGATCCAGATGATCGTGACGGGGATGGACAGCCAGCCGAGATTGAGATAGGTCGCCTCGGAAAAGACGTTGGGGTTGGAGACGAACTGGATCGTGCAGCCGTGCCAGACGGCGACGCCCGCGGCGGCGATCTGGACAAACAGCTTCGGCAGCGCCTTGAGCGCCATGATATCGTCCAGAACGCCGAGAATAACGATCATGATGGAGCCGAGCAGAATGCCCTGCATCTGCCGGTCGATGTCCGCAAAGACGAGAACCGACAGTAAAAACGCCAGAAAGATCGCCAGACCGCCCATGCGGGGAATGGGGACCTTGTGCATACGGCGGTTATCCTTGGGCACGTCGATCGCACCGACCTTGCAGGCCAGCGCCTTGACCATCGGCGTGGACGCGAACGACACAGCAGCAGCGACAAGCATCGCCAGCAGCATATAAACGACTTGTTTTGTTGTCATAATGATTGTTTAACCTTATAGAGGCCGATGCCCACATCGGCCCGGCAGAATATGGCCGTTTTTGCGGAAATCTACGGCAAATTCGGCACTTCCCAACGGGCCGATGTGGGCATCGGCCCCTACTGGGAAGCAGCGTGCTTCATGCGTTACCGCGCGACGAAGCCGACTTTTTTGTAGACCTTGCGGAGGGTCTTGTTGGCGAGATAAGATGCGCGCTCAGCGCCCTCCTTGTAGATGCTTTCCAGATACGCCTTATCGCCAAGCATCTGCTCGGTTTTTTCGCGGATGGGACGGACAAGCTCGACAACGGCTTCGCCGACGGCGGGCTTGAAGACGCCGTAGCCCTGATCCGCAAATTCGGCCTCGGCCTGCTCGATGGTCTTGCCGGTGGCGGCGCAGTAGATCGTAAGAAGATTGGAGATGCCGGGCTTATTGTCCTTGTCAAAACGGACAGCCGTCTCGCAGTCGGTCACGGCGCGCTTGAATTTGCGCATGATATCCTCGGGCTTATCCATGAGGAACACGCAGCCGTCGGGGTCGGACTTGGACATTTTATTGTCCGGGTTGCCGAGGCTCATGATGCGCGCGCCCATCTTGGGGATGAACGCCTCGGGGAGCTTGAAGGTATCGGGGAAGGAATTGTTGAAGCGCGCGCCGATGTCACGGCAGAGCTCGACGTGCTGGCGCTGATCCTCGCCGACAGGGACAAGGTCGGTCTGGTAGAGCAGGATATCGGCGGCCATGAGTACGGGATAGGTAAAGAGGCCTGCGGTGATATTATCTGCGTGCTGCTGCGATTTCATTTTGAACTGCGTCATGCGCGACAGCTCACCGAACTGCGTATAGCAGCCAAGCACCCAGGAAAGCTCCGCGTGCTGCGGCACATGAGACTGAATGAACATGATGTTCTTCTGCGGGTCGAGTCCGCAGGCGATATACTGCGCGAGCTGCTCCAGACTTCTGCGGCGCAGATCAGCCGGGACCTGCCGGACGGTAATGGCGTGCATATCGACGATACAATAGACGCACTCATATTCGTCCTGCAAAGCGACCCAGTTTTTGATCGCCCCCATATACGAGCCGAGCGTCAGATCGCCGCTGGGCTGGATGCCGGAAAAGATACGTTTTTTTTCGTCCATGATACGTCCTTCTTTCTATTCGATAGATGCGCATATCATAGCACAAACCGCCGGAATGCGCAATCAATGATTGACTGTTTCTGAAAAAAACTATATAATAACCATACTTTTATATTGGAGGAACACGCATCATGGATTTTTTTGAGCAGATGGAAGCGCGCATCCCGCACGGCGAGGTCCGCACCCGCTTTGCTCCGAGCCCCACGGGCTATATGCACGTCGGCAATCTGCGCACCGCGCTCTATACATGGCTGATTGCCCGCCGCCACCACGGCAAGTTCATTCTCCGCATTGAGGACACCGATCAGGGCCGTCTGGTCGAGGGCGCGGTCGACGTGATCTACAAGACAATGGCCGAATGCGGCCTGACGCACGACGAAGGGCCGGACGTCGGCGGGCCGGTCGGGCCGTATGTGCAGTCCGAGCGGCGCGACCTGTTCGGCAAGTACGCGAAGCTGCTGTGCGAAAAGGGCGGCGCATATTACTGCTTCTGCCAGAAAGGCGACGAGGAAGACGCCGGAAGCGAGACGGGTGAAATCAAAAAGCACGTCTGCGCCTGCCGCGATCTGCCGCTGGACGAGGCAAAGAAGCGCGTGGAGGCGGGCGAACCATTCGTCATCCGCCAGCGCATCCCGCATGAGGGCACGACGACGTTCCACGACGCGTCCTTCGGTGATATTACGGTAGAAAACAAGGAGCTGGAGGATCAGGTGCTGCTGAAATCCGACGGCCTGCCGACGTACAACTTTGCAAACGTCGTCGACGACCATCTGATGGGCATTACGCACGTCGTACGCGGCAGCGAATATCTGTCCTCCGCACCGAAATACAATCTGCTGTACGAAGCCTTTGGCTGGGAGATCCCGACATATGTCCACTGCTCCCCTGTCATGCGCGACGCGCAGCACAAGATGTCCAAGCGCCACGGCGACCCAAGCTATGAGGATCTGATCCGCGAGGGCTATCTGACCGAGGCTGTGCTGAACTATGTGGCGCTGCTGGGCTGGAGCCCGAAGGGCGAAAACGCGGAGCGCGAATTCTACACGCTCTCGGAGCTGGCCGAGATTTTTGATATTTCCGGCATTTCGAAGTCCCCTGCCGTGTTCGATATCAACAAGCTGCGCTGGATGAACGCGGAATATATGAAAAAGCTCAGCCCCGAGGCATTTTTCGCCAAGGCCGAGCCGGTCCTGAAAACAGTCATTACGAATCCCGCGATTGATCTGAAGGCCGTCGCCGCGCTGGTGCAGCCGCGCTGCGAAATTCTGTCCGATCTGCCGGAGCGTGTGGACTTTATCGACAGACTGCCGGAATACTCCACGGAGCTGTATGTCCACAAGAAGTCCAAGACGACGCTGGAGAACAGCCTCTCCTCCCTGCGTGAGATTCTTCCGGTGCTGGAATCGCTGGAGGTCTGGACGAACGAAGGTCTGTATGAAGCGCTCGTCGCGCTGGCGGCGAAGCTCGAGCTCAAGAACTCCGTCGTGCTCTGGCCGCTGCGCGTAGCCGTATCCGGCAAGGCCTCGACCCCCGGCGGCGCTACGGAGCTGTGCGCGCTGCTTGGAAAAGAGGAATCCATTGCGCGTGTAAAGGCAGGCATTGCACTGCTGGAGAAATCATAAAAAATAAAACGCCCGTATCGAAGCCACCTTCCCTTGCGTTCAAGGAAGGGCTTTGATGCGGGCATTTTGTAGGGGCTGATGCCGGTCACAGCCGTTCGCGACGAAGGAGCGTTACGGATGTGGGTCTGCCGCTTGCCGGTACACATCGGCCGGTTGGGAAGCTGCAAATTCGCCGGAGATTTCATAAAAATCAGTGCATCCTGCGGGCGGACAGAGTCGTCCGCCCCTACGGGATACGTGAGAAAATGAAGTTTCGCTGTAGGGGCCAACAACTCTGTCGGCCCAGTGGGAAGTTACGGATTTGTCGAAGACTTCCGTAAAAACAGTGCATTCTGCCGGGTCGATGTGGGCATCGACCCCTACGCTGGCGCGGTGGAGCCTTTATTCTGCTTATTTCGTTTATGATACCCGCAGTCGCAGTAGGGGCCGCCGGAGGCGAGGGTGTATTCGCGCACGAAGTCGGACGCGCCGCCGACGTCGCTCATGGTGTAGTCCAGACGGCACATGGCGGGCGTGAGGTCCTTCCGGAACGAACCAGCGAACAGCGTCCACATCCCCATTGGCATTCCGGCATATTTCATAGTGTTGTCTCCCCTTCCGCAAATTCCAGCCGGACGATCTGCATCCGCATCATGCCGTCGCCGACTCTTGCTAGAAACCGATAGAAGCCTGGCACTGACGGGTCATTCAGGCTCTGGTAGCCCAGCATATAGCCCCGGCTCGACGCACGCAGACGCGGCGACCAGGCGGAAAGCTCCTTTTTTGCGTCGGAAACGGCGAAATACGCACCGACATCCTGAATTTCAGCGGTTTTGATCCACGTTTTGAGCATCAGGCGCACTGCTTTCTGATTCGCCGCGTCGAAGACGAGCCTGCCGCCAGGGAACGCTTCGGCCATGGCCTGCACAAGCGCCCGCACCTGCTCCGTCAGGAAATAATAGAACACACCGGCGGCGAAGAAGACCGCGCCGCCCGACGCGTCGATGCGGCGGAACCAAGTGGTGTCGTTCAGGTCGCAGGCGATATTTTCCTCCCGCTCTCCTGCGGGCAGGAGCGCGTCGCGCACGGCGATCACGCCGGGAAAATCGAGGTTATAGATCCTGCAGGAGCCGTTGTCGCAGCTGCGGCCCGTGTCGTCCAGTCCGCAGCCGAGGTTGACGACCGCCGCGTTCAGATGCTCGCGCAGATAGTCCCGCACCTCCCATGCAAGGTCGTTCTGGCACATGGCGGCCTCCAGAAAGCCGAACTGCTGCATGAGGCTCTTTGATTTTTTGGACAGAAGTGAAAAATCGTAATCGATCTGATTGATCAGGCGCAGGGCCGTCTCGTCGCGGTAGAGATTCGGATATAATTCCGAGCACATTTTCCGCCCGTAGAGCGGAATAACGAGCGTTTCCTGCACGGTATTCTTCTCAATATGGTATTTCATCGCTTCCTCCGTATCAGTTAGTTGCATCTAACCGTTGTGCTGTCAAAACACCGCCGGGGCGGCTTTCTTTATTTTGACACAGCTTTCGGCTTTTTTCAAGAGGGTGGGACAAATGCAGTATATTTTTTTCAAACCGCTTGCAAATCACGCCCATATCGTGTATAGTAGCAGACGGAAAAGCACAAGATTTTGCTTTTTCTAACAATTTGATATTGCCATCCGATGTACAGTAACCGAAGCACGCCGCAGGGCTGGCTTCGGCGCAAGAGAAAGGGAAAACCACTCGACCGGAGCTGTGCGCACAAGACCGTTCCGAAGCAGCGAAAGCTGTCTGGACGAAAGTCAGTCATTGCGGAAGCGATTCCGTGAGAAGGCAGGAAACGGGCGCGGAAACAAAGAGTTTGTTTCCAGAGTGCAAGTCAGAAGAACTGCTGTCTGCGCCGCATTCGCGGCGGAAAGGATGAATGCGTGGGACGAGCTCTGCCTGTAGCATTCGGAACAGGTGCGCCGTTTTTCCTCACAGGAAAAGCAGCGTATTTTGTTTCTTTGGAGATCCGCCCGCCATTTTGTCAAAATGGCGGGCTTTCGTTTCTCCCAAAGCCGTCTGCGCCCCCTGTTTCCGCTCCTATTTAATAAGGAGCTTGCGATAGATATTTTGATTCTGGAGGAAAAATGTATGAAGAAACGAATTCTGAGCCTGCTGCTCGTGCTCGTGATGCTGCTGAGCCTGCTGTCCGCAGGCGTTCTGGCAGCAGAGGGCGATGTCAGCGTCACACTGTCCGGTATGCACGACGCACAGGTCAAGTCCCTGAAGCTGTATACCTACATGGACGGCGTGAAGGGCGCGGACGATCTGCTGGCTGAAAAGACAGCCGCAGACGGCGCGTATACCATCGACCTTGCGCCCGGCGCTTACTGGGTCGACGGCTATGACGCGAACAATGACCGCAACGGCGGCGTGGTGATCGACGTCAGCAGCGACAGCAGCAGCTTCAAGCTGCAGCGGATGTATCAGATCTCCGTCAACCCCAGTTCATGGGTTAAGGACACAGACTATACTCTTTCGCTGCGCGTAACCGACGCCTCCGGTGCAGAGCGTAAGGCGGAGTTTGGCTCGGCTGTAAACTGGGGCAAGACCTACACAAGCTGCCTGTTTGTCGTTGGTGATACAGTCAGCGTGACAGCCACGCCGAACGCGGAAACGCATCTGAACTACAACCCGGCTACCGCTTCCAAGACCCCGACAATGAACGACAGCCTCAGCCTGACCTGCAAGGAATTCGTCACGGTCACGGTCACAGCGCCGAAGGGCTCGACCATCGACGCCGGTACGCTCGCAAAATACTATGTGTTCAGCTTCCTTGAGCCGTTCGCGCGTTCCGTCGAGGACGGCACGGCCACGTTCCATCTCGACAAGAACACGGATTACTTCTACCGTGTCCGCCATCCGCAGGGTGCAACATACTGGAACTACGTCAGACTGAGCGCCGACGCAGCGTACACGGTCACGGAAGAGGATCTCGGCCTGACCGGTGATTTCAGCAAGAGCACGATCTATCATTTTGAAAACAACGTCTACGACCGTGCAGGCATTTACCTGAACATCAACACCAAGGGCTATAAAAACATGGCCGTTGGCGAGACGTTCGAGCTCAACTCCTTCCGCAACTGGTTCGCGATCGAAAGCTTTATGAACGCCAAGGTCGCACTGCCGGAGATGCACTATCAGGTCATCGATGTGAACGGCAATCCCAGCGACGTCGTGACCATCACGCCGAACGCGCTGAACAGCAACGTCGCTGTGATGGAGGCCAAGCACGAGGGCACGGCCATCGTGCTCGTAACCTATGACGCAATGACCCATATGGCTGGCCAGACCAGCACGCCCTCGCATCGCTTCTCCGCCATCTGGCCGGAGTTGACGGGCGTGTTTGTCGTGAATGTCGGCGCGGACGGCAGTGCTATCCAGACCAATATGAATCTTGACCGCATGGACGCGGTCATCGAGAAGGATGAGGCGCGGCAACTCGATGCGGAGCATGACATTCTGTTCTACACTGGAACAGAGGGTGCAAGTTACAGCTTCAAGCCCGAAGCGGGCTGCACCGTGAGCGTCCTGCGCCCCACCGTGACCGCTGCGTCTATGACGTATTCCGGCGGCTTCACAAACACTGGCGTCACAATCGCTGAAGACGGCACTGTGACCGTCAGCGGTCTGATCACCGGCCGCAATATCATCAAGGTCACGAAGGGCGGCCTTTCGACCTATCAGGTCGTGACGGCACGCGGCGTGAGCTACAAGTTTGTCAACGCGGAGGGCACGGAGCTGACGCAGGAAGAGCTGGCTGCCATCAAGCCGGGCGATTCCGTCACAATCCAGTTCTCCAACCTGATCAGCCCCAAGGAAAAGCTTTCCGGCGCGTATAACTTCAACTTCTCCCTGTATATGCAGGGCCCGGACGGCACCTTCTTCAAGAGTGATCCCGGCGGAAACTTCGGCGTTTATGACTTCAGCGGCAACCCTGAGCGGCAGAAGCTGACTGTCACCATCCCGAAGTTCTGGGCTGAGGAGACCTACACGCTGAGCGGCGCGATCAAGCAGGCGGGCTGGCCCGGCGTTCCGACGCACCGCGGCATCACCTATGCTGTGGGCACGAATCCCGGCTTCGACGCGCCCAAGACGGCGGGCATTCTCAGCCGTCTGCCGGAGATCACGATCCCGGTCGTAAAGCTCGACTTCCTGACCGGCAAGCTGAGCTTCCAGGATCAGAACGGCACGTCCATTGACCGCAAGGATCTGACCGTCACGCTGGCGGACAGCGCAGGCAACGGCATTGCGGTCGCGGAAGACGGCACGTTCAAGGCTTATGCCGAGGAATACTTCTACACCGTTTCCGGTGCCGGCGTTGAATACGCCACTGGCAGCGTCACCATGACGGCGGAAGGCTCCAACGAATTCACCATCACCCTGCAGGCAACCGCAGCGGGCGCATGGGACGGCAAGACGCAGACCGAACCGCAGACCGACGAAAACGGCGTTTACCAGATCAGCACCGGCGCGGAGCTGGCATGGTTCGTCGCGAAGAGCAAGGACGCGGACGTTTCCGGCGTTCTGACGGCCGATATCAACCTCGGCAAATACGCATGGCTGAACATCTCCTCCAGCAAGAAGGTCGTGCTTGACGGCGCAGACTTTGAGATCACCGGCCTGAACGCCACGGCTGGCCTGTTTGCGCAGATCGGCTCGAATTCCTACATCCATGATCTGACCATCCGCGGCGCAGTTTCCGGCAAGGGCAGCGCAGGCGCGATCGCCGGCTATGCCAGCGGCACTGCTCCGAAAATCGCGAACTGCTTCAACTACGCAGTCATCACCTCTACCGGCAACAACGTCGGCGGTCTTGTGGGATACACCTATCAGAACGCCGTGATCGAAAACTGCGCGAACTTCGGCGCTGTCACCGGCGGCAGCAGCGTCGGCGGCATTATCGGCGGCACAGTCAGCAACGGCTCGACCATCACCGGCTGCTATAACACCGCAGAAATTTCCGCGACCGGCAGCAAGGCCGGCGGCATCATCGGCGGCACCAGCAGCGAAATGACTGTTACAAGCTGCTACAACACCGGCAAGATCTCCGGCACGGCCTCCGGCGGCATCGCAGGCGAGGTCAAGGGCAATGTGAACTGGAGCGGCACTGTGCAGGGAAAAATCACCATCTCCAGCTGCTACTCCACCGTCGAAGCGGGCAGCGCCGTATTCGGCACGGTTGACACTGCTTCCTCCGAGATCTCCAAGTGCTATTATCTGAACACGCTGAACGCGGACGCGAACGCAGAAGCGCTGAACGAAGCTGACCTCAAGGACGCCGACCTGTCCGATGCGTTCGGCCCGGTCTGCGGCGGCTATCCCGCGCTCAGATGGCAGAGCGATGTGACCTTCCACGAAGCAGCTGGCGAGGGCACGGTCACGGCTCCGCTGTGCACTGTGAAGGGCTACACCCGCTACTCCTGCAGCAAGTGCGGCGAAAGCTACCGCACGGCTTATACCGCACCGCTCGGCCACGACTTCTGCGAGGATCTGGACGGCAGCGACAACAGCTGTGTCCTGACGGCTCCCACCTGCACGCAGCCGGGCAAGATCGTCCGTACCTGCCGCAGAGACGGCTGCTCAGAAACGAAGGAAGACATCGTTCCCGCCAAGGGCCATACGCCCAAGGACGGCACCGAGCAGGTCTTCACCGGCTATAAGACCTACGAATGCGCCGTCTGCGGCGAAACCTACACGGTCTGGGACGACGACCGCCTCGGCCACGTCTCCTACCCCGAGCAGACCGTCACCTCTATCAGCGTTTCCGACAACGGCAATTACCCCTGGGTCTACAATGCCGATCTGGACCGCTTTGAAAGCAGCAACCAGAATCAGGACAAGACCAGCTCCACGACCTCGTTTGCCTTTACGCTGAGCGCACCCACCGTTCTGCGCTTCGGCTACGGCGTTTCCTCGGAAAACGGCTATGACAAGCTGACCATCACGCTCGCAGCCGACGGCGGCAGCACGGAAACGCTGGCCGACGCTGTCAGCGGCGAGAAGAGCGGCAGCATCAAGAAGCAGCTTGCAGCAGGCAGCTACACACTGACGCTGTCCTATGTGAAGGACGACGCCTCCAAGGGCGGCTCGGATATGGCGTATGTCAGCGTTCTGACGCTGGCCGGCATGGCCCGCGTGATCGTGGAGAACACCACGTTCCCGAAGGCGGAGGGCGCTGTCTGGGAAGGCACGCTGGCCGACACCTGGATCGAGCTGACCGACGAATCGACCATGATGGGCTGCGTTGTGGAAGCACTGGATGGTCACACCGTCGTCGGCGCGGAAAACAACTACATCTCCTCCATTGACGACCTCAAGGAGCAGCAGGGCGGCTCGATGTCCGGCTGGATGGGCACGCTCAACGACTGGTTCACAAACTTTGGCTTTGGTGAATTTACCGTTGCAAAGGGCACGCTCTGCGCGGGCGACGAGATCCGCATCATGTACACCCGTACCGTTGAGGATCTTGGCGGCAGCTGGAACAATTCCGACACCCGCCTCAAAGCGCTCACATTCAGCACCGGTAAGCTGGCGCCCAAGTTCAGCGGCGACACCTTCACCTACACCCTGACTGTGCCGGAAGGCACGACCTCGCTGCTCGTCACACCGACGGCGGCAAACAAGAACTATCAGGTCCGCGCCTATCTCGGCACGCAGGCTACGGGCCGCGAATATTCCCGCACGTCCCTGATCCCCATCGCAAATGGCAGCGTCATCACCGTCGTCTGCGCAGACGACAGCTGGCCCACCATGAATGAAACGAGCGACGGCAAGCGCACTTACACCATCAATGTGGTTTACGGCGAAGTCAAGTCCGACGACGCGGGCGTCACATCTGTCAAGGTTGCAGGCGTTTCTGCAGCAGCCGGTACGGCTGAAAACAGCTTCTCCGTAACGCTTCCGGCAGGCACGGAGGTCACGGCAGACAGCTTCGAGATCACACTTTCCGACAGCAAGGCCACGCTTACCGGCCCGGCCAAGGGTGAGGACGGCGTCTGGACGTTTACTGTGACCGCTGAGGACGGCACTGCTGTGACCTACACCGTCACTGTGACCGTCGCGGAAGCGCCGAAGTCCTCTGACGCAGGCGTGACCTCCGTTTCCGTCGCGCACACCCCGGCCTCGAAGACCGGTGAGACAGCCTACACGGTCAAGCTGCAGACGAACGCCGAGGTTACGGCAGACAGCTTCCAGATCGTTCTGTCCGATGAAAAGGCCAGCGTCTCCGCTCCCACAGCCAACGGCGATGTCTGGACGTTCACCGTTACCGCCGAGGACGGCACGACCACCGCAGCGTATACCGTCACCGTGACCCGCAGAAGCGCATCTGAGACGACCCCACTGCGGACGGTTACGCTCTCCATGCTCAAGGCAAGCCTGGAGGATACGACAACGCGCAGCTTTACGCTGCATCAAACAGCGGGCAGCAATGTGCTGACTTCTCCGTATCGAATCGTTTCTGGCGCATCCGGGATTCAGTTCCAGGTTAAGGTATCCTACAATACGGCATATTCCGCCGTATATGCCTTCACGACGACCGACGGAACTGCAAAAGCAGTGGACGCCCCGCACGCGAAGAATGTTGCCATCATCAATCCCGATCTTTCCGGCAGTCTGGTCGCGGTCATTACACTGACGAACAAGACCGACGCCTCCGACGTCTGGGTCTACGAGCTGCGTATGCCGACCGAGGCGAACCATGCCCCCAGGCTGAAGGACGGCGTAATCACCCCGGCTGCGGCCTCGATCAACCTTGGCGAAAGCTATCAGTTTGATATGACGCAGATCTTTGAGGACGAGGACGCCTACGATAAGCTCACCTACCGCGTCTGGCGTGATGCTGAGAATCCGTTCTATGTACCGGTCCCCTACACATATACGCCCAGCGCTGCCGGTACGTATACGCTCGTCTTCAAAGCAAGCGACGGCAAGGCAGAATCTCCGGAATACAAGTTCGTTCTTACTGTGATCGACCCGAACGCGAAGTCCTCTGACGCGGGTGTTGCGTCCGTCAAGGTCGCAGGCGTTGAGGCAGCAGCCGGTACGGCTGAAAACAGCTTCTCCGTAACGCTTCCGGCAGGCACGG
>OGLG01000437.1_pt1 | contig 36383 bp, 30 predicted proteins | sample 1572621 | NCBI WGS metagenome assembly OGLG01 (sample SAMEA2581912, study PRJEB24529) | metagenome | biome: Human gut stool | place: China | collected 2011 | reverse complement strand
TGCCGTCAGGGTGCCGGTCTGCGCAGTGCTGCGGCCCTTGACGATGTTTACGGTCTTGGACGCCGGTCCGTTATAGTCCGCCCGACCGATGGTGATTTCCTTTGCGGCGCTGGTAACGTCCTCATAGTTATCGCCGCCGGACTTGGTCGCGGTGACGGACACCGTACCCGCCTTCGTGGGATGCAGCTTGCTGCCGTCAACGATCGTCGCCTCGCCGGTGCCGTTCGTCACGGTGTAGGTCACCGCGCCGTTGCCGGTTCCGCCGGAGACCGTCAGCGCCAGATCTTCACCGTAGGTTGCAGAGGTAGAGGTCACGGTCAGCGGAGCCTGTGCAGCCTTGGTGATGGTGGCCCCGGTGATCGTCAGCACCTCGGTGCCTGCCAACGCATAGTTGCCGGTGGTGATGGCAGTGGGGGTAAAGATAATTTGCTTTGCCTCATTGACATTGGCGCTGTTGTATGTCAGCGTGCCGCTGACAGTGAGGGTATCGCTGCCCACCAGAGAATCGGGCTTCACAGAAACGGTGAGGCCGCTGGGGGCATTGGTATTGGTGTCATAGACCTTGGTGATCGGGCCGGAATAGATCAGATCATCCTTCGTCAGCGTCTTGGGTGCGATGGTAAAATTCGCCGTGCCGGTGTGGATCACGATGTCAGTCTCATACTGTACCTTCACGGTGTAGTTGCCCGCGTCGGTGGGAACGGTTGTGCTGAAATCGTTGCTGCCCTGAGCGGCATAGGTGACCGTTGCCTCTGCCCCCGCCATCAAAGCGTACTGTGGTGTTTTTGCCTTCGCTCCGTAGGTCCAGTTGTCCATGCTGACGGAAATATCCTGCACTTCCTGCTTGGGCTGGAGCGTAATGTTCACAACCACCGGAACGAATCGATAGTTCTTGCTGGTCAGCGTAAGGGGAATGCTTCCCAATTTGCCAGGATTGATCCCGTTCAGCGACTTCATGGTAACGTTCAGCTTGCCGTTGTCCTTATTCCAAACAGCGGATTTCACCAGACCCGGCAAATTGAGAGTGCCGTCAGGATAGGATTCCGGACTCAGTTCTAGGCCGCCGCCATGCGGAATATTTTCCAGCGCCTTGGCAATATCCACATCATATGTGTACGCTCCCGATGCCGGATACACGGTCAGCGGCACCTCTATGCTGGCGCCGTTGTTGGCGTGCTGAGCCTTGCTGATGGTCAGGCCCAGTTCGCTGGTGGCCGCATTGATGTTATCGTCTCCCGCAAAGACCGCTTCAATGATGTAATCGCCCACGTCAGTGGGATTTTTGCCCAGCGCATCGCCATTCTTGACATAATCATTGCCGTTCTTCGTGGCGTTATACCAATTAAACTTAAGTTGGTTAACCGAAATCAGATTACTGGGTTTGCCGTCGAGATAAATCATCAGCGAAGTGGGATTCTGAATCGCATTACCACTAAACACACTTTGTGCTTGCGGGTAGCCCTGCCAGTTTCCAACACTCGGCGTAGCCTTTGCAATCTCATAGGTCACGCTGGCGGTGGCTCTGCCCACGATGATGCTGGCGGTGTAGGTGCCCGCGTTGGTGGGCGTGGCACCGATTTCCAGCTGCTGCTGCGTCGGTTTGGTTTGTGTATAGGTAATCGCAGAAACCTGATCACCAGTGGTGAGAAGATTCTCAAACGTGGCGGGATGTCCTTGGCCGGTATAGGTCAAAGTGCTTTCATCGGGGGCCTTGATGGTCACGCTGCCGCCGTTCGGGCTGGAGCAGGTCGGGTCTGTGCAAGTGGCCTTGATGGTATCCGCGCCGTCATTCGTGTACCCCCAGCTATGCTGGTGGAGGTTGAGATTATCGAAGGCCGTTCGGGAGACCGTGTAGCCCTTGTCCGCCTCGTCCGGGGTGAAGATTTGCGTATAATCCACACCATCCTTCGCGCCGGAGGCGATTTAGACATTCTTATCGTTTTTGGGTTTGTCAACCGTGGTGATGCTGATACGGGCGTTGCTGCTCAGACCGTCTGAATCGTCGATGGTGACAATTTTACCTGTGTCCAGATAAAGGTTGTTGGCGCTGCCGTTGTCGCCCTTTCCATACAGGCCGGTGTCGGCATTCAGGGTACCGCCTTTCCAGTTGTTCTCGATCTTTACATCGCCGGAAACGTTCATCTTTTTAGCGGCACCGTCTACATACACGCCGCCGCCGTTTTCGGTTACGGTGTTGCCGGTGATAGCCGCGCTGCCACTCATGTTGAACGTGCCGCTGAGGTAGACATACACGCCGCCGCCGGAGCTTTCGGTGTTGCCGCAGATGGTGCCGCCGCTCATGCTGAACGTGCCTTCTACATACACGCCGCCGTAGGATCCGGTGTTGCCGGTGATGGCCGCGCTGCCGCTCATGCTGAATATGCCGTTGGAAGCGACATACACACCGCCGCCGCGTTCTCCGGCGTTGTCGTAGATGGTGCCGCCGCTCATGCTGAACATGCCATCTGCACACACGCCCACGCCGCCGCCGCGCTTTGCCGTGTTCCCGGTGATCTCGCCGCCGAACATATTAAAGGTGCCCCTGTTGGAAACCAGCACACCGCCGCCGTAGCCGGGATAGTTTCCATTATAAAATTCGACCCGGTTCTGAGAAATCTTGCCGCCGTACATATTGAATGTACCGCTGACGTTTACGCCGGGGCCTTGGTTCTCTGTAGGGTTGTAGTGTCCGATCGTGCCATAGTTACCGTTCTCATCCTTGCAATCGCAGAGGGTGAAGGTCGCGCGCCGCTGGACCGAGAAAACATCATGGCTACCGTCCACAACAGATTGCGTCTGACTACCCAGCGTAATGCTGTGGCCGTTCAGGCAGAGGGTCAGGCTGTTGCCTTGTGGCACAGTGATCGTGCTGGTCAGAGTCCAATCCTTGGTCAAATAGAATGTGCCGTTGGTGCTGCTCCCGTCCCACGGTTGGAAGGTGACCTTCTTGTTCCCCTCGTCGTCATGTCCCACTTTATTGCAGGTGTCACCGCCGCACAGGTAGTGCGTATGCTCCTCCCCCGTCGTCGCAGCCGCAGATAACATCGCCCCGACCGGGGCGGACTCCTCTGCCGCAGAGGGTTCCTCGTCCTGGGGAGGGTCCTCCGACGGGTCGGGGGTCTTCGTCTCCTCCGGCTGGTCCGGGGTCTCTGGCTCCTCCGGCTCCTCGGGGACGGGGGTGGGTTCGGTCAGTTGGGTGCTCGTCTCGGTGGTGTCCTCCGCCGCCAGCGCCGCCGTGGGCATCAGGCTCAGGCACAGGGCCAGCGCCATGAAACAGCTTAAAAATCGTTTTTTCATAGATGTCCTCCTTTGCATGATGGTCAAATTTTATTCATGCCAGCCTGACCATAGCGGGCAAAGTCTACAGGTTTGCAGAAAGATATCATCCCGTGGTACCACGGGATGAGGGGCGCGCCCCTCATCATAAGTTTTTCGCTTCATATTGATTCATAGTAATTATATCCGCAACTTCGCAAAATGTAAATCGTTCTAAAGTATGAGGATGGATAAAATTTTTGAATATGCTACTCGCCTTCACGTTTTACAACATTCAGCCATTTCTTTTTCCATGTGTTAGGGTGGATCAGCAGGGTTGGCTTCCCCAATGCAAGAGCATAGGCCATAGCCTTATCCTCTGCGCTGCCACCGGCAAGTTCAGGGTTATATACGGCCATCAGTATATCAGACTGCTTGATGATCCGTTGATATGCTAAAAACTGCGCGTTGGGCTTCTCCTGATAATCAATACAGGAAAGGTCAGTGCAGTCCACCAACATATCAAAATAACGTTCCCGCAGCTGCGGTGTCCACTTGGTAGCCTGTTCCTCAAAGGGCGTCACGCAAATAAGGCGCATGGCCTCGTCATTCTGTTTCGTGATGTTGACGATCTCCCCGGCGTACAGCCCCACACCGGGGTCACAGGCAACTTGAAATTCCACCACTCCGCATTGACGCAGTTCCATAATACACTGAGCCAGTTCCAGTTTCATTCGGCGGCATTGGGTATCTTCCTCGTCAAAGCCCCACGGAAATCGCATGGGATGCTGACCTATAATCGCACAACGATAGTTCTCCATAACTGCGCCCTCTCTATCTCATAACTCACCGATTCCGTCATGTGCTTTCCTATACTATAATATTGCTCACTAATTAAATCAATAGCACTCTGATACATACAGAAAAGAGATTTGGGAAACCGTATAATTTGCTTATCATCAGAAAGGTAGGACACCGCATGAGCAAAGAAGTTTCCTTCAAAAATCGTGACCGTTTCGTACAGCTTGGGATCGCTATTGCGGCGCTCCGTAAAATGCGTGGTCTGTCACAGGAAAAGCTGGCCGAGAAGGCCGGTGTCAGCCGCTCACTCATCAGCACGATTGAAGCGCCGAACATGGCTCACGGCTTCTCGCTGGATGTGTTCTTCGATATTGCCGATGCGCTGGAGGTCGATCCCGCTGACCTTATCAACGCTTCCGTATTCCCGGACAGGATCATAAAATCGAAATAGCTTTTAATGCGTCTCAAACTGAGACGCATTTTTCGACGATTTGTGCGCCAAGCCCCGTATCTGACTTATCTCTCATTTTACTGTATTGTGGGTATAATCACAATATGGTTTTCTCAGAATACCACATATAATTTCTTTATCAGACAGGAAATGTGGTGATGGAGATAGTCGATTACGGGCCGCTGTGGGAAACCATGAGACGAAACAATGTGACGCAATACCAGCTTTTGCAGAGCGGCATTGATAATCACACGCTCGACTCCCTCAAAAAGGGCGGAAATATCACCATGCTTACCTTGGAGAAGCTGTGTAAGATCATTGGCTGTACTCCGAACGATGTTGTATCTTTCAAATAGCGGCTGCTGGCATTTGGGCCGGTGGTCGCTATTGCTTTACAAAAAAAGAAACGGGCGGACAGCTATACAGCTATCCGCCCATCTGAAATTATCTTGTTGTCCTAATCAGTGTTTGTGTTTTCAGCAAAAGCGATGTCAATACACGGTGATCTTCCCGCTCTACCCACCATTGGGGTATCAGAAATTGTAGTGTCCGCTCCGTCCATAGGTAATCCTGATGGGTCAAAGTGTTCTGTTCCAGTCCTTTGCACAGCCGGGAGTAGCCAGCACGGACAGGCTCACAAACCGAGGCACGGTCAAGATACCGGCCTATAAAACCGCAGAGAATAGCAGCTTCTTCCTCTGTATAAGTCATAGATACCCCCAATCACACACGAGGGGTATTGTAGCATACTGGGAAGCCAAATGAAAGGGCAAAAATGCGTCTCAATTCGAGACACATTTTTCTACAATCATCGACAATTAGGCCAAATAGCTTTACACGGCAACCTAAATTTCATATAATGAAGCCAAGCATTGAACATAAAGGACGGGAAGATCATGCCTATTGATAAGCAACTATTACGGCAGCTTTTGGCTACTGAAAAATACAAGAAATGTGCGGATACCCCAGAGAGTGTAGCGGCCTTAGCCTCTACGCTATCAGACACGGATGCGTTGGTACAATCCTGCCAAAATGTTCAGGCCATCCCCTTTATCCTCTGGAATGATTTCTATAATGCCGCCGGTATCCTTGCACCGAAAAGCAAAAAGAAAGCCTACCGCTATAAGTGGGGCGATAAGGTCTTTGTGGACTTCGGCTGCGGCAATATTCAAACCGAGCTCTCCTTCCCGCATCCGGCCATCGTCCTCTATAACTTCGCCAACACTGTGATCGTCGCTCCGACCACCTCGGATGACAGTCCCAACAGCTTTTCCGCCGACATAGAAGAAGCAATCATCAAAACGCCAAAAGATGGCACGGTGTTCCCCAAAGATACCACCATCAATCTTCACCAGGTCAAGTCCGTACACAAGGACCGCATTATCAGCAATCTGCGCTGCAACGTAAAAAGCTATATTGTCAGCAAGGATGAAATTGCTCGTCAGAATGCAATTCATGGCAAGGATACGTTTTCAGACGGGATAAATTTGCTGGACTGTATTCGCATTAAGATGGCATATCTCTTTGCAGAGCCGCAAATGCAGCAGAAGGACACGGAAATTCGTCAGCAACACCAGAAAATCGGAGAACTGCAAATCGATCTCGAAGCAGCACAGCAGAGGATTCTCCAACTGACCGCCCAACTGGAAGAACTCTCTTCCGCAGGGGCGAAACAAAGCGATTGAATCTGCATATAATATTTTGCAGATAGACGTTGACAGAGCATAGAGAATTTGCTAAAATACAAGTAGCAAAAAAGGTCTATCTTGTCAGCTCGAAAGAGTGAGACACTCAACTTTATGCTTAAACTGCGGAAGCGGAGCATTGTTGCTCCGCTTCCATCTTTTTTTGCGTGAAAAAGCAGGCCCACGCTCCCCGGTAAATGGGCAGCGTGGGCCTAAAATAATGTGTCTCAATTTGAGACGAATTTCGACAGCAGTTATTCTCCGTAATAGTTTGGTCGTGCAACAGAAACAAAGCCGCTCATGCCGGTAATGACCACATTGTTCGCACCGCTGGCGCAGTGGATCACCAGCAGGCTGCCGTCCTCGGCTCTGCCGCAGACGATACCTACATGGGAATTATCCGGGTAAAATACCAGATCACCGGGCTGTGCGTCCGACCACGAAATATCGGTACAATAGGCGTGCTGCATGGTGGCTCCGCCGCCGTGGCCGATGATGTAGCCGCCGCCTGTGGCATTGTAAAAAACCCAATCGACAAATCCACTGCAATCCAAGCCGTAGGGCCGATAGGTGCCGGTGGTGGAGCTGCCTGCCGCCGTGACCTGCCGCAGCTCGCCCCAGCGGGAATCCCAGCCGATCACGAGGCTCTTTCCGCCCCAAAAGTACGAAACTTTTCCGTAGAGCGTCAATGCGTTCTGAACCACAGTCTTGCGCTCCGGGGAGAGGTCTGCCGGAAGGCTTTGGAGCACTTGCACTGCGTCCGCATTGGTGATCGTCAGGCTGGAGGCCAGTGAGGCCAGCGTGGCCCGGTCTGCCAACAGCTCGTCCAAGGCTTCATTCTGATACCGGGTAAAAGAGTAGACTGTCCGCATTTCATCCGTTGTTTTCGGCGTGATGGTGATATGCAAAATGTACTCCGTCCAGCCATCATCGTCTCCACTTCCGGGATGGTCTATTGCCTCCACCCAAGAGGTGATCTCTGTCATATCCCAGAACACAGCGGTCAGACGGGCTACCCGGTCAGCATCCAGCGTGGCCACATCCACGCCATCATCCGTGCCTGCGGTTTTGGCTGCAAAGACCGCCAGCACCTCCGGCCAGTCCGGGGCCTGTCCTTGAATGTCGATGCTGTCATAGTCCCCGGCCTGCAACGCCTCCAGTTTGGCGTTGTAGGCGATATTCACCTGCGCCACGGCCTCAGCTACCGACACAGTATTCGGTGCGTTACGCTCTGCCGCAAAATACAACCCAAAGGGGGAGCTTGCCACAGCCGCGATGATGATAATGACCACCAGCGCCACCAGAACCACCGTACCGCCAACGAAACCGGCCGAGGCAGAGATTAGGGCAGCAGCGGCACGGCGGAGTATCCCAGCTGTCCGTTTGAATAGCTCTACCGCTGTCTTGGCAGCCTTTTTTGCCTGTGCCGCAGTCTGGTGGATCTGTTGCTGCGAAGCGGTTTTCTGCGCTGCTGATATAGGCTTTGCCGCAGTTTTGAAGGATGTACGCTTAACCTTTGGAGCAGGCAGCGGCTTTTCTGGCTTGTTTCTACTATGATCGTTCACGGCAAAACGCTTCTTCTCTTTGAAAGCGCTGTGCTTCAGCGTATCCGTCTTTGACGGCGAAACCGGCTCCCATTCTGCGTCATAGAAAGCAGGCGGCTCCTCCATAGAATGAACGGCCAGCCGCTCCGAAAGCCGCTTGTTTTTCTGCTTGTCCACTACGAACTGCCGACGGGCTTCAAACTGCTGCTTTTCATCCAGTGGCCTTGCTTTTTCAGCGGAAGAAGTCTCCGAGAGGACTGTATTTTCAGGTGTTATATATCTTGAGGTATTTCTCCCCGAAGCGGCGGTTTGCCCATTTGCTTTGCGCTCACGCGGGATACTCGCAGACGATTTCTCCTTTATCGGTGGCTTTTGCCTTGCCCTCGGCACCTGCGCTGCACGATCCTGCACCGTGTCCACCGCCCAGTTGGCCGCGCCCTCTACTTCATCGACAGCCTGCGTTTCCGCGCTATCTGATTCCGGTTCCTGCCGCTCCGCCAACTGCTGGCGGTACTTCTCCTTCAGCAGCATAGCCCGGTGGCGGGGATCAAGCATAGCGGCACGCTTGCTTTCGGGCTGGCCCATTTTAGGCTTCTCCTTAAATTTCGGCAATCTGGTACCCTCCCTTAATGTGTCTCAATTTGAGACGAATTTCGACAGCACTCATTTGTCCCCCGGCGTCGTGGTCATCAGGCGGTAGAGGGCGCCATCGCGGGGAAACTCGTTGACAAAGGGGATGATGGAGCTGCCGATCCGCATAAGGCCGTGGCCAGCCTCCACATTCGTCACATGGCTCATCTGCGTCTCTGAGATATGAAGCAGCTTTGCCAGTTCCGCCCGGTCAGTGGCGGCCTGATTGAGCAGGATCAAAAACTCGCTGTTGGCCAGCATCAGGCGGGCCGTTTCTGAGTGCAGGCACTCCTCGATATTCTGCGTGGCTGCGGTCATAGCCGCAGCGTACTTGCGAAAGCGTTTCCAGCACTTATAAAGGAACTGTGCGGAGTAGTAATATTTGAAGAACAAATACACCTCGTCCACGAATACCCATGTGTACCGCCCGGCCAGCCGGTTTGCCGCCACGCGGTTTTGAATCGTCTCCAGCACCACATTCAGCGCCGTGGGCTTCAGCTGCTCACCCATCTCGTAGAGGTCAAAGCAAATGATACGGTTATCAATATCAAAATTGGTTTCGTGGGCGAACATATTCAAGCTGCCCTCCACGAACAGTTCAGAGGCAAGGGCCAATTCCTGTGCTTCACGCTCCGGCTGACGCTTGACCTCGTTGCGCCAGTCCGGCAGGGTCGGTATCTGGCCTTCACCGCCACTCTTGATGAAATCGTGATAGATATTGGCGGTGCAGCGGTCAATGATGGACTTGTGGTACGCCCCCAGCTGACCGACGCCCATCTGCTGCTCGCAAATGCTCATCATCAGCTCGGACTTCATCGCCACCGGGTTCTCACCGGCTCCATAGCCCCGGTTAATATCCAGCGGATTGATATGGTGCGGGCTGGATGGCGAAATTTCCAATACCGACCCTTGCAGCGCCCGCGTCAGTTCGCCATACTCACGCTCGGCGTCGATCATAATAATATCGTCATTGGTGGACAGGGCAATAAAGGTGATGGCCTCTTTCATAGAAAAGGATTTTCCGCTGCCCGACACACCCAGCACGAAGCCGTGAGGGTTCAGCAGCTTCTTTCGGTTGCAGATCAAAAGGTTTTTACTCACGGCGTTGACCCCGTAATAAATGCCGCCCGCATCCTGAATTTCTTGGACACGGAACGGCATTAGGACAGCGGTAGATTCAGTAGTGAGGGTACGGGTCGTTTTGATGCGGCGCAGACCATAGGGCAAGGCCGTATTCAAACCGTCCTCCTGCTGGTAGCGGAGGATGGAGAACTGACATGCCTGCTCCAGTCCGATCGCTTGCAGCGTTTCCGTGTCAGCGTCCAGCTGCTCCAGCGTGTCGGCCATGTGAACAATGGTGACATTCGCAAAAATCATCCTCTGGTCGCGGGTACTCAGGTCATCCAGAAACTCCTTCGTCTCCGCCCGCAGCTGCTCCAGTTCATAGGGGATGCTGGCCGTGAAGTTATTGCGGCTGTTCTGGCGCTGCTGCCACCGGGCAATATCCGCTTCAATGCCGAGGATGCGGCTCTGTACCTCCCGGATGGCCTCATCGGTGGGAATGGGGAGAATATCAATGGACAGCATCAGATTTCGTGGAAAGTCGGATAGCTTAGAAATCATTTCATCCTTGATGTAGCTGGCATAGTCCCTCAAAAATAGAACACGGCCCACCTTGCCGCCTAACTCGAAATGGTCTGCCTTGAAGCACAGGCCGTCCGGGCAGATGTAGTCCCGGAAGTCATGCCCTTTCTTCATGGCATCGCTCAGGTCAAAGCGGAAGTGTTCTTCTTCGCCGGGGCGGAAGAAATCATGGAAGATACGCAGCCGTTCCTGATTATCCAGCGCCCTTGCGCCGCTCTCCAAGCGTCCGAAATTCTTCCCAAGGTCAGCGTCTACCCGGTGAAAGAAGGTGCGGGCCTCCTCAAAGTTCTTCCGGGCCACTGAAACCGTGATGTACTTGTCCTGAATGAGGTCATTACTTTCTGCGGCCTTATCGGTCAGGACGCGGTTGTACTCCTGACGGTACATATCCAGACCGTCCCCGCGCTCCCGCATCAGGATACTGCGGCGAAAATCCGCGCCGTTCAGCCGCCTGTTGTTGATGGTGATTTTTGTGGTAGCGTCCGTGGGCAGGCTGTTCAGCACGCCGCAGTAGGAAGTGAACATATTGTGTTGATCGTCATGGGAGGCCAGCGCATAGTTAATATCCGCAAAACGCCAAGTGCGGCTGAATTTGCCGCCGGTCTGCCAAATACCGTCCCGGTAGATCCTCTGGACGGGGATGGACTGCTGGACGCTCCGGGGAATCTTGAATCGCTCCCGCTCACTGCGGTCTGCGGCAAGCAGTGTTTTAATCATAAATGTTCTTCTCCTTTTCGCTCAGAATTTTGCAGTACAGATTTTCAGAGCGGAACACCCTCGGCCCCGCGCACAAAATCTGCGACTTGATAAATGCCCATGCGAATTGTTCAAAGGTTAGGCCGTTGTATCGGAAGAAACCGGCTGCCGCCAAGGGCGCGGCGGCCACGATGCAAACCCAACTGGCGGTTTCTTTGCCGATGGTTCCTCTTGTCAGAAAGTAGGTGCCGATGGCAGCGGACACGGCCAGCACCGCGCAGACAAACTGCCGGGTAGAAAGGCCGAAGAAAATCGTCTCACTGTGCTGCCGGACTTCTTTGGGTATTTTAATTTCCATATATCTGTCTCCTGTCGAAATGTGTCTCAAATTGAGCCGCATTTCTTCTGAATTGATTTGTTTTTCGATTTTTTGACACGATTTTTGCGGTATGAGATAATAGAAGTACCAAATATAGGAGGTTTTTACTATGACGATCCTGCAACAGGTACTTCTTGCTTTCGCTGCATTTGTTCTGTTTATCTTTGCAATCCGGTTGGTGTTCGCTCTGCTCCTGCGCCTGCAACTTCTGCCTATTCTGGTCTGGCTGGGCGTAGGCCGCCTTTACCCCCAATGGGCGGCGGCACATCCCTTTGTGTTCTACGGAGTTCTGGCATTTTTCGGATTGCTGGCGCTGTCCTGCTGGCTCCGCCCGGTGGTGGAGTGGGTACAGGAACGGCAGATGCTCCGGCTGGCCGAGCGACAGATCAAGAATGACCTGCACCGTGCCAATGCGGAGGGGCGCACCATTACCGGCTTTCAGCTGTGTAACGGCGTACCCATCCCGGAATATGAGGACTGAAAAACGGCGGGCAGAAGCCCGCCGTTTTCTTATAGTCCGAACATCTCCTTTGCGATGCGTTCCGCCCCCTTGATAAGGACTACCAGTATCAGCATATTGAAAATGGTCTGAGCCACATACTGCCAGCTCATCGTGACAACGGGCAGCGAGGTATCCGCAATCGGCGTGCTGCTGGCGGCAAAGGCGGAAAAGATCAAACAGGCCAGCACCACAATAGCACCCTCCATGCAGACACCGAGATAGCTTTTTAGAAAGGCTTTTCCCATAAACGAGGTATCCTCCCCCGCGAAAGAGGCCAGCGGCAGCGGAGCCAGAGCCGTAAACATATACAGCCGGAAAAAGCGCCCGTAGACGGTCATAATCAGGATGAAGGACAGCACCGTAATAAACAGGCTTCCCAAGAATGTGACCATCCAGAGGGGGACGGACTGAAAGAAGCCCACTTCTTCAATGGCATCCGCAATTTCCTGCGGCAGTGTCACGCTGGCGGCGCTCATGCCGCCGATGCTGCCCATGATGGATTGCACCACACCGCCACACACAGAAAACACGGCAGTCATAATTTCCATGGCACTTCCCACGGCCACCTTTGCGATTATGAAGCGGATGAAGTGCCGCAGGGCGAACTCCGGACGCTGAAGGTCGCGGAAGCTGGCAGCAGAGCGGAACACACTCATAGCGAAAAACAGCACCAGCAGGCCATAGCCGAAGGCTTTCAGACCGTCATTGATGGTGACGATGGTGTTCCAAATCTCGCCGCCGCGAAAGGCTTGCGGCGTGGTGGTGACAAGGCTCCATATCTCCGTCAGCTTTTCGTTCCATGTATCAAAGGACGCTTGCAGATTGCCGACGATCCAGTTATTCAAATGATTTCACCCCATTTCTCCAGAGAAGTAAGAGGGGCAGGCTCCACAGCCTGCCCCTTTCCATTAAATCGCACCAATCGCGGTAAGAATCTCTTTGGCAAAAGCGATCATAAGTCCCCCAAAGAGGCACAGAAAGCCCTGCGTCCGCTGGCTGGCGTCATGGGACTGGATAGACATACCCACCTGCACAATGCCCCAGCCGAGGATGATAACACCCAAGGCTTTAATGATCGAAAAAATGAAATCAGACAGGTTTCCGACAATGGTGAGCGGATCATCAGCAGCCAGAGCGGGACAGGTCAGGGCGGCGCAGGCCAGCATAGTCAAAACGAGCGCCCCATAGCGGTGTCCGGCCCGGATAGTCCTGCGGTCAGCTTCAGACGGGATACGGTTCTTCTTCATGGTGTCATTCTCCTTTTTCATTCAATAATTTCAATGGACTCCCAGTTGTCCGTGGACAACGGCAAGTCCTCCAGCGCATAGGTCAGGCCGGGGCGGTGGATGTACGGTGCGGTGCCGCCATCCTCCGTCAGCTTCAGGCCAGGATGCTTTAGGATGTCATACTTTCTATCCATCACCGGCAGTTCACCGCGGACAAACAGGATACAGTGGTCATTGTCCAGCGCCCGCACCTCGTCCGGGGTCATCAACTCCCGCCCGGTCTGCTGGTAGTTCACGCTGCTGGAGCCGCTGCGCCCTTTGGAGACACTGCGCGTCCGGGTATCCAGCGTTTCCTTGCCAAGCAGTTCAGAGATATATTTGAAGGTGCTGACCTCGTTGCCGCCCAAGTACAGCAGCGTATCCGCGTTGCCGATCAACCCCTCCCAGTCATCCTTGAACAGGGCTTTCAACGCGGAAATATTTTGCAGGACGATGGTGGACATGATGTTGCGGCTGCGCATGGTAGCTTGCAGCTTGCCGAAATCATCCGGGAGAGAGACATTACAAAACTCGTCCATCATCATTCGCACGGGAACAGGCAGCGCCCCTTGGTGTACCTTGTCGGCCTGATAGTAAAGGCTCTGAAAGGCGCAGGTGTAGAGCATACCCACGATGTAATTAAAGGTGCTGTCATTATCCGGGATGATGGCAAATACGGCCTGCTTGCGCTCTCCCATTTTTTCAAGCTCCATATCGTCCTTGGCGGTGATGTTCTGTATCTCCGGCAGGATAAAGGCAGACAGCCGCACAGCTGCGGAAATCAAAATGGACTTGGCTGTTTTCCCGGCCGCCTGTTTGTAAATCTTATATTCCCGCACGGCGATATGGTCGGGATATTCCTCCTCCAATGCTTCAAACAGCAGGTCTAAGGGGGATTGGTAGTCATCATCGTCCTCTTTGGCCCCGCCGTTTTCAATCATGTAAATAAGCATTTCAAAGTTCTGTTCCTCCGGGGGCGCTTCATGGATCAGGTACAGAATGAGAGCTGTGTCCAGCGCAATTTCCGAGCGTTCCCAGAACGGGTCATTCTGCTGCGCGCCTTTGGGCGTGGTGTTCTTAATGAAATTGTTCACCAGCTTCATCACATCCTTGTCGTCCCTGATGTAGGCAAAGGCATTGAAGCTGTCCGAATGGGCTGGGTCGATCAGGTCAAACACCTTGATCACATAGCCCTTTTGAAGAAGCAGCGGTGCCACGGCCCGGAGCGTTTCTCCCTTGGGGTCAGTCACAAGAAAGCTGCAATTTGCCTCCATCAGATTCGGCTTCACAAAAAAGCGTGTTTTGCCCGCACCAGAGCCTCCGATTACGATTTGAAGGAGATTGCGGCGGTGCATTTTGCCGTTCAGGCTCATGCGGACATTCTGCGTCAGGATGGTGTTGTTGCGCGGGTCTTTGTCCCGGTACTTGGCGTTCAGCCGCTTGGCGCTGCCCCACTTGGCGGAGCCGTGTTCTTCTCCCGGCCTGCGGTTCTCACGGGTCGAGTAGTAAAGAGCGATGGAAGCGCCATAGGCCACCAGCGCCGCCAGCATGAATTTAATGGTATGCGGTGTCCATCGGACAGAAAAAGGGCGCTCCAGCGCAGCACTGAAACGGCCCATCCATGCAAAGAGGGTCATATCATCCTCATAGGCATAGGCCGCTATTGCCGCCAGCCAGAGGACAGGTAAGGAGAGCGCCGCCCACAATGGGGCGGCGCTTCGGAAGTCGGTTTGTTTATATATGATGGTCAGCCTCCTTATCGTTCCTTGTTGCGTGGCGGCCTATGCTTCTGGATGGATACGCCGAGGGATTGATAGGTCTGTACCCGCAGGCGTTCACATTCTTCCGGTGTTGCACCGCCCTGTGTGATGGTCGAAGTTTCCAACCCGTGTATGTTTTTTACCCTCATACGCGCAAACGAGCAGCCATCCAGTGTGCAGTTTCTGATATTGATGGCATCCATATTGCAATCCCGGAACAACACATTTTTAAGCTGTGAAAATGCAAAGCCACCGTGTCGGCACAACTGACAGTCGAAAAATCTTGTGTGCGCGATGTTGCTATAAGCAAACAGGCATAGGCACAGTCGGCAGTTTGAAAAATCCGTATCTTGCACCGTGCAGTCCTCAAAAAAGGCGGAGTGGATGCGGCAGGCCGTAAATTGACAGCCATCAAAGGTTGATCCCCTGCAAGTCATTTCATCCGGCACAGCAGAGAAGCAAATATGATCGAAATAGGAATTTTCAAAAAAGCCAGTGGGAAAGCCGTTTTTTAAGGCATTGTCATACCGCTTTTGGTCGATCCATTTCAGCGGTGTCTCCGCGCTGTCATCCCATACTGGGTACTTCCGCGCTCGGCCATACCGGAGTGGAAAGGGCTGCGCCATCTGCTCGATTTGAGCAGACAGCGCAGCAAAGCCCGCCATAAGGCGGGCAGGCGTTTCCTCTGTTGACACAGAAATCAACGGCGTAAGCGGCTCTTTGGAGCGTCCTGCCAGAATATCATTGAGGTGCTGAATCGTCTTTGCCCGATCTGCCGCATGATAGTTTTGCGGGTCAACCGTTTCTAAATAGTCCGCCATATCGCGGCTGATGGATAGGCTGCTTTGCACCGTTTTATCATTCATGCGAGTTTCCTTTCCGCGTCCGTCAAAATGTGGCTCAAAATGAGACGCATTTCGACACCATCAATATCCTGTGCGGGGCAGCTTGGGAACGGCGGGCTTTCCATACACGGAAATCACCCAGCGGCTTACTGCCTGCACCCATGTTCCGTTATAGGTGCCGCCCACATCTGCTACGTTGACGAATGAACCTGCGGGCAGCCCGGCCACAGCTTTACAGTGAAGATACGGTGCTTCGACCTGACTAAAGCCCGCCGGGGCCTGCCCGAATACGAACATGATCTCCGTCACGCGCTCGTTGGAGGCCAAACCCAGCGCCACCGAGGACGCTGCCAGCGTGTAATTCTTGCTGGTGGAAAGATTGTCAGCCAGTGTGCGGTAATCGCCCCCATTGGCACGGTAGACGATTTTGTAAGTGCCGGAGAAGTTATAAGTGCCGGTCACAACCTTTTCCAACCGCACCTGTGCAGGCAGAGTATCCCTCCAGTAAAAATTGCTCAGGCTGACATTGGAGGTGTTGGCGATATTCGAGAACGCATACCGAACCGGCTGATTTGCCATGATCTCCTTGGGGCCGGTCTTGGTAATAGATACGCCAGTAGTGAGGCTCTTGTCCTCCACCTCAAGGCGGGCGATCTGACCTTCATACTCAAGGTAGACCGTCAGCTCCTTTTCACTGATGCCGTAATGCTCCGGGGCCTTTACCTCCCGGATAAAGTACCGCGACAGGGGCAGCTGCTTGGAAATGGCCAGCCCTCGGCTGTTGGAGCGAATCGTATCCACCACATTCCCGGCTTTGTCGGCGATCTCAAAAACCGCTCCCTCCAGCAGTGTCCCGGCCGGCAGGCCGTTGGTGGGATTGTAGTCCGCAGAGCGTTTTGTAATCTGGATCTGTCCGGTGATGGGCGTATTTTCCCATTCGACCTCGGTGGTTTCGCCAGACTTCACATAGACCGTTTTTTTCTGTGTGTCGCGCACATAGCCCTCGTTCTCCAATTCACGCAGGGAGTAGCGGCCAGCGGGCAAGTCCTCAAAATAGGCATAGCCACGGTCATCGCTGGTGGCCTGTGCGATGGGGATATTGGCACTGTCATAGAGCAGGAAGGTCACACCGGGGATGGCCTTTCCGTCCACGCTGGAAATTTTGTGGATCAGGATGCCGGAAATAGGGGTATTATAAAACCAAAGCTGCTGAGTATCATTGGCGCGGACTTCGATGGTCTGGCTACGGGAAGCGTCATCAATGCGATAGCCCTTGATAGTCTCCACTTCCGTCACGATGACCGTTCCAGTGATACCGCTGAGAATGATTTGGCCGTTCTTGTCCGTCCGGTAAAGCCCTTTGCTGGAAAGAGCGCCGTTGTCTACATAGCTGCCATCGGAATAGGTGATTTGGAACAGCACACCCTCCAGCGGTGTTTTCTTATCTGCGCTGGACAGCTTATTGATGATGAGAGAGCCTTGCGGCTGGTTTCTAAACTCCAGTGTGACGGTCTGGCCCGCCTTGATGGTCGCGGTCTGCGGTGCATCGTCCAGCAGGTAGCCCGCCTTGGCGCGGGTTTCTTTTACCACCAGCACCGTACCGGGAGTGATACCGCTGACGGTGAAGCTGCCCGCGCTGTCAGTCACAAACTTGCCGTTGGCATCGCCTACCACGGTTCCGTCCGAGGTAGTCACCATAAACTCTACATCCGAGAGGGGTTCATGCGTCACACTGTCGATTTTCTTCACCAACAACGCCCCCTTGGGGCTGTTGCCAAAATAGAGCTGCACCACATCCTGCTGCTTGCCGCTGATATAGGCTGTCTGCGGCGCGAAGTCGATGACATGGCCGCTGTCGCTGGCCAGTTCCTCGACGATGTAAGTGCCTTCCCGCAGACCGGTCAAAGTAAAGCTACCATTGGCCGAGGTCTTATAAGTACCGATGACCGTGCCGCCCGTGCCGGAGGTTCCGGTCAGATACTTTACCTGAAAAACCGCGTTGCTCACTGCTTCGCCGGTGACACTATCGTACTTCCACACCACCAGCGCGGAGAGGGGGATATTTTCAAAGGTCAGCGTCTTAGAAGTGCCGGACTTGATGTAGACCTCCTGCGTGGCCTCCTTGATAGAGTACCCCGCGGGCGGTTCCAGCTCCGAAATCTTGTACCAGCCATCACGCAGGCCGCTGATTTGGAATTGACCGTTTTCATCGGTATAGAAAATGCCGAGGTCATTGATCTCACCGCTGTCTGTGCTGTTGCTGGCATAAGTCACTTGGAATTTTGCACCCTGCAAAGGATCTCCTGTCACACTGTCCACCTTTTTCACCGTCAGGCTGGGCTTCTGGTGATTTTCAAAGTAAACCGTGTGGTCGCGGTTAGGATAAAGAGTTACAAGCTGAGAGGGGGCGTCCAGTAGCCACGGAGACGGTACAGATTTCTCCGAAATTTCGTACACGCCGGGAAGCAGATTCTTCAGTTCAGCCTTGCCCTCGCTGTCTGTTTTAATCTGGTCAACGCTGTGCCCATCAGCAGCACGGACTTCAAACACGGTATCTGCGATGGGTTCGCCGGTATCGGCATCATGCTTATACACGGTGAGGTTGGGGCGCTTCTGATTTTCGATAGTCAGGGTACTGGTCTTGCCGGGAAACAGTTCCACATGGTATTCCCGCAGATTGAGGATGTGGGAGGAATCCGTAGAGGTTTCCCGCACGGAGTACACGCCGGGTTCGAGGTCAGAAATCAAAATTTCGCCCTGCTCGTTGGTCATGCGGTCAAGGTAGTGTGTCCCGTCCTCAATTCGTGCAATTCGGAATGACACATTTTTCAGTCGGCTACCGTCTGAACTGGTTTTGATGATTTGCAGAGCGGGCTTGATGGTGTTCGTAAAAACAAACTGTGCGTCCTCGTTGGGGGCAAGCTGAATAATGCGCTGCGCTTGGTCGATTACATATCCTTCGCAGGATTTTTCTGTCACCACATACGCACCAGTAGGCAGCTTAGACAGGTCAATTTCGCCGTTCTGGTCGGTGGTAAATTCTTTGGGGCCATAATCACCTGCCACGGACTTAATTTCAAAAACTGCGTTGGGAATGACCTTGCTGGGGTCGGTGCTGTCCACCTTCACCAGTCTCAGACCCGGCTTCACATCATTAAAGAAAAGCAGTTCCTTAATGCCATCGCCAGCGGACAGTTCCACTTCCTGCGGTGTGGTGTCGAGGATGTGACCGTCACTACCGGTATCCACCTCTACCGTGCGATAGGTGCCGGGGGCAACATCCGTCAAAAGAATCTCGCCAAACTCATCTGTGCGGAACTTGCCGAGAGAAACACCATCACGCCAAACCTCAAAGGTGACGCCGGACATAGCTACCATATTTTTGCGGTCATACTTGATGATCCGCAGGCCGGGAAGTTCCTTGTTCACGATAGAGAAGGTTGTCATTTCGCCCGTGGACACGGTAGCCGTGTAGGTCGCATCATCCTTCAGCCAGCCGGAGGGGGCAGTGATCTCTTTGATTTCATACGCACCGGGTCTGATGTTGTCAAAGATGGCATAGCCCGCAAAATTGGTTTCTGCGGTATAGGTCACGCCGCTCTCAATGTGCTTGATCTGCACCATAGCACCGGGCAGGTGAGCACCGGTGTCGGACAGTTTTTCAATGCGGAGTGTCCCGTATGGCTCGTTCCAGTAGGTCAGCTCCGCCATCTTGCCGTACTCCGCCTTGATATTCTGCGCGGGGTTATCACTGAGCAGGTGATCCAAAGGCGCAACACGCTCATACACGGTGTAATTTCCAGCCAGTGTCAAGGGAATAGTCACCGTACCATCCGCCCCAGTGGCAAATGTGCCAACGGTGGCTCCATCAGGATCGACTACTTCAAAAACAGCTCCGCTGAGAGGTGTGTCCGTTCCTTTCTCCAGCTTGGTGATTTTCAGGCCAGTGTCGGGCGGCTCTACCTCACCGCCATCGCTGTAATTGCTGTAAGTGGACAGTTTCATCGTGGTAGTAGGGTCGGTATCGCACATATAGTTTTGCAGCTGACCGTACTTGCCGACTTCGGCACAGGTGGCGTAAAATACTGCGTATTTGTAGACCTCGGTTACGAAAGAAAGCTGGACGCTGCCGGTCTTGCCTGCCACAGCAGAGGCCGGGTACAAAACCTTGAATTTACCAGCATAACCATCGCCGGTGCTGGAGGTAGTAATGGTGGTAATATCGTTGTTGTCCATGTCAACGATGCGCGTTCCTGCGGGAATGGAGGACGGGTCAGTGAACGCCACACGAACAGCGTAATTGCATACCCATGTATCTGAGTGAATTGTGAACACCTGCTGCTTATACTGCTGGCCGTTGACCGTGGTGGCATAGGCGGCATCACGGTCAGGCGTAGCGGTAACGCGAGGCGAGTAGACCTTGCTCCACGCCGTACCGCGCACATAAATATCCTTTGCAGCGGTCAAAATGGCCTGTGCCCGCTGAAACTCCGTGCCGGTCAGGTTAGGATTGACCTTCAGATTGTTGATGTTCCAATTCGGCAGCAAATAACACCACAAGGCCATTTTAGTAGCGTAGTACGCATGGTATTTATTTTCCAGTTTCAATTCCGCGAGGCCGCGGGTAGGGTAGCCATTAGCGATAATACCCATGACCTTTGGGTCATTTCCTTTTTCCTCAGCAAGATATTTGATACTCTGGCCGGATGCCACAGTCTGCGGCACGCCCTTGGTGTTAGGGTTCACACAATATGCGGGAATTTCCTTTGTTTTTCCGTTTTCACCCATATAATTAAAATAGGTGTAGATCAGTTCCCTCACTCTACCGTTGATGGAAAGATAGGACAGCTTTTGCCCGCCGTTGTAGATGCTAACTTCGCCCAAAGCCTCCGCTTCGCTGCTGGCGGCAAGCGCCGTGGCCGGGAGCATCCCCAGCATCATCACCAACACAAGAAGCATGGAACTCAATCGTTTTTTCATAGTGCCTCCTTCAAAATGGGCAGAAAGAGGCCCTATGCGGTTCTCGCATCACCTCCTTCTGCTTGAAAATCAGATGTATTACTTACGAAAACCGCAAGAGAAAAGGCAGTCGAAATGTGTCTCAAATTGAGCCGCATTTTGACTGCCGCTATTCAGTTTTTAGCGCTCCACAGCACAGACCATCCAGCGATACGCCGACTGATTTCTGACACAGGTATAAAGGGTCAGACGGTTGGCACTGCTGGCCATTGTGCCGCCGGTGTCCGTCTCCAGCACCTTAGACACGCTGGCAACGGTGTAGCTGCGCGTTCCCAGCTTTGTTGTGTAGGTGATGGTATCGCCCACAGTCAGCGTGTGGATCTGTCCAAAATGATTGTTTATGCCGCGGTTGTGTCCGGCGATACACACATTTCCATTCCAAATGCTGGTGTCATTGAAATGCCCGGCACCTTTTTTCAGTGCGGTGCTGTCCGTACCTTCATAGACCTTGACGATCAGACCAATAGACGGAATTTTCAGTGTTCCCAAACTGCCGTTGCTGTAATAGAGGTCAGAGGAAACCGGAGTGTATGCCGTGCTGCTCCAGCTGCTGCCACTATCCACTGTGGGATAGGACACACTGCCAACAGAGCCGACAGAGCTGACCAGCCTGCCGCCGAGGGCACCGGGGATCAGGTTGGGCGTCAGGGGTTCACCCGTATTGGGCAGGTAACTGGTGGGACTGCCAAAGGTGGGCGGGATCAGCGCCGTGTTCTTGCTGCGGTCAACATTGTCCGCGCCGTACTCCGTGACCGTTTCCATGCTGGTCGGCCTGCCAAAGAGATAGTCCTCCGGGGCGTCCACCGTGTAGTCCAGCGCATAGGCGGGTGCGGCGGCCAGTACAGCGGTCAATGCCGCCGACAGGCACAAGGTTTTCCATTTCATTTTGTGTACTCCTCCCATTTCTTTTCGTTTTTACGCTTTTTCAGCCAGTTATGCCCCAGCACACCGAGGCCAGCCACACCGGCACCAGCGGGCAGGATCAGCAGATAGCGCCAGTCGATAGCGCTGCGTTCCGGCTGGATAGGCGTCCCACTGAAAATTGCGGTGTAAATGGTATCGTCCATCGTGGTACGAACTACCTCGCCGGAATAATCCACCGTGACGATATAGCCAGTAGCATACTTGCTGGATACCTTTCCTGTGTAGGTAGCCGAGGCATGATAAAAACCGTCCGACTCCTGCCACTGCACATCTGCCAATTCCATCGTGCGGCCATTGTCCGTAATGCTCTTGGGGACAAAGGATACATCTGCGTCAGACAGGTTCGGGTAACTTCTTACCGCCGTTACAGTCTTGGTGGAAGTGTTATAGCCTGCGGCTTCTACCTTGATGCTGGAGGTATCCAGCACCAGAGTCCCAGTGTAACCATCCTCTGTGGTAACGGTGCGCTCTGCGGCCAACTGGGGCATGATCGCCTCCATGTCCTTTGTGTCCGTGTTCAGCGTGTAGGTTTCTGCATAGTCCTTCGCATCGCTCTTGGGGTTCTCCTGCCGGGTCACATCCAGCAGTGTGTAGTGCCAGCCCTCCCGTTCAAAATCTCCGATGGGGATGCTGGCCGGGTCATCTGTGGGAGACAGAAGATAGGTGCGCTCCAGCCGCATTTCTTCTCCACTGGCGTACTCGTTGACCTCTGCGGGATAAAGCGTTGGCGTCAGGAGCAGTGCATCCGCTGCTAAGGCCGGACAGGTCAACAGGCAGGAGAGCAACACGGTGATGCACAACGATACTGTGCGTTTCATAGTGGTTCCTCCATATTTATATAATGTAGAAATGCGTCTCGAATTGAGACACATTTTGAAAAGCGCCCGCCGATGGCTCACGGCGGGGCAGCTGATGGGTTCGCTGGCACTGCGTTGGACGCGCCGCGCTCCCAATATGGCAAAAGCCGCTGTCAGCGGCTTTTGGGGTGTCCTCCCCTTGATTACCCAATGAGCCAGCGAACAGCCCGGTCAAGGCTCAGCCAGTGCGCGCACTGGCTGACTCCGCGCATGATTGCGCCAGCAATCGTGCGGCCTTGACAGGGGTGGGCGGTGGCTCATACTCCCCAAAGGGGAGACACCCCCTGTTGTCAGGACTTTACCGAGTAGGACGATGTACCGGGGCACGGCTGCGCTGTTTGCCCATCTCCAGATTTTTCTCAATAGAGCGTCCAAACTGCTTGCTGGTATCCTGAATATTATCGAGGGCCTGTCGGCACTCTTGCGGTTCCCAGCCCTCATAGAGCGCAGCGAGGTTCGACATATCCGGCATAGGCCGTTCAATTCCGTATCTGCGGCAGAGGATATAGGAAATGCTCTGCGCGTCCAACTCGCACTCGCCGCGGTCATAGCTGGCATTGGCGCCTTTGGCATGGAAACGGCTGTGAGCCACCTCGGCGGTGATCGCCGCAAAGGCTTCGTTGTCGGGGTAGTCCGGGTTGATTGCCAGTTCCAGATTGGCCGAATCATAAAAGGCGGGCGCGGGAAGCTCCTTGTCAATGACCACCGGCACAACGGCATAATTCAGAACGGTGGTCAACGCCGCCTCCATTTCCTTACTGTCATTCTGCAAGATGATTCGGGAAATATCCCGCCCCTGCGTCTGCTTGATGTCATAGGCATCCGCCAGCGTATAGCCGCGCCCCATAGGAGAGCGGGCAAAAATTTTCACGCCGTTGTTCTTCTCGCTGTCCATAACGGAACGGTTCAGCGTTTTCCAGCGGTCACGGGTTCCGAACACGGTGGCCTCCGGGTTGCCGAACATCACCAGCGCGATATTGCCGGCACTGTAAGAGGGATTGTCCCCCTGCATCTCCAAATAGCGGGCATAGGCTTCGGGATTGCTGGTGATCTCCGTAATACCGGCATCCTGCATGGCCGTGGTGTTTTCCCTCTCGGCCTGCTGGGCCTCTTTCCATTTCGTATCATTCTCAGCCTTACGGCTCACGATCTGCTCCAGATTTGCCATACTAAAAATTCCTCCTGTTATCTTGATTTTTGCTGCGTGGGCTGGGAACGCTGCTTTGCCTGACCGCCCCGCATCCCCGCAGCGGTTTTCTGCAACACAGCCAATCGGCCTTTTACCGTGGGAATATCGTTGATTTTTTCAGCCGTGTCAGTAGTCCTCATCGTCTGGCTCATCCTCGATGGTGTCGAGCCATTCCCGCGCTCTGGTGAGGAGTTCCCTTGTTGAGTGCGGGGTGCGTCTTTTTTTACGGTATCGTCCTCCTGCGTCTGCGTGGGGGCGGGATAGCCCCGGCGCTGCATGAACAGATTGACCGGGGATACAAAATCCGTATTGGTGACGAGCGCCACCACACCGTCATCCTCCTTTGTATCCCGGATCGCGGCAAAGAGAATATTGGGCTTGGCGTATTTGCGGAAGTCGTTCAAATCCTCGGCCTTGATGCAAAAGGTTTTCAATTCCTTGCCCTCCCGCAGCAGGCGCTTCATACTGGTCTTTCCCACCAGCTTTTTATTATCCTTCGCCAGAGCATATAAAAAGGCGGTCAGGTTTTTACAGCCTGCCGCCAACAGCTTGATGCTTTCCTCCGTCAGCTGGATGCTTTCCTTTACCATCAGGTCGGCCACTTCTCCACTTGCGTCCATTTTCTTTCACCTCCCGGTTTTCAAATATTCGATCAGATCCACCATCGTACACTGCGGGGCATACCGTACACAGCGGGTTATCAGTTGCTTGATGTGCCCCTCCCGCTGAGTATCGGGGAGCCGGTCAAAAAGGGCCACATCCCGGACAAGTTCAGGATAGTCCATTAAAATCACGCTCCCACGGTGGATGCCGCTTTCCATATACTCCACATGAAGCAGCATTGCCAGAATCGGCCAGCAGGTCTGTACCTCAAATAGAGCGAGAAACCTATTGGCGTCACTGCCAACGATGTAGACCTCGGACAGGGCCATCAACCGAAAGCGGTCTTTCCGGGCCAGAAAGAGATAATCGTTATACCGGCTCTGCTCCAAAATCTCCAGTTCTGCCTTTAGGCTGTCACGGTCAATGGGTTGGTACGCTGCGGTCATCTCCAACACTTTGCTCAGGTCTGCTTTTATCAGCTTTTTCATGGTCGCTCCTTTCCTTTGAAATTTCCATCTGCGCCCGCACCGTTGGAATATCATCTTCAATGCAGGCGCACAGCTTCAGCTCCCGGCGCAGTACCCGCAGCCGTGCGGTGATCGTGCCGCTCTCCTCGGAACAGGCCGTATCGTCCGAAGCTTTTCGGCGCAGGCGGTACAGATCGGCCCGGCGGTCTGTCAGGGCGTCAATCTCCGCTTGCAGCGCCTCCTGCTGCATAGTCAGCTGCTCCGCGCTGTCAATGCGGTTTTTGTGAAGATAAAAGAACTGCTCTTGGTAGCGGTCAAACCTGATGACCTCCGCCCGCGAGACTGCTGCCTTGTGCCGGGACGGCGGCTTTCTCAGCAGATAAAGGTATTTCAGATATAGAAGCCGGAAGCCCCATGCGCGGCCTGCCTTTAATGGCAAATTGCCCTTCACTCGGTAACGCCGCCCATAGGGGAAATACCACCGCGGCAGGATGGGGGCATGGCCGCTGATCGGCGGGGCTGTGCCGGTGCGGTTCTCCGTAAGGCGGGAGAATATCTCCGCCTCGCTGTACCCAGCCCCCAGCTTGTCCAGCCGGAGAAAGCGTGCGCCGCCCGGCGGCTTGACCGCCGCATGGGTCACTTGGGGATACCGCTTGACCTGATAGCCCATTTTCACCAACTCGCCCCAAAAGGAACGCATGGTGTAGGCGTTGGCGATGGCGGTATCTATGTCCGCACGGGCCAGTCCGCGGAAATTGGGCTTCCCGACCTTTTCCGCCTCCCACTCGGCACGGCTGACGGATGGCTCACTGGGTTCGATGATGGACAGGCCATGCGCCAGACAAATTGCATCCGATGTGCCCCGGATACCTACCCCGGAGCCGCCCAGCAAATCTGCGATACGGTCACGGTACATGGCACCATCCACAAAGGACACGCTGTTGAATACGATATGTGAATGTAGGTGCGCCTTGTTCAAATGCGTGGACACCACTACTTCGTATTTATCCGCCAAAAGCAGCTGCGCCAGTTCGACGCCGATGGCGTGGGCCTGTTCCGGCGTGACTTCGCCGGGGGCAAAGGACTGGATCACATGATAGCCCTTGCGCTTACGGCTGGTCTTGCCCCAGCGGCGCTTGGTGTCCATCATGTCCGCATAGGCAGTTTCCCGGTCACAGTTTAGAGCGGTTTCAAAGCAGCCCTGCTCGGTCTTATCCCGGTTCATGGCATAGTCCAGCACCGTTTCCAACGAGGTCTTTTCCTCGTCCTGCGTATAATTCAAGCATCTGTCCAGCCGGTTATGAATAACAATGATTTTCGTATATGCCATTCAGAGCCGTTCCCTCACAAGCCGCGTGGCCTGCCGCACCAGCCGCAGGGCCTCCGTGATTTCATCTCCGGTGGCCACGCCCCTTGTGTTGGCCTGATGGGCTAACTGGTTGATGTTGTTCCCGATGGCGGACAGCGCCCGAAGCAGGTCGGCATAAGCGTCAGGGGGGCGGGGGCGGAGGTTCACGCCCATGATAAGCTGCCGCACCAGCGGTTCCTTCTTTAGACCTGTCACTTCCGCCTGCTGGCACAGGTGGGCATACTCCGCAGCGTTCAAGCGGAGCGTCATAGTCTTTGCGGTTTCTCGCATGGCTGTCTCCTTTCTGATAAAAAATAATGCGTCTCAATTCGAGACGCATTTCGACAGGCAGCACGGGGGTCTTAGGGGCACGCCCCTAACCAGCGGAATTTTGATGTCAAAATTCCATGCTGGCTGGGACAGCGACGCAAAGCGCCGCTGTCTACCGTGTCGGGGAATGTTTCTTTTTGATTGTGTGTTTTTCATTTTGAGGATGCTGTTTCTTAGGAACGAGAGTAGGAACCTCCGGCATATCCGCATCGTCCAAACAGTCCAGCAAGGCATCCACTTGACCTTGATCCGGGCGTTCTGGCTCTTTAATTTTTACCGTGTAGCCCCGCATCAACTGACCGTTGATGGAAAAGCGGCTTTTATGCTCTGCCGGGATCGGCGGGCATATCTCAACAAACAGGTCAGCGTAGGCCGCGATACGGCCTTGTAGATATTTCTCCATGGACGCTCTATCCCGAAAAACCTTTCTGTCCTGACCGGCTATCTTCCAGCCATCCCCGGAATAGTCCGGGTTATGCGGCGTGTTGAATGTGACCGACCATGTGAGTTCCCATGATTTCGGAACAGATTTTTTCAGCGTCCTATCCCATTCAGTGCGTTCATATTCGCGCCATGAAAAGCGGTACACCATATTGCTCATTTCATGGTTGCCATATTCACTGACCGTCCATCGGTTTGAAGTATGAGGCGCAGGTGGCATTTTGACATATTCCAGCGCCTTCATATACTGCTGGGTCTGCTGGGCCTGTTTTGACCATGCTTCCACTGCGGCATCAATACGCTGACATAGTTCTTTTTCACGGACAATACTCTCGGCTTTGCGTTCCAGCAATTCATCCACGCCGCACTCGGTCAATTCATAAAAACCATCGCGGCCGCGTTGAAAACTGATATACTCGCGGACTTCCAACTCCCGCCCCGGCTCTAAACGGCTGTATCCCATGACACACCGCCTATCTCACTGGAACGGACTTTTTGCGTTCAGCTTTCTTTTCAGAAATATGTGCTTTCGGCTTCTCCGCTGGGGATACTGCGGCATCCGCATCGTCCAGACAGGCCAGCAGGTCATCAACGGCCTTCTTGTTGGGTTCTTCCTTGTCCGGTGGAGCCAGCGTGTACCCGGCCGCCAAATAGCCGTTGATGCTGAACATCCGTCTGCACTCATTGGGGACTGGCGGGGAGATTTCTCGGAACAAGTGACAATATAGGTCAAACCGGCCTTGGATATAATGCTGTGCGGCCTCCATACTGGGGTATTTTTTCTTGTCCTGCCGCGCGACATAGATACTATCTCCCCAATAATTCCGATAGTTGCTGTCTGGCTGCTTGGGGGCGTTGTAGATGATGCCCCAGCTGACGAGGTAAACATCGGCGGCCTTTTCATAGGAAATTTTATACCGCATTTTATAGGTACGGTTGCTGATTTCCCATATCCCGTTTTTGTCCTGTTTCCACTCATTGGAGGTATGCTCGACCTCTGGCGTATGCAGATATTCCAGCGCCCGCTCCAGCAGCATCGTCTGTGCGGCCTGTTCATCCCACGCCGCCGCAAGTTTTTTCAGCTGGGCGTACAGTTCCTTTTCCAGCGTAATGCTGGCCTCCTTGCGCTGTGTGACTTCCGCGCTCGTCAGCGTGACCAGCGGGGCGATATGAGGGCCGGCCCGCCAATCGTTGAATGAAATGTTATGCTGGATCGTCATTTTCTGGCCGGGCGTAATACCGTCCTGATATGCGTTCAAATAATAAAAGCTGTCCTTTTCGGGCATGGACTCAACACCTCCTATCTGGCCGGAGCATCCGGCCTCTTTTTTGTTTTGGGCTGCCAACCCTTTTGTAAGCGATGCTCCATTGAAATAATGCGGTACAATTCCGCCTCATTTTGGGGACAGCAACGAAAATTCTGAATGGCTCCATACTCAAAGAAAATTTCTTCCCTCTGCTTTCTGTACTGCTCCATCGGCATACGAAACTTTTCCCCGGAGTAAAAAGTAAGCTCCACATCCTCAAAAGGGATAGCGGCTTTTATGACCCGCTGTACCTGTTCCTGGTAATTCAGCTTCACAACATGACCCATAGGGGCCGTGCCACGCCGCCCGCTGATAGTGACGCGATAGGCTTCGATACCATCAGGCATATCCGCATAGTGCGTCCAAATCTTATACCCGTCGCTGTCCCGGAGAAAGGCATCCCGTTCCAGCACACACCATGTCCCGTTAGGGCGAGACATGAAGTAGAATACCCGTTCATCCATATAGGGGCTGTTCAGCGCGTCACGCAGCTTCTGAGCGTCCAGTTCAAAGTCTTTCTTGTAATGCTGCGTATTCCGGGATACCACTTCATCCAGAAACGCAATCAAACTGATTTCTTTTTTCATAGCGTCCCTCATCGAGTCGGTGCGGAGCGGCGGGGAGTTATCTTGTGGAACGGCTTTCGCTTGGGCGGTCGTTTGACCGGGGATAGCCATTGGGCTTCAAAATCAGCCAGCGTCATACGCTCGGCGCAGGACTGACTTTCAAAATCGCCGGGAGACAAATCAAGATAACCATTGGACGGGATGGGAACAGGGCTTGCTGTCAGAACAGTACCGAAATGCTCCACCGTGATATGCCGGGCAAGCAGACAGGGCTGGCTCCAATCCTGTTCACTGGTCTGCATATCATAGGCATACACGCCTTTGGGGATAGTGGCTCGGTCTATTCGGAGAGTAGTGAAAAGGCCGGGGATGCCTAAAATCTCCACGGCCTCATAGTGTTCTTTCCGGGCGTCAACTGCGCTCATAGGCATTTCTCCTTTTTGTTCGCTGTTTTTTCTGTGTAGGTGGGGGCAGTTCTTTCGGTGGGTCGATACCGTCGATCAGTTCTGCGGCGGTATTACGGATCAGTTCTAATGACGCTTTCAGCTGCGATAGATGCTTTCCGTGGCTCCATCCGGCCACATAGCCGAAAGAGTAATCAGCGGTATCAATACCGAAGTGCTGACAGACTACATAGGCCACGCTTTCAGCCTCCATTTCCCGGACAGAGCGCCGCTTGCGCTGTGGTGGTGTTTCACCGTCACCGTCCTCTATCGGTGCATGGAGTTTAGCGTGGCTGACCTCATGGATCATAGTTTTGATGGTTTGTGCTTGGCTCATGTCGGGCTGAACAAAAATGCGTTGTTCCGCAAAATTGCAGCAGCCATAGGCATCACTGGGGAAACGCTCAATGTAGATGGGATAAGGAGAAATGCTGCGGATCGCGGCCACTATACTCTCGAATTGCGCTACATCGCCGGTCAGCTTTTTGGCAATTTCCGGCAGCGGTTTCCCCTCTGTCTGGCTTATGTCGAACACGGTAACTGTCCGAAAACTCATGCGCTGCACCCACTGGACTGATTTGCTGGAAGAACCGTCCGGGGCAGTTTCCTCCACTTCTTCTTGCCTGCGATAAGGGCAGGGGGCGAGGATGGTGATGCCATGCTCGCCCCGCTTGACCTGTCGGCCAAAATTCTTTTTCCAGTCACCATATCCGGCTACCTGAGAAGCACCGGGACACTGTAACAAAATCAAAAGAATATTGCCGAAGCTGTAACGGTGGAATTTAGCCATTGTACTGAGATATGCGGCATACCGCTCACTGTTGAACAATTCTGTGATGCCTGTTTCCAGCTGGTCAGTGAGTTTCTGCACCTTTTCCATTCGCTCCTGATAGTCTATCTATCACCACCTCCTGTCGAAATGCGTCTCATTTTGAGACGAAAAAACGCCATTTTGGGCGTCAGCGCTCCCAGTCAGATTTTTTCCGATGGCGGGAAGATTTTTCTTTATCACGATGGCCGGGCGGTAAATCGCGGGCCGCTTCTCTGGCTCTGGCAATCATATCTGCTCTGGCGGCCTGTTTATTGCTAAAATAGTTTCCGAAATTGAAGTCTTGAAAGCCGGAATGTGCGTAGGCTTTCCATGTCACATAGGGGGACACGGCTTTGGGATTATGGGCGAGGACGATCTCGACCTCGCCCACCCTAAGACAGTCGATCACGGCATAGCCCTGACAAACTCGTTTTTCTTCCATTCCTGCTCACCTTGCCGGGGCAGGAGGCTTTTTAGCCGTACCGCTCTTTTCTGCATCTCTGGCCTTCTGCCGCTCAATGGCGCGCTTGCGGAGATCCAGCGCTTCAAACATGGTGCGCTTGACCGTGGCAACCGTAGTCCCCTCGTCCGGGAAATAGGGGCGGAGTTCGTCATCCTGAAAAGTGACCTTCAACGGAGGATTGACCTCTCGTTTGGTAGGCGCCACCGATCTCTCAATTTTCTGCGGAGTGAGCGTACCGGCACGGCTTTCCTCCTTGAGTTTGGTCGCCTCGGTCTTAGAGGGGACTTTACCGCCCTCTTTCTCGATAGCGTCAACAAGGGTTTTCTGCTCGGCAGGCTTCATGTGGGAAATTTGCTCGGCGGTGTCCAGCGGAAGTTCCTTCTTGTCTACCATCTTTTTCAACGGCTCCTCCAACTGATTGACGCGCATCAAACGCTGCACACTGGCACGGCTCATGCCCAAATCTTCACCGACCTGCTCATCGCTGCGCTTCATCGGCGCTTTGCCTGCCAGAATGTCCGCCTTAGAACGGCGGCCAGCCTTGCGTTTCAAAGCGTCCATTTTCATCTGTGCGGCGCGGGCCAATTCAGAGATGGGAATGTCCTTGCGGTGGAGGTTGCCATCTACGCACTGGATTTGCGCGTCATCCTCGTCCACACGCTCGATTAAAACAGGGATGGGATAATTCAGCTGTGCGCCGATGTCATGGCGGCGATGGCCGGAAATAATTTCAAGGCCGCCGTTGCGGCCGGGGCGGCAGAGGACGGGTTCACGGATACCGTAATTCTTGATGGACTCAAATAAGTCTTTATAGTCCTGCGTCTCACGGTTCACAGTAAAGGGATGATCCAGAAAGTCCTTCAGATATGCCGGATGAACGGCCATACTGTAAATTTCTCCCTCATTGGGGATAGGCAGCTTGAAAAAATCGGCTTCGGAGGGGGCATCCAGCCGATCCTCAAACACCTTGGTCACAGCAGAGCCTTTCGGCCCATCTGCGGTACGGGTAGCCGTAGCAGCATCCTTCGGCTGTTCCGGCGATTTCTGCGTCACCGCCGCCTTGGCCGGTTCATCGGGCTTTTTAACCTCGGTAGGCTTGACGGGAGCAACGGGAGCATCAGCGGACTCGCTATCCTTGGCTGCCTTATCGTCCTTAGCAGGTTTAGCAGACTTTTTCACTTCGTCAGGCTTGGCGGGAGTGACCGGAGCCGCAACAGGCTTACCATCCTTGGCCGCCTTATCGTCCTTGGCAGGTTCAGCAGGCTTCTTCACCTCATCAGGTTTGACGGGAGTAACCGGAGTCACGGCAGGCTTAGCATCCTTGGCAACCGTATCGTCCTTGGCGGGTTCGGCAGGCTTCTTCACCTCGGCAGGCTTGGCGGGAGTGACCGGAGCCGCAGCGGGCTTATCAACCTTGACTGCCTTATCGTCCTTGGCGGGTTCGGCGGGCTTCTTCACCTCATCAGGTTTGGCGGGAGTGACCGGAGCCTCAGCGGGCTTATCAGCCTTGACCGCCTTATCATCTTTGACAGGTTCAGCAGGCTTCTTCACCTCGTCAGGCTTGGCGGGAGTGACCGGAGCCACAGCGGGCTTATCAGCCTTGACCGCCTTATCATCCTTGACGGGTTCGATGGGCTTCTTCACCTCGTCAGCTTTGGCAGGAGCGACCGGAGCCACAGCGGGCTTACTATCCTTGGTTGCCTTATCGTCCTTGGCGGGTTCGGCGGACTTCTTCGCCTCGTCAGGTTTGGCGGGAGTGACCGGGGGCGCAGTGGGCTTTCCATCCTTGGCCGCCTTATCGTCCTTGGCCGGTTCAGCAGGCTTCTTCACTTCACCGGGCTTGACAGCGGCGGGCGATAGAATGGGCGGTTTGGTTTCTTTGGCTGGAATAGGCGGTGCGGAAGTGGGCGGTGCTCCGGCAACAGGCGTCCGAAACGCACCAATCAGCGGGTTTTTCTTTTCGTTGGACATTGATTTACCTCCAAATTCAAGTTTTATGTCGAAAAATGTGTCTCATTTTGAGTCACATTTTCAACCAAAAATTAAAGGCCGAAGTCATGTTGGACTTCGGCCTGATAATGGTTATTCATCGTAAGCGGGGCATTGAACAGCGTGGTAAGCAGATAAGCGCGGATATTACGGACTTGGGTGGTATTGCGGCGCAGGCACTCAAACACATAGACCATCAGCGAGTAGTCCAGCCGGTAGAAGCGGGCTTGCACCTGCGACAGCGGTATGTTTTCTCCGCCGATCCGCACGGTTGACTGTGTGGAACACATCACATCTGCCATTAGCCCCACGACCTCATCCACATCGTCGGCATTGAACTGTTGACAAAGAAACGGGTATTCGATATTTTCTTTGATTTCTCTCAGATACTCGCTTCTATCCATCCATCTCGGCTGCTCGGCGGAAGGCGATGGATGGATAGATTGATTTTTATAGCTAAAATCAGTTTGATTAGATTCAATATAATTACCGTCTGATTTTCCGAAGTCTGCACTTCGGAAAAACGGAAGTCTTGACTTCGGATTATCGGAACTCTTGACTTCTGATTTTCCGACTTCTTGACTTCCGATTTTCGGAAGTCTGGGAATCTCCTGCGGCGCAGGGGTTTCAGCAGGAACTCGGCGGGCCGTAAAGCGTTTGACATAGATTTTTGTTGGTCTGCCTTGGCCTTGCTTTACTCGCTCGATCAGACCGCAGCCCTTGACTGTATCTAACTCAGATAATAGTTTTACGGCCTTCTCATGGCCACAGCCTAAATCTTCTTCTATCTCGTCCAGCGTATAGAAAATATAGACCTTACCCTCTGTATCATACCAACCATTTCGGGCAGACAGCCCCATACGGTCTAACAGGAGGCCATACAGCAGCTTCGCGTCTGTGGAGATTTTTTTGAACTGCGGCTCGGTGACAAGCTGGCGGGGGATGCGGTAAAAAGAAAATTGACTGCTTTCGTCTCCGTAGTAATAATCGTATATCATGCTCTCCGCCATCTTGTGTTCCTCCTTATTTTTGGAAAAGGGCATGAAAAAAGGACACTACCTTTTCAGATAGTGTCCTTTCTCGACCTGTTTCCTTGGGCGTCTGTCAATAAAGTTAGTATTTTCAATGCTTTCAAGATACTTCTTTATCAACACACTCCTGAATGCTTTGCGGCGTTTTCATCATCTTATGGACGTTTTGGAGGGAATAATATGTTTACTAAAGCTTTTAATGCAATTTTCATGACACGGCCATTTTGGAATGAAGTGAATGTGCCCCAACGTCTTGTTTTAAAAATTTACAAGGAATATTTGGGAACTAAGAACATGATCATTACTTCGCGAGCAGAATCGATAAAATATATTTCGCCTATTGTTAATCGCTTGCAAAGAGAAATATTAGATTGGATTAAGTCAACGAACACAAATCAGGTTATTAAAGATTTATACCAAATTTTTGACAAGTGCTTCAGGCTCTACATCACTGAAAAGGAGGCCCGAAAGCAACTTGTTGACTTAAATATTTCTGATGATGATATTCTTGATGCTTTCAACTGTAATCGGAATATGGCCGTAAATGTGCTTAATGCTGTAAACCTTTGGTTGGAAAATGCCGTGCTTTATCAAAATGAGGCCGACCCTGCTCAAATAAGCGAAGATTCTACCGCCGATAGCGAGTTGTTTGTCAAACTATATTTGTATGGGTTAACTTCAAAAGCGCTGTCACTTTTATCATTAAGTAGAAAATTCAAAGAAAAAGAGTTATTTTATGGAATCAATTTATCGTTCGAATCTAACGAACCTATTGATGTAATACGTTACCACCCGGTCATATATTATAATCCTGCCCTCACCGGTAACCAGGATGCATTTAACCTTACAGTTGACGATTATAAACAAGTTGATCGCTCAGTGTTTGGTATAGGCTTTCAAAAGGAGCATGGCCTCAGTTTTCTGCTTTCCATCCGTCTAATATCTACTTTCCAAAAATATCTTTTAGAGGATGGAAAATATGCGCATGTGGTTATAAGCAAGTCCCACTTTCTTGAACTAATAACGCAGTATAGCTCAGGAGAAATTGATGCTCAAAGATTCTTTGATGCATTTACACTAACTAAATCCAATGTCGCTTCCCATTTAAGAAAAAGCGATGATTTAATTTGGATAATGGGAACGAATAAATACCGACATGAAATTCGCCCATTCATTTGTCTTGAAAATGATAATGTTGCGATTTCGTATATGGCGCTGGATCAATCAAAGAATATCTGGTGTTCATATTTTGCAAACGGCGGAATGATTTATACGACGGAAAAAGACTGGCTGACAGCATCAATTGAAGAAAGAAATTCTGAGCTATCCCAACTTCTTGTAAAAATGCTTCGAGATACACTGAGAAGCCAATACCATGCTGACTTTGATCAAATAGATGTAAAATACGACGCTATATTCGGACATCAAAATATAGATTACGGTGATTATGACATAGTTTTCTATACCAAGGATACTAACGAACTTTTTTTAATAGAAGCTAAGTTTTTTTCCGATTCCCTCAACAATAGCGGTGCAATCAATGATTATCAAAAGCTTTTTGAGAAGAACGGGTATTATGACCACTGTAGGAACAGATGCAATCTGGTAATCCGCGAGAAACAGTCGATGAAGGACTTTGTCAGTGCCACTGGGAACATAAATGCTCATTTTTTGTTTGTTTCTTCTAAACCATTAGAAATCGAATTTACTGACAAAGATGGAATTGTATCATTTCCGTGTTTTTCAATATTCGAAAACTATCTTCAAGGAAATCTCATCTCAGAGGATGGTACATCGGTAATTAGATCTACAATTCAATTATAGCTATTTGACCGTTTGGGATTGTTCTGTTTCGTATCTTTGCTAAGAGCATCCATATGAGAGTCCCGGGTGTTCAAAATTGTCTGCGACTTCAGGGACTCTTATTCTTTGTTTTTTGCGACGCATAATTTGACGGATAGTTACAGGATTTCGACGTCATGACGTTATATTGAAATTTTCGCTCAATGGTATTATAATTAATAAACGGTAGGCCTTTGTGCCACCAAAGCCAAGGCTGCCGTGTGGATATTAAGCCACACGGTATTTTTAATATGGTTATGTGTTTATGGGGCGGTGACATATGAGCTTTAGTGATTTGATGCCTTACCCGGCACCTCAGAAAATTACAATCAAAGATGTTGAAGGCGACATACGCGTCCCTTATGAACGAGTCAAAGCGTATGATGACAAAGAATTTGAACTGTTTATTCGAGAGTGGGCAACTTCACTTTCGGGGAAATACCAAATCAGAGGTTTTGGCGGAGCTGGCGATAAAGGCCGTGATGTTGTAGCACAAGATGTACAAGGAAAATACTACTATTTTCAGTGCAAGCACTATGATCATCCACTTTGGCCCTCAGACATGTTATCTGAACTTGGAAAGCTGGTGTACTACACATTTACAGGAGAAATCCCACTGCCAACCGAATATTACATTCTTGCCCCCTATGATATCGGAGCAAGCCTTAACGACTTAATTGTGGCTCCAAAGAAGCTCAAGGAAACATTGCTGTCCGGATGGGATAAAAACTGCAAAAATAAAATTATGAAAGTTCCCATTCCTATAACCTCAGATTTGCAGGCTTATATAAATTCTTTTGATTTCAGCATTATACGAACCAAATCGATGTTGGATGTCATTGAGGAGCATAGAACAACAGCTTTCTATGCTTTCCGTTTCGGTGGTGGTCTTACAATCAAGCGAGATCGTCACATTCAAGTTCCTGTTATTGCTGAAAAGTATGAGACGATGTATATCCAAAAACTCTTACAGGCAATATCGGAAAAAGAAGGCTGCGTAGTATCGTCTCTTGATGAGTTGTACAAACGCTTTCCTACATACGCAACTGCAGTTCGAGTACATCGTGAACGTTTTTATTCAGCAGAAAACTTGAAACTTTTTGCTTCAAAGTATCTTCTGAGCGATGATTATTTCAAAGAACTCAGCGACGATATTTATTACGGAATATTTGATTACTTGGAAATGGCATATGATTACTTCCTATTAGGAACACTGTAAATACAAGGCTTTTCGGAGCCTACAAACCAGAAAAAATAATATTTGATCTATCACATTACGCAAAAAGCCGTCCGGCA
>OGLG01000426.1_pt1 | contig 36715 bp, 29 predicted proteins | sample 1572621 | NCBI WGS metagenome assembly OGLG01 (sample SAMEA2581912, study PRJEB24529) | metagenome | biome: Human gut stool | place: China | collected 2011 | reverse complement strand
CGACGAGGACCGCGACTTCTATCTCGAGCGCAGATACCCGGCTTTCGGTAACCTCTGCCCGCGCGACATCGCCAGCCGCGCCGCCAAGGAGCGCTGCGACGCCGGCTACGGCGTGGGAACCGGCAATGCCGTCTATCTCGACTTCAAATATGCTATCGAGCGCCTCGGCGAAGACGTTGTCCGCGACCGCTACGGCAACCTCTTCGACATGTATCAGATGATCTCCGACGATAATCCCTACGAGACTCCGATGATGATCTTCCCTGCCAGCCACTACACCATGGGCGGCATCTGGGTGGACTACGAACTCCAGACCTCGATCAAGGGCCTCTTCGCCATCGGAGAGTGCAACTTCTCGGATCATGGCGCAAACCGCCTGGGAGCTTCCGCTCTGATGCAGGGCCTCGCCGACGGATATTTCGTGCTTCCCTACACTATGCAGAACTATCTGAGCGACCAGATCAAGGTTCCGCGCTTCTCGACCGACACCAAGGAATTCGACGAAGCAGAAAAGGGCGTTCGCGACCGTATCGCCCGCCTTATGGCAATCAAGGGTACCAAATCGCCCGACCAGCTTCACAAGAAGCTCGGCCACGTGATGTGGAATCTCGTGGGCATGGGCCGTACACTCCAGAGTCTGGTGAAGGCAGTCGACGAAATCGCCGAAGTGCGCAAGGAGTTCTATTCCGACCTCCGCATCGTTGGCTCGGCCGACGACCTCAACACCGAGCTTGAAAAAGCCCTCCGCCTTGAGGACTTCCTCGTGATTGCAAAAATGATGGCTATCGACGCACTCCACCGCAATGAATCGTGTGGCGCACACTTCCGCGAGGAGTATCAGACCGCCGACGGTGAAGCCGCCCGCAACGATACGGACTACATGTATGTAGGCTGCTGGAAGTACATGGGCGACGAAGAGCGTCCCGTGCTGCTCAAGGAGCCGCTCAAATACGAGGCAATTCAGGTGCAGACCCGTAACTATAAGTCATAAACTTCAACCACGTCGGCCGATGCGGTGCGGCGCTCTGCGCCTGCGGTCCGCATCCGGCCCACCCCATCACAAACACAATTATGGAACATACGATAAATGTAAATTTGAAGATTTGGCGTCAGCGTGGTCCGAAGGAACCCGGTAAGTTCGTCAAATATCGCGTGGAGAACGTTTCTACGGGAAGTTCATTCCTGGAAATGCTCGATATGCTCAACCAGCAGCTCGTCGACAAGGGCGAGGAACCCGTGGTGTTCGACAACGACTGCCGCGAGGGTATCTGCGGCATGTGCTCGCTCTATGTCAACGGCCATCCCCACGGCCCCGTGCAGGGCATAACCACCTGCCAGCTCCATATGCGCAAATTCCATGACGAGGAGGAAATCACCATCGAGCCCTGGCGCTCGGCCGGCTTCCCCGTAATCCGCGACCTTATGGTGAACCGCAATGCTTTCGACCAGATTCAGCAGGCCGGAGGCTATGTATCGTTCAACTGCGGGGGCGCTCCCGATGCCAACAATATCCCCATTTCGAAGGAGATCGCCGACGAGGCTATGGACTCCGCTACCTGCATCGGCTGCGGCGCCTGCGTGGCAGCCTGCAAAAACGGTTCCGCAATGCTCTTCGTGGCAGCCAAGGTAAGCCAGTTCGCCCTCCTTCCCCAGGGCAAGGTAGAGGCTGCACGCCGCGCACGCGCCATGGTCGCCAAGATGGACGAGGTAGGTTTCGGCAACTGCACCAACACCGGTGCCTGCGCCGCCGAATGCCCCAAGAACATTTCGCTGAGCAACATCGCGCGCCTCAACCGCGAATTCATCAAAGCCAAGTTCGCCGACTGATACGTGCCCTCCGGAGGTTCAGTCCGTGAGACTATCCGGAACACCCACATAGTGCTTAAGGCGTTGTGTCGAAATTCGACACAACGCCTTATTTTTTGGGGTTATCTCTTGCAGTTATGAGGACGACTTATTTGAACCAACGAAATGCACAGCCAGTGCGGTCGCGCATTTCGGTGGTTCTGAAGCACTCTCCACGGCTCAATAGCTTTCGTCTGGCGTGGGGAAGGCTACGGATTTTACGTCGGTCACGTAGCTGCCCACGGCCTGCTCGATGGTGTCGGCCAGCGAGGCGTAGGTGCGGAGGAATTTCGGACGGAATCCGCGGTTCATTCCCAGCATGTCCTGCAGCACGAGCACCTGGCCGTCAACGCTGGCGCCGGCGCCGATGCCGATTACGGGGATGCGCAGCATGCCGGCCACGCGCGCGGCAAGTTCCGCAGGCACCTTTTCAAGCACCAGAGCGAAGCATCCGAGCTCCTGAAGCATCAGGGCGTCGTCGATGAGGCGCTGTGCCTCAGCCTCCTCTTTGGCGCGGATGCCGTAGCCGCCGAATTTATTTACCGACTGTGGGGTAAGCCCGAGATGTCCCATCACGGGGATACCGGCCGAGAGTATACGCTCGATCGACCCGCGGATTTCGCTTCCGCCCTCAAGCTTCACGGCTGATGCGCCGCTCTCCTTGAGGATGCGCACGGCCGAACGGACCGCTGTTTGCTCGTCGCCCTGATAGGTGCCGAAAGGCATGTCGACTATCACCATGGCGCGCCGGGTGCCGTTGGCTACGCATTTGCCGTGGTATATCATTTCGTCGAGGGTGATGGGGAGGGTGGAGCTGTAGCCTGTCATCACGTTGGCGGCCGAGTCGCCCACAAGGATAAGGTCTACGCCGGCGGCGTCTACGAGCTGGGCCATTGTGTAGTCGTAGGCGGTGATCATGGCGATTTTTTCGCCTGCCTGCTTCATGCGGGCCACCGTCGAGGTGGTTACTTTCTTAGGCTGGTCTACTGTATTTGTCGACATAGTGTTTTCTGATTTTAAGTGGCTGGTGAAAAAAGTTTAAAAGACTTCATTGTTTGCAAGAAAGGCTATCCGCCGGCTTGGATGAAACCCGGGGAGAGCCTTTCTGTTGTAGTGTCTATGTACGGTCGCGCATGGCGGCCCTTATGGGGCGAGCGCGTTATTTAGCCTGGAGGCGTGCGCGGTCCAGGAGTTTCTCCACGTCGATGTTGTGGGCCTGACCGTAGAGCGGATAGTCGGTAAGGATGGTCTGGTACGTGTCTGCCTCATCCTTGTGGTTGCCCTGGGCGGCGTAGACGCGTGCGAGCTTCATGAGGAAGAAGGGGGTGTAGGCGGGGTTGTTGTCGGAGCGCGATACGGCGTCCTTGTATGCCTTTACAGCTTCGTCCAGACGGTCGAGGTTCACCAGGCAGTCGCCTTTGAGCGATTTGGCTCCGGCGCCGATGATTTCCTCGGTGGGGGAGTAGCTGTCGACGTATTTCAAAGCCTTCTCATAGTCTCCTTTTTCATAGAGGAGAATGGCGCTCTGCAGGGCGGCGCGGTTCGACGCCTCGTAGCTGCCGTTGTCGGCAAGGTCCATGTATTTTGCCATTGCGGTGGAGTCGTTGCCCAGGGCGAGCTCGAGGTCGGCCGCTCCGATGGCGTCGTTGGCCTTCTGGATGCCGGGCTGACGGAAGAAATAGACGTAGGCGAGGATGATTGCGGCGATTGCAACCACTGCAAGGCTGCAGATGGTGATGATTTTCTTGTTGTCCTGCACTTTCTGTACGGTTTGGGTGAGCGAGTCGTTGAGATTGTCCAGACCGGTTTCGGTGGCAGGCTGTTTTTCTTTTGACATGGGGTGTTGTATCGTATTTTATTGTTATGCGGAAATGTGATAGCCCCGAGGCCGGGCGGCATACGGGCGTTCAAGGCGCAAAATTAGTGAATTAAGGCGAAAGGTCAAAAAAAATCGGCCCGATTTGGCTTTTTTTTGAAAATAATGATTTAACTTTGATGAACAACCTTCTGATCTCAAACCTTATTACAGCACGAACCGATGAAATCCCTGACAATTACCATACCATACGAAGAGCTCACCTACGGTGAACTCGACCAGCGCGAGGCCGAACTCGTGCGCCTTGCCCGCGAAGCCACCGAGCGCAGCTACGCCCCATACTCTCATTTTCGTGTGGGAGCGGCCATCGCCCTGAGCAACGGCGAGACCGTAGTCGGCTCCAACCAGGAGAATGTAGCTTTCCCCTCGGGCACCTGCGCCGAGCGTTCCGCCTGCTACTACGCCCATGCCCGCTATCCGGAGGCTAAATTCGAGGCAATTGCCATAGCCGCCCGCGGTCTTGACGGCGAATTCACTTCCGAGCCCACCGCCCCCTGCGGTGCATGCCGTCAGGCACTCCTTGAGTATGAAATGCTTGCCGGCCACCCCGTTGAACTCCTCCTCGCCGGCCGCGATAAAATCTACCGCCTCCCATCTATCGTCTCGACACTCCCCTTCGCCTTCACAGAGCTCACCGAATCCTGATTCCCCGGCCCGAAAGCGAAGCTACCCCCGATAACACGACGCCCCCGCCGCAATCACATTCGATCCATATATGATTGCGGCAGGGGCGTAGTGTTTGTGGCGAATTGGGAAATATTTGCTATATTTGCAGACAGAAACATTTACGTAAATATTTTGGATACTGACCCTTTACCAGCCATAGAAGGCTTGCTTGATGCCTTCAGCGCTTTCGACACCCATTCCGCCCTTTCCGGGCTTGATTTTTCCCGACTCGCTGTAATGCCGCTGGTTCAGGCGGCGCCCGCAATGGTCAATACCGATTTCGGTGTGGCCCAGATTGTGGCGCTCTGTCTGGCTGTGGTGGCGCTTTTTATTTCAGGCTTTGTAAGCGGTTCGGAGATAGCGTTTTTCTCAATGACGCCGCAACAGGCCGAGGAGCTCGACGAGTCGCCGCGCTCGCGTGCGATAGCCGGTCTGCTTCAGATTCCGGAGAGGTTGCTCGCCACTATTCTGATTGCCAACAATCTGGTGAACGTCACCATAGTCGTGCTGATGAGTTTCGCCTTGAGCGATTTCTTCGCGCAGATGCCGGGATGGCTCGACTTCCTGCTCCAGACGGTAATACTCACTTTCCTGATTCTGCTTTTCGGCGAGATTCTGCCGAAACTCGTGGCCAATACGTCGCCCATGCGCTGGGCTCGCTTTGCTGTAAGTGGCATTGACTTTATGGTCAAGCTGTTCTACCCTCTGTCGTCGCTGCTTGTGCATTCCACCAAGATAGTGAACCGCGTGGTGACGAAGCAGAGCCGTACCATAACCACGGATGAGCTCGGCCAGGCGCTCGAAATAACCGACGTAAAGGCAGGGCAGGACAAGGAGATGCTTGAGGGCATCCTGAAATTCGGCGACACCACCGCCTCGGAAATCATGACGCCCCGAGTCGACATGGTCGGTCTCGACTACGACATGAGTTTCGACGAAGTGATGCAGGTAGTGGTGGAGAAGGGCTACTCGCGTATGCCCGTCTACGGCGACAGTCAGGACGATATCCGCGGCGTGCTCTACTCGCGCGACCTGCTGCCGCACATCTCGACGGGTATCGACGGTGAGACCGACCGCGCTTTCCAGTGGCAGACGCTCGTACGCAAGCCGTATTTTGTGCCCGAGTCGAGAATGATCGACGACCTCATGGAGGATTTCCGTCGCCTGAAAATCCATATGGCGATTGTGGTCGACGAATTCGGAGGCACGCAGGGAGTAGTAACGCTTGAGGACGTGCTCGAAGAGATTGTGGGCGACATCAACGACGAGTACGATGAAGAGGAAGTGACCTACAAACGTCTTCCCGACGATACATATATCTTCGAGGGCAAAACGCTCCTGACCGACTTTTTCCGCGTGACGGGGCTCGACGAGGCCGACTATGCCGAGGTTGCCGGCGACTGCGAGACGCTTGCCGGAATGATGCTCGCCATAAAGGGGGATTTCCCCAAGGAGAAGGAGCCCCTGGTCTACGGCCGATGCCGCTTCCTGATTCTTCATGTGGAGCACCACCGCATCGCCTCGGTGCGTGTCAAGGTAATGCCCGACCTTCAGACGGCCTGACCTACACGTTAAACACACCCCCTGAAAATGCCGATGGTATCGGAAATCTATAGACAAGGAAGCATAGCGGTCTACGCCGCTGCCACCGCCCGCTTTGCGGCTGCCGGCACGCGCCATGAAATCGAGCAGGCCGCCAAGATGGCGATTGTGGCCGAAGTGTTCGGCCCGCTGGAGCTATGCCATCGCGCGGACGGTTCGCCGTTTATCCCAGGTTCCGGAGCAAGCATATCCGTATCCCATTGCCAGACGCTCGTGGTGCTGGCGGCAGACCGTCTCGGACGCAATATCGGCATCGACTGCGAGACCTCCAGCCGAGGCGCCCAGCTCGGGCGCGTGGCCACGAAATTCCTTTCGCCGGCCCAATCACTTGCGTGGGGCACCGACGAAAAACATCTTCTGCGAGCCTGGACGCTCAAGGAGGCATTCTACAAGGCTGCCCGCATTCCCGGACTTCCGCTGGCCGACATCCCGCTCCCGCCTGCCGTTGTCTGGCCGACACTTGGAGGGGGACGCCGCGGGGTGGAAATGGAGTTTCGGGGAAGGCGGTTCAGCTTCCGCCCTATGGAATTTGCCGGATTTACCGGAGATATTTCGCTCGTTGTGGAAGAAAATGAAGATTTTTGACCGCAGGAGGCGTTGTTTAAATGTAAAAGTCGTAAATTTGGAGAGATTCCCGAGCCGGGAGCGTCGCGCCACCGGAGAATCGCCTGCACTTACCTGCGTAATCTAATAAAATCATAACATAAAGACCGATGAAACGAATCCTTTTGCTTCCCGTTCTGGCTCTGGCCGTGGCATTCGGAGCAAGCGCGCAGAAAAACGCCACCCCCGACGGCGCCAAGCGCCAGTTCCAGGTGTTCGGCGTAGCTTTCTACAACCTTGAAAACCTGTTCGACACCATCAACAACAATGGCAAATACGACGCCGAGTTCTCGCCCGACGGCGCCCGCCAGTGGAACGGCCGCAAATACTGGTCGAAAATTTCCAACCTCGCCCGCGCCATCACGGCTTTCAACACACCTACCACCCCCAACGGGCCGGCATTTATCGGCGTATCTGAAATCGAGAACCGCAGTGTGCTCGAAGACCTCGTGAAAGCCATCGACGAGCGCCTGAAATCCGAGGGCCGCGCGCCCTGGAATCTCGCCATAGTGCACCACGACTCGCCCGACCGCCGCGGTGTCGACGTAGGCGCGCTCTACAATCCGCGCTACTTCAAGTTCATGAACGTGGTCAACAGCACACTCCGCGTGGAGGGGAAACCTGAATTCCGCACCCGCGACCAGATGTGCGTAACCGGCCGCATGGGCAACGACACGGTCGACATCATAGTGAACCACTGGCCTTCGCGTCTGGGCGGCCAGGAGCAGTCGTCGCCCCTGCGCGAGGCTGCAGCAGCCCTATGTAAGCACACTGCCGACTCAATCTGGAAACTTCGTCCCAACGACGGCATAATCATCATGGGCGACCTCAACGACGACCCGCAGGATAAATCGTGCGCCAAAGTGCTCGGCGCCAAAAAGAAACCTGCCGGCGTAGAGCCTCACGGATTCTACAACCCCTTCTGGGAGATGCTCGACCGCGGCATCGGCACGCTGGCCTACAACTCGTCGTGGAACCTCTTCGACCAGATTATAGTGAGCGGCACGCTGCTGAAGGACAACACCGGCGAATCGCAGCTGCACTTCTTCCAGCCTATGGTCCACAACTTCGAATTCCTTAAAGACAAGGAAGGGAACCGCGTAGGCTACCCCCGCCGCACATTCTCGGCCGGTGTGTTCCTCAACGGCTACTCCGACCACTTCCCCACGGAAATCCTGCTGCGCCGCGCAGTGGCGCCCCGCAAACGCTGAAATCCTGTTATAAAGCGTAAATTCGCATAAGTACATAAATCAAGGCGATGTGTCGCTGACCGGAAGGTCTCAGACACATCGCCTTGACTACTATTAAGATGAGAACTTATTCGTAGATCGACATCGTGCCGGTGGCTTTTGAGCCTTCGGCCGATATGGCGAGAGAAGCAAGCTTCGAGGGGTCGACAGTGGCCTTTGGAGCGAAGGCGGGGCTATCCATGTAGTCGAGCAGGCTGCGACGCATCCATAGTATTTCCGGCCGCATCACCGCGTCGGGCGAGAGGAGGTCGATTGAACTGATTATCAGCGTGCCGTTGCCGCAGCGCGCCTCGGCTATAAGGCCGAGATTGCGGTTGTTGACGAAGTTGTCGACCATCCCGACAATCGGCATAAGGCGCTGAGAGGCGGCTGCAGCGAGTGAATCGAGTTGGAGCGTGCGTGCGCGTTTGAGCAGATGCCACCACTGCCAGTCGGTGTGCATGTCGGTGGGAAACGACGCCAGGGCCCGGTGGTCCGGATTGGTGTAGATGCCCATTCCGGCGGCCTGCTTCGGGAAGTGCACCGGGCTCCAGAACACGGGAAGGAACTTGCACTCCAGCCCGGCCACGGAATCGGGCCGCGGCGAGAGGAGCACCTTCTTCCCCTGCTCAAGGGCTGCGACGGCCTCGGCCACTGAAGCGGTCTGAACCACCGAAGCCGATTCCGGAGCCTGAATCTCAGGATAATACCATACAGACCAGCTGTTGGCGTAAGGAGTCCCCTCGAGAGCTACCTCCAGGGTGTATTTCTCAGGTTTTGCAGTATTGCCGAAGTGGGCGCTGAGGTGTCCGGCGCGCGAAAGCTCTCCCACAGCGGCCTTGGCAAGCGGAAGGGTACCGGAAGCCACGGCTATGCCGTCGGCGGCACGGAGCGTCCACGACAGCCGGCCGTCGGAAATGTCGGAAGCCGAGTAGTTTATCAGGTCGATGTCGGCCTCAAAGGGCTCTCCGGCCGAGTATACGGCTTTGGGAAAGCTTGCCAGAGGCACCACGGCGCCGTTGAACTGACTGAAGCGAGCAGGCTCAATCAGCCCTTTGGAATCCCAGAAGGCATCCACGAGGCCCACGAGCGCCGTTCCCTGGCCGGGGAAGTCCTGAAGGCCGAGAAGCTGGTAGCCGGAGAATCCGGGAGTCTTCATCGAGCGCTCAATCTCGTCCTTATAAAGCAGGGCGGCGAAGCGGCCCGAGGCGAGCGTGAAGGTGTCGGCGAGGTGCAGCAGCCCCTTGCGCTCAAGGTCGCGGCGTATGGCCTTGAAGTTTAGAGGGTCGAGCGTCCCGGTGTATTTTTCGGTCTCCGACATACGCGGATATATGGCGTACTGGCCGGATTCGTGCTGAATGAGAGGCTTGTCGACGTGGACCATCGCCTTGGCGTAGTTTCGGTCGAAGGCTGGCGGCTCGGCGTCGAACACGCCCTGGCCGCGCACCCAGCCGTCGGCCGTCCACTGTGTCACCAGAAAGTCGTCCTCAGGTTCGGGGCGAACGCCATGGTCGGGCTCGAATGTAAACGAGGTCGTGGCGTAGATATGGCGTGGGTCGAGACTTTTCATATAGGCAGCCTGCTCGTTGAGCCATTTGAAGTCGTGACGAATCTCGTTGCCCACGGTGAGCAGGCAGAGCGAGGGGTGGTTGCCATATTCGCGGAGGATGCGCTCTGACTCGGAACGCAGGAAATTCTTCACGTCGGTGTCCTCCGGATCGAGCGATTCGCTCCAGAAGGGGAGTTCCACCTGGAGGTAGAAACCCATGCGGTCGGCCACGCGGAATGCGGCCTCGGGCGGACACCAGGAGTGGAAACGCAGATGGTTCATACCCCACTCGCGGGCCGTGGTGAACTCTTTCTCCCACCCGGCCTCGTCGGTAGGCGGAACGCCTGTAAGCGGGAACACGCAGCATTCGAGAGTGCCGCGCAGGAACACCGGACGGCCGTTGACTTTGATCTGCTTCCCTTCGGAGGCTATCTCGCGCATGCCGAAAGTCGCATCGGCTGAATCGTCGCCGGTGGAGGCACTGAGGGTATAAAGCGCCGGGTTGAACTCGCTCCATAGTTTTGTGTCGGCCGGCATCGGCAGGTCGAATTCCATCCGGTTGGAACCGGGACGGAGCTTCACTTTCTTTTCGGTTGAGGCTACCACTGTGCCGTCGGGGCCAATCACGGCAAGCTTCAGTTTCTTCGATACGTCGCGACGGCCGTTGTTGGCAATTTCAGCCACGATCCTTACGGCCGGACGGGCGATGTCGGGATATACCTGGAGGTCGGTGATGGTCGCGGCCTCGCGGGCCGAGAGCTCCATGCGGCCGAGCACGCCGTTCCATTTGGTCTGGGTGTCGTCGGTATAGGCGTGGGCCAGATCCTTGACTGAGATGTCGTAGCGCTTGCGGTTGTCGATGCGCAGCGTGAGGCGGTGACTCCCGGCGGTGAGTCCTTCGGGGATGGTGAAGCGGTGGGGCGTGGTGAGGCTTTCGTTGAAGCCATTCACCTTCTTGCCGTCGACCCACAGCTCGCTCGACCATAGTACGCGCTCCAGCTCTATATCGAGCGGACGCCCGGCCATAGAAGCGGGGATGAGGACCGTGCGCGTATACCACGCCGGACCGATGTAGCTGTGGCGACGCGTGAGGCGCAGCAGCAGCGGCTTGGTGAGTTCCGGCTTGAGCGTGTTAGGAGTGCCGAGGCCGGCCATATCGGTGGTGCCGGGAAGATTGATTGCGTTGGCGAAATCGGTGGAGGTGTATCCTTCGGCCATTCCGCGGTCGAGCGAGTCGAGAGCCACGGTCCAGCGGCCTGAAAGGTCGAGCGTTTCCGCCGCAGCCCCATGAAAGAGGCTGGGCAGAAACGCTGCGATTACAAGAGAGAGCAGATGTTTCATTTCTCGGATTAAAGTTTGATGAACGATTCGAAGGCACGGATTCCGGCGTGCTCGGGAGCGAGCTCGGCGGTGCGGTCGATGTAGCGGCGGCAGTGGGCCATGTCGCCGAGGCCGTAGTGGCCGAGAGCCATCATGTAGTTGCAGTGGATGCGGTTGAGCACGTTGAGGTCTTCTTCCCAGATAAGGAGGTCGGGCAAAGATACGGCGAAATAATCCATTTTCGTATCGTCGAAGATATGTTTTTCGCCGAAATTCACCAGGCGGTGGAAGCGGCCGCGGGCTTCGTCGGTGCGTCCGAGGCGCAGAAGCGCCATACCCTGATAGAAAATCTTGTCGGGCTTTGCATCATTGTAGTAGAGGGCCGGGGCAGGCTCCACGGGGCCGAGTGTGGCGGCCTCGTAGTGGCTGCGGGCTTTTTCGGCGTCGCCTGCGGCGGCATAGGCCTCGCCCAGGAGGAAGTGGAAATCGTTGTCCTGCGCGCCTTCGAGTTTTCCCTCGCCGAGGTTATGGGGATATACCAGACATTCCTCGAGCAGACGGATTGCCTCGGCGTTGTCGCCCTTGGCAAGGGCCTGCTTTGCAAGCTCCACGCGGGCGAACTGATATTGGCCGGAGACCTTTCCCTCGCCACCTTCCCAGGGGTGGAAGATGCGGTTGTCAATTACGTCGACTGCATCTGCGTAGGCTCCGGTGAGGTTGAGTGCGGTAGCCTTCTCGAGTACGAGGTCGTCGCGCACCTCGACGAGGTCGGCGTGGCGTTTCATCAGTTCCAGACGGCCTTCGGCGTCGGCCTCCATGCGCTTGAGCAGCTGAATCAGCTCCATGAATATACGCGAGTCGGTGGTATCGAGTAGGAAGGCCCGCTTCATCAGTTCGAGCGCCTGGTCGTGGCGGTCGAGTTTGTTGAAATATGCCAGTGCAAGGTTGCGCCATACCATCGGCGAGCCGGGGTTGAGGCGCGCCGAGCGCTCCCAAGCCTCCACGGCAAGGTCGTACTGACGCTTGTCGTAGTAGAGGTTGCCGAGCATCAGCGGCGCGAGGGCGTCGGATTCGTTTACCTCCATGGCGGCGCGCAGAGCCAGAATGGCTTCAGGACGGTTGGGGAAACAGCAGTCGGCGGGTGTGGCGGCAGCCTTCTCGAATGCGGCTTTCGCGCCTGCCTTGTCGCCTGCGGCGAGACGGCTCCAGCCGAGGTAATAGTAGGTCATCGGCGATATGGCACCCTCCTTTTCGGCGAGCGCCCAGAGGGCGGCTGCCTCGTCGTGGCAGCCTGCGGCTACGTAGTCGAGGGCTGTCTCGTCGTAGTTGTGGCATTCTCCGCGCATCAGCGACGTGAGCGTATTGAGCGTTTCTGAGTCGCCGGCGATGAGATATTTCTCGTAGAGCGCGCCGTAGTTGAAGAGGTCGATTGAAAGCGATTCCTCGATGAAGGGGAGGGCTTCAGCGCCGCGGCCCATATGGCGGAGGATGGTTGCGCGGAGCGCGCGCGCCTTGTGGTTGTGGGTGTTGCGAATCAGGCAGCGGTCGATTTCGTAGAGAGCGTCGTCGAGGCGCCCCTGCATCAGCGAGATGCGAGCACACTCGAAATAACCGGCCTCCTGCCAGGCTCCATTCCAGGTGGCCTTGTAAAAGCGGGCGTAAGCCTCGTCGAAGCGGCCCTGATAACGCAGGGCCACGCCGAGATTGAAAATCGGTTCGCCGTCGTAGGGGTTGGGATTGCGCTTCTGGAGGATTCGCACGCCCTTGGCGAGATAGCGCTCGGCGCGGTCGAAGCGGCCTTTGCGGATGTACCACAGGCCGAGGGCGTTGTTGCAGCGCACATCGTCGGGGTCGCGGCGCAGACCCTCCTCGTAGTATTCCACGGGGTTGTAGGTAGCGTGGCGGTACTGCTCGAGATGAAGTCCGGTGAGGTAGAGCTGCTCCACGGTCTTGATCTGCTGAGGCTCGAGAGCGGCCTCGGCGGCGTCGGGAATCGGGCGGATTTCGTCGGGCTCGGCCTCCCATGTGAGAGCTGTGCGGCCGTCGGCTTCAATCGTCAGCTTAATATCGGCCAGACTGTGGCCTCCTGCCTCGACAGTACGCTCGATAACGGTCTCGGGGGATGCCTCGACGGTCTCGCTGAGGAGAACGGCACCGTCAGTGGCGGCGAGCGTAATCTTTGCCTGCTTGCGCGAGGTGGCGAATACCTTCAGCGTGATTTTGCCGTCGGCGGTGAGGTCGATGTTCATCAGGAAGTCCTTGCTGGCGTTCTTCACGATGCCCAGCTCGCGGTAGGGGAGGAAATACTGCGTGAAGGATTTCTCCTCGTAGGGCATCAGCCAGGTGAAGTCGGGCTGGTTTTCGGTGTAGACGCCGGCCATCAGCTCGATGTAGGGGCCGTCTTCGTCGGTGAGGTTGCGGTCCCAGGCGCGGCCGAAGTCGCCGTTGCCCCAGGTCCACTGCTTCTTGCCGGGCGACACATGGTGGGAGGCCACGTGGAGCATTCCGGCCTGGGTATCGTTCTCATAGCCGCCCTCGAAATCGTAGCGAGAGTTGACTCCCATATACGAGGTGGGCACCTTGATGTTCTTGTAGTTGGAGATGTCGATTCCGGCCGAGTAGTCCATCTTGTAGTATGTGCCGGTGGCGATGGGGAAGGAACTTACGGCACGTTTACCGTGGTCGAACACGGCGTTGACGTCGGGCGGGAAGACGCTCTGGTAGTAGTCGTTGACGGCCACGGCGGGGTTGGCCCACCAGAGGAACGTCTGCGGCAGGTCGGTGCGGTTGTAGAGCACTCCCTTGATTTCAAGGTATGCGCAGCCTGGGCGCAGCGTGAAGCCGGCCATACCCTTCTGGTGGAACATGCGCTCCATTTCGTTGACCCACACCGTGACGGAGCCGTCGGCATGCTCCTCGATTGTGGTGTCGACGGGCATGAACGTGCTGGGGCGGTGGTGCTGGGGCCAGTTGAACTCTATGCCGCCCGAAATCCAGGGGCCTGCGAGACCGACGAGCGCGGGCTTCACCACATGGTTGTAGTATACGAAATGGCGCTGCTTGATTTTGTCATAGGCCATCTGCACGCGGCCTCCCAGTTCGGGGAGTATCATTACCTTAATATATTCGTTTTCCAGAAAAACGGCGTTGTAGGTATGGTCGGTCTTTTCATCGGCGATTTTCTCGATTACGGGGTAGGGGTAGACCACGCCGCTCGAGCCCTGATAGACGCGCTTTTCAAGGAAAATAGGATTCTTTTCGGGTGTTCCGGCCTCGTAGGTGGGAATCACCACTTGCTCTTTCCATGCTTTTGCCATTGGTAAGTAACTGTTCAAAATTATTTTATACTATCCTGATCTAATTATTTCAACATTTCCGCGGTAAAATTTTCGCATCTTTTCCTCTCTTCATCAGTCGTGTAGACATCTACACTCCTTCTTCATCGAGAAAAATCTCCTGAAAATTTTCCTCCCGGAAATATTAAAATAATTTCGACCAGTTACTTAAGAATCTGTAGATGGGTTTGTTATGTTTTTTTCGATTGATTATTTCACGAGTTCGCGCTCAATCTGCTCGAGGGTCTTCCCCTTGGTTTCGGGGAGACGTGCCACGAAATAGAACAGGCATACGGCGCAGATGGCGGCGTAGATCCAGAATGTGCCGTAGCTGCCGAGACCGGCGTTGAGAAGCGGGAAGGAATAGGTGAGGCTGAAGCATCCGGCCCAGAGGGCGAAGGTGCAGACGGCCATTGCGATGCCGCGCACGCGGTTGGGGAATATCTCGGCGAGGAGCACCCAGGTGACGGGTCCGAGCGTCATGGCGTAGCAGGCGATGGCGGCCACCACGAGGACAACCATGAAGAAACCGGTGACGTGGAAGTAGTAGCACGTGCCGAGCACGGCATAGATGGCGGCGAGACCGCCCGCTCCGGCGAGCATCAGGGCGCGGCGCCCGATGCGGTCGACCGTATAGATAGCCACGAAGGTGAATACTACGTTGGTGATGCCCGTGAGAACGATGTTGAAGAGCATGTCGCCCAGATCGAAGCCGGCGTTGGCGAATATCTCCTGCGCGTAGTTGAAGATTACGTTGGTGCCGCACCACTGCTGGAACACGGCGGCGATTACGCCCAGCAGAAGCACGGGGCGCATCCCGCGGCTGAAAAGCGTCTTCAGGCCGCCCGACTCGCCGGCGGGAGCGGCAGTAGCCTCGATGGTGGCGAGCTCGGTGGCGGCATATGCGGCGCCGCCTACATTCTTCAGTACGGCGTGAGCTTCGCCGTGGCGACCCTTCATGGCCAGCCAGCGCGGACTCTCGGGGATGAAGAATACCATTATCATGAATGCCGCGGCAGGTATGACCTCGCCCCAGAACATCCAGCGCCATCCCATGGCGACATTCCACGAATCGGCGGGAGGTGCTGTCAGACCGGCGGGGATGGGGTCGGCAATCAGAAGATTGGCTATCTGCGCGGCGAGAATGCCGAGCACTATCGTAAGCTGGTTGAGCGACACGAGACGTCCGCGTATGGCCGAGGGCGACACTTCGGCGATATACATCGGCGAGAGTCCGGAAGCGATGCCGATGGCCACGCCTCCGATGAGGCGCGCTACAAGAAATGGCGTGAAGGTGTCGACGGCACCTGTGGCGTAGGCCGACACAAGAAACAGTATCGCGGCCATAATGAGCATCGGCTTGCGGCCGGCGCGGTCGGCGAGCCATCCGGCCGTCATGGCGCCTACAAGGCATCCGGCTATGGCGATACTCATGGCCAACCCCTGGAGCGAGGGGGAGGTCTCGATGCCGAAAAACACTTCGTAGAAGGGTTTGGCGCCACCGATTACCACCCAGTCGTAGCCGAACAGGAGGCCGCCCATGGCCGAGACGGAGCAGATGAAATAGACAAATTTACTGTTGAGATTTTTCATGGCATGAAATAGGTTAAATACCTGATGGTTTTCTTTTCACCGCAAAGTTACGGCGCTTTTCCACTAAGGGAAATGTATTATTCGACGAAATAGATGGACGATTTTATTATTTTATCCGTAACTTAGCACTGTAAACGCCACATCTTTGTTTTGCTCATGAAACTGAAGGACGGATTCGTGGGCGAGCGTACGCTCGTTCTCCCCAAGATTATTATCGATCAGGCGGTCGACGACCCGCTGCTGGCCGCGCTATACATTACCGATATAGGGTATTACCCGCGTGCGTCGCACCATTTCCGCGAACGGCTGGACCCTATCGGGCAATATGTGTTCATCTATTGTGTGGAGGGGCACGGGCGCATGGTGCTTCGTGGAAGTACCCATGAGGTCGGCCCGAACAGCTATTTCATTTTGCCCCCCGGCGAACCCCACTCCTATGCCGCTGCCGACTCCGATCCCTGGACAATCTATTGGATTCATTTCAGTGGATCGCTTGCGCCGCTTTATGCCGAGGGTGCGTCTACGCCGCGCGAAGTGGATCTCAATGCCGACTCGCGCATCCATACTCGCATCAATCTCTTTGAGGAGATTTTTAACACGCTGTCGGCCGGTTTTTCCATCGAAAACCTCGGGTTCGCCACGTCGCTGCTCCACCACTATCTGGGGTCGCTGCGGTTTATAAGCCAGTATCGCCGTGCGATTCGTCCGGCTCCGGTTTCGGCAGTTGATCCGGTCGATGCGGCACTTCATTTCATGACCGAAAACATTGAGCGGACGCTCACACTCGGTTCGGTTGCGGACTACGCCGGAATCTCTCCGTCGTATCTTGCGGCGGCTTTCCGCCGGCGCACCGGCCACGCCCCGATGGCATATTTCAATATGCTGAAAGTAACTGAGGCATGCCGCCTGCTGGATGAGACATCGATGCGCGTCAACCAGATATGTCATAAAGTGGGCATCTCCGACCCGTATTACCTCTCTCGTCTGTTCACGCGTATAATGGGAATGTCTCCTCAGGCTTACCGCAACCGCGTGAGGACGTGATTTCTGTTTGTCGGTTTTCAGTCGTACTGCTTCCGGTGACGCCCTCCGGCACCCGAACGAAAAATATATGACTATTTACTGAACTCCTCACCTTCGCAGATCCGGCACTACGACATCGCCTCTCCGAGGCTTAGATGCTGAGGACCCTCTCTACCCCAGGCTCGGCCTACGGCCTTACCTGGGGTCGCAGACGATTTCGGCCCTCCGGGCCTCAGAGTATAAAATTGATTAGTGGAGATGGGAAAATGTAGATAGTCATTAAAAAATATTTCAAAACTCTTTGTCGTTTCAAAAAAACTCTCTAACTTTGCAACGCAAAAGCGAAAAGGCGTCGCAAAGACAGAATTCGCTGAAGCATCAACGAAGACTCCGTAGCTCAGTTGGTAGAGCAACTGACTCTTAATCAGTGGGTCGAGAGTTCGAGCCTCTCCGGGGTCACAAAGCAAAATGGCAAAACGCCGCAAAGCACTGAAATCACTTGATTTTCAGTGCTTTTTTAATTTGCCAAAATTTCAGATTTGCGCAGAATACAGAGGCTGTGAGTGAGTCATTAGTGAGTACTCACATTTGTGAGTAATTCGACTCACGGTTGGCGGGAATCGTCAGTGAGTCGGCTGATATATCGGCTATTAGCCCTAATTCAAGCCACTCAAAGTGGGGTTTTGAACGGAGGATGGAACCTTTGACCCGGTTAGGGTCGCAATTTTCGGAGTTTCTAAACACTCTTTAACTCTTGAAATATTCTTTAACTATAAATCCTACCTAAATCCACTCCATGACACTGATTGCCGCGCTTTGCGCCATTTTAATCTGTGAGCCGGACTCACGGTTTGCACACATAAAAGGCGTGAGTATCCTGAATGACTTGTATTGCGATATCAGATGCTTTTCTCAGTTTTGATATGTCGGTAAAAATGATTATATTTATATAACCATTAAACCCACAGAGAAATGACATCCGATTCTTATTTCACCCTGACTTTCTACGCCAGAAAGCCAAAGACCGACAAGAGCGAATATCCGCTCTACGCCCGCATCTCGGTCGGCGGGCAGATGACCGAGTTTACTATCGGCCGTTCCGTGAATCCAAAGCACTGGAACCAGAAACGCAACGTGAGCGACGGCACATCGCGCCGCGACAAGGAACTTAACAAATTCCTCGAAATGGTGCGTGCCCGTTTCTGTGAAATCCACAATATGCTGATCCGCGAGAACAAACTGGTTAATCCCGCAATCCTTAAAGCCCATTATCTCGGCACTATGGAAAAGCCGAAGATGATGTGTGAGGTATTCCGCGAAGCTAACGAAAAACGCAAGGAGGAACTCGACCGTGGCGACATAGTTAAGCCTACCTATCAGCGCTGGACTCGCTGCGCCGACTATCTGGAGGATTTCTTTCAACTCCACTACAATGCGCCCGACCTTCCAATAAAGGAGGTTACATCCGGTATGCTTGATGATTTCGAGCATTTTCTCCGCATGAAGAAAGGGTGCGCCAACAATGCAGCCGTCCGTTATCTGCGCTGTGTGAAAAATGTGTTGCAGTATGCACTGGCACACAAGTGGATCACCCACGACCCGTTTATCGGGAAAAAGTATCAGCGCACATACAGCGAGCGTCAGTTTCTGACTGAGGCCGAACTCAAGGTCATAATGGAACTTGACCTGAAAGAGTTGCCCCGTCTGGAGATAGTACGCGACACTTTCGTGTTCTGCTGCTTCACCGGACTTGCGTTCTGCGACATGAAAGCCCTTACATACGACGATATCCAAGATGACGATAAGGGCAACACATGGATACGCAAAGCCCGCGCAAAGACAGGAGAGATGTGCATCGTGCCCATGCTGGAGGTACCCCGTCAACTCATTCTCAAATATGCCGAGCATCCTGTAGTCAAGGAAAAGGGAGTGGTAATGCCCGTGATAACCAACCAGAAGATGAACGCATATCTCAAAGAGATTGCTGATCTGGCAAAAATAAAGAAACATCTCACAACTCACGTTGCCCGTCACACATTCGCCTCGATGTCGCTGTGCAACAACGTATCAATCGAGGTTATCTCCAAGATGCTCGGTCACAGCGATATCAAGACAACGCAAATCTACGCAAAGATGCAAGACCAAGCCGTATATGACGGCATGGCTACGATGCGAAGCAAGTTCAATACACTTCACATCGTCTGACAACAACCATCCGAAGCAGAAACGCGGTCATCGGAAAATCCGGTGGCCGCGTCTCGTGTTCAGTATCTGGGTCTATAGGTGGATTTCAAAAATATTTCCACATCGTCATCAGCATATAGTATCTTGCCGTCAAGCCGATAATAGGCTATCAGTCCACTATCACGATATTCCTGCAAGGTACGTCTTGAAATATTGAGTTTATCAGCGAGTTGGGCATCAGTATAGAATCTTTTGCCCAGAAATAATGGCTGGATTTCTTCGCTCAGTCTTTCTACAAGTTCAAGTATCGCCAGACTGTCGGCATAGAAATTCTCAATATCGCATTTACGAATGGTGTCCTTCATCGGAAATAGCTTTTACTCGTTCAAGAAGGCGAAAAGCATCATCGGCGAGATACAGATAACTTTTGCCTCTTTTTACAAATCCTATACGTCCGCTTTTCTTAAGAGAACGTGCTTTTGAAGGAGAGATGTTGAGAAACTCGCAAAGCTGTTCCAGCGTAAGCAAATCGGCAGGCTCTTTGTTGCGCACTCGCTCGTAAAGACCCGTTATTACCTTGCGCAGATAGGCAGTCCGATCGAGAATCTCCTCCAATACAGACCTTTCAATCTGGATAAATTCTGACATAAATTTCAGTGGATTTAGTGGTGGTGTGGATAAGAGCTGTAAAAAGGCAGCGGGTATCCCTCCCGCTGCCTCACCACTAAATCCACAATCAAAAATAAAATTTATGACTGCGATTCAGTGGCAAAGTTAGCGATTTCTATCCGATTTTCGGCTATGTTGGGCCGGTTATTTTTGATAGAAATGCGATTTACAGCGGATTGCAGCGTTTTACTCTCCGGCTTCGGGGTCGATTGTCTCTATCATGCACAACAGGGAGCCGGAAAATTCCTCGATCACCGAGCGTCCGGACTGGTCGCCTTGGTAGAGGTCGTTAGCCTCGAACTGCCATGTGAGCAGCATCTCGGCGAACTCGCGGCCGGCAAACTCGTCATAGACATACTGACCTTCGGGCGAGAGATACACATCGTCGCCGTCGAGTGTTACGAGTCCCTTGCGTATGAGGCTGTCAAGTGCGCTCCCGTAGTCGCCGGTTTCCAGCGTGTACGGCACGTTGGTGTGCATCATCTCATCGATATACTCCGCTTTTGAGGTCACGGCGCACATCACATCGGTGAAGGCGTTGGATTCGGCTACCGGGACATCGCAGGGATATACCGCCGCGTCTGCGATTGTAACGCCTGTCTGGAACGTGCCCGTATCGGTCACTGCATACGCCTCTCCGGTAAGCTCCCATTGGCGGTAGAACACGGCTTCGCCAATCTTGAACTCTACGGTGGCATACTTGCGGCTCGGCTGTTGCTCCACAACCGCCTTCATGCGGTTGAATATTAGCCAGTAGAGCTGCTTCTCCTTTTCAGTCAGTTCCTGGTCTATGGCGCGGAGGGTGATTATCGCATGGTGGTCGATGGTCGCGTCGTTCTCGCCCCAGCGGTAACCGGGCGTGTCGGGGAATACCGTCTGGATATGTCCACGGAGCTTTTCGGGCAGATGTGAGCAACGTGTCAGTGGCGACGAGATAAGCCCCTTGTCATAGAGGCTCTGTGCCAGTCTGAGAGTCTGGGCGGGCATGAAGCCGAGATTGTTAAAGGCGTCCATCTGGAGCGTGAGCAGCGTGTGGAAACGGATATTGAAACGGTCGGTCTCGTCAACCGTCAGCGTGGCCGATACCGTTTCACCGACAGGGATTTCGTCAGCGACTGCGAGGGCGTCTTCCTCGGACTCCCAGACGGCTTCGGATTCAAATCCCTCGCCGCCGTTCACATTGACACGGATTGAATGTCCGTCGGGGATACCGTTATAGTTGTCGAAACGGCCAGTAAGGTCGCCCACATAATCAAGGGCGATTGCCTCCTGACGGGTAAGGTCGTATTCGGGCAGTCCGATATGGAGAAATGTCTGGTTGATGTTGTATGTGAACATCAGATCCATGCCTTTCGACACAAGGCCGGTCTGTGCGAGACGGTGCAGGTGTCGCCCGGACTCGCGGAAGTGGAAGGCTCCGCGTATGGCGCCGTAGCTGAGGCGCGTGAGCCACATTCTGCTGCGGGGGCATCCGACACGGAAGTGGCGGCAGATGTTGAAGAAGCGTGCCTGTGCATCGGCTCCGCCGTCGGAGGCGAACACCACTTCCCCGGCTTCACGGAACAGGGGCTTGAGCTGTCGCTCCAGCTCTTTCATCGTCACCGACATACGGAACTTGTCGGGCATGAAGGGATATTCTCCCTCTGCCAGTTCGCGCAGCGGAGTCTGGCGTATGAAACGGGGCGGGATGTTGGCGACGGTGACGGTATCGGATGTGTAGATGCCGTTGGCGGCTTCGGTGTTCGCGCCCAGAGAAAGGGCGACGGTCTTGGTGGCGAGAATGTTCTCGCAGATAATAAGAATCATAAATTTAATGTGGGTTTAGGGGTGATTTTATGAAAGTCACGGGGACGGTCGCCCATCCCCGTGACTTGGGGATAGTTGTGTTTGGGTTGACACGGTTGACCGCAGGTTGGGATACTTATTGCTTTGCTGTGGACATAGTGGTTGGAATCGCGGCTATGCGGCGGCAATCATGTCGGGTGAATCGCAGTATAAAACTGATTGTGGAATATGCGCGGTGAGTGGCGGTCAAGGCTTTGGGCCTTTAGGCTTACGCTGCTGCCTCTGCTGGCTTTCGTCCTTCGGTGCGGTCTGCCCTCGCTGGAGCGGCTCCTTCACGTTCTTGGTCGCCTCGTTGGTCGCTCCGTTATTGTTCACTGCATACTGGGTCTTGCTTTCCTCTGCGATGCCCACGACCTTGTCGCGGTCGGGATATACCCGCGTGGTCTCTGGCTGACGCTTTTCGGGATTGTACTGGAAATAGACGGTGCAGTCGTTGCCGAATTTGTCCTTGGTCTCGCCTACGAGGACTTTCTTGCCTGCGAGGTAATCGGCCTGCTGCTGTTCGTTAAGCGGCAGCTTGCACCAGTGTTCGAGGCGCTTGACGGAGCCGTCGGGATTATGCCATGAATCCCGGACTTGCTGTTGCTGGGAACTGTTCTGCTCCTGCTTCTGGCGGTAAACATCGGAATTGACGAACACGATGTCGCGTTTTGCGGCGTTGTATTGCAGGTCGGCAGTGAATTTGGCACCGTTGGGCAGTTCCACGTGCTGCTCGCGTATCATGCCGCCGTTTTTGAGTATGCCGATGGCCTGCATATCGAGGCTGATGTTGGCGACTTTGGGCTTGATGTAGATTTTATCCACCGGCATGGCCTCTATCTCATTGGTGAGTCTGTCTATGCTCACGAGGCACTTCTTCATTTCCCCGGTCTTGGGGTCGGCGAGTTCAACGACTTTGCCGAGATTGCCGGTCTTGCGGAGTTCCGCCTTGTCCTCCTTTGTGAATGTATAGCCCTTGAATTCCTGATCGAGCTGCGGCTCATTGCGGATGAAGTGAGGCACGAGTGAGTATGAGCCGTCTGGGTTGCTGCGGAACGAGAGTTTAGCCTGAAGGGAGAATGTCTCGTCGCCGAAACGGGGCGTGACTGTGAACAGCTGCGGCGACTTGTGGTTATAGACCATCTGGTCGAGTGCACCTGATTTTTCAAGGTCGTCGCGCTTTATGCCCCACTGCTGTTCTATTTTGACCCAGTCGATGCTGTCGCGGTCGATAGGCGGCTGCTTGATGCCGGCCGTTTCCTGTTGCTGCGGCTGCTGTGCCTGCGCCGGGGCCTGTTCCTGCTTCTCTGCCTGTGCGGGGGCTTTAAGTTCCACCTCGTAAGGCTTGAGCATTTCGGCATTGTCGCCGGGATTCTTGATTATGTCAGCCATTGCGGGGCCTACGAGATCATATTTGTCTTCCTGCAATTTGAAGAAGCTGAACAGCGTGGGGTTTCTGGCCTGCCGCATGAAATTCGACATGAACGCTTCGAGGGGGTTCTGCCCTTTGTTGAACTTTATCAGTTCGCTTAATGGCGTCGATTTGACATCAGCCATTTTGGGAGTGCCGTCGGGATTCTGCCCTACGACTGCTCCCACCTGCCCGCTTGTGTTGTCGCGGGCGATCAGCACTTCCTGCTGGTCGGGAGTTTGGTCCATAAAGAATTATGATTTAGTGGTGGTGTGGTTGGCGTTGCCGCCGTTGGTTGATTTCTTCTTCACAGTCTTATAGTCTGGATGGGACGAACTGATGAAGGAGTTTTCGAGAAACCTGTCGAGGTCGCATTGAAGCACAAACTTGATATTGCCTTCTATGCTCTCATAAACCTTGATTTTTCCTGCGTCGCGGTAGCGTCTTATTGTTTTCTCGCTGACATCAAGCCCGGTTACGATGTCTTCGAGAAGAATAATCGGCTCTCCGTGAAAGTATAATCGCGGTCGGTTTCCCGTCGGGTACTGACCGGGACTTCTTGCGCGCTGCTCCACAAGTGAAACGTATGCGTTTGCGGCGGTCTTGAAGTCAGCCTCGTGCGTGTCGTTCTGCTGCATAGGCTCAGTCAGTGGCTATGTCTGTCTTGCGGAGTGCCGGGACATCGAACCCGATAACCGGGCCGAGTATCTTTGCGGCGGCGATGAGAAACATCGAGCCTAACATCCATGCCTTAGCTTCGTCGGGCATTCCGGCAAGCGGATTGAAGCCGGACTTGCGGGTTGCTGACTTGCGCCCGTTGATGCGCTTTCTCTGTTTAGGCTTCCTGTTGAAGCCTGCGGCGTTTGGGGGAATTGTTGCTTCCATACGGTTATATGTGTTTTGAGTTAGACTTGTCGAGGATTACGCCTCGTTTGCAATTATAACCGACTGGATTTCAGAAACGTCGATTTAAGGAGTGTTAAAGTTGCAATGCGCTGAAATAGTGAAGATTTCAGTGATAGAATAATTTTGATGTTAAATCTTGACTGTTGGCGAACAACCAACGGTGTTTTTCCAAAGGTAAAGGTTTTGAGTGTTATGAGTGGCTTAGTTCAGGGCAAAAAATAGCGTGCATTTCACGCTAACTCTATTGTTGGCTCTGGACTGCCTTGAACGATTTAGACATGAATGCACGCTATGCGATAAGCATAGCATAAGCATCACGCCAAGCTCGTTCCTATAAATTGTCCAGATTTCTTTGATGGAAAAGTCGAGATAAGTCAAATGAGCTAATTGTGCTTGTTATCAGTGCAATAGTCGTTATCGATATTGCGGTGATTTTCCTGCTTTTGACCCGATTTTCTCAAAAAGTACACCTTTTGTACCCTTGATTATGGACTGTAGGGAGAGGGAAAATGTTAAGGTCTGTAAACGGCGATTTTCAGATTATTATACCTCGGATTATCTTTGCGCAAATTATAATTGTATGGCAAAATTAGAAAATCGCAAGAAGCAGAATCCCAAGCTCCGGCAGTCGGAACTGAGCGACGGACGTGCCAGCCTCTACCTTGAATATTATCTCGGCAGAAGTGAAACGCCTGTCATTGACGAGGACGGCAATCAGGTGTTTTACACCGAGGGAGCGATGGCGGGTAAACCGAAATATCAAATCAAACACTCCCGCAAGAAAGAGAACCTCAACCTGTATATCTGGCTTCATCCCCGCAACCAGCAAGAGCGTTTGCAGAACAAGAATACTCTTGCCCTTGCTGAAAAGATACGTTTTGAACGTGAGCAATCCTTTTTGGAGGACAGGGAGGGCTATCGTCTCCGAAAAGACATGGACGGGGATTTCCTTGAGTTCTGCAAGGAGTTCATCAAATCTCCGACCCTCACTAAATACACCCGCATAACGCTCGGGCACGGACTCCAAAAGTTCAAGAACTTTCTTGCCGATACACCGAGATATTCTCTCTACAAGAATAATCTCAAGATGACACAGCTGACAGTCGACATGGTAGCTGCCTATGTTGAGTATCTGAAAGAGAACGGAACAGGCGACGGTCCGAAAATATATTTCCGAATGTTCAAGCGTATGGTTACTGCGGCTGTTGACAAAGACCTAATCAAGAAAAATCCGTGCCGTGGTTTCGTGTTGAAGAACGACAACATGACGCTACAAAAGGAGATTCTTCTGCCGGAGGAAATACAGCAGCTTGTTGCGACACATTTTGAAGGCGAGAGGCCGGAAATTCACCGTGCGTTCATCTTCGGTTTATACACCGGAGTGCGTTGGTGCGACACCAGCCAGTTGACCTACCGCAATGTGGACTACTCAACCCAGGCATTGCGGTTCCAACAGCAAAAGACTAAAGACCATAGCAACCGGAGCTGGGTAATCGTTCCGTTGAACAACACCCTTATCCGTCTGATCGGCGAGCCGGATAACGACAACTTTGATGAACGGATATTCAAAGTTCCACATTATAACATCTGCAACCTGTATCTGCGTAAATGGGTAAAGGCGGCAGGCATTAAGAAGAAAATCACATGGCATTGCGCCCGACACAGCTTTGCGGTAAACGTCCTCACCAAAGGAGCGAATATAAAAACGGTGTCGAGCCTCCTCGGACACACCTCTATAAAGATGACGGAACGATACCTCCACGTCGTTGACAGTCTAAAGCAGGACGCAATTAATTCCCTCGGTGAAATCAACTATGTGCCGATGTAAAGAAAAAGCCACCCAATCCGAAGCCGATAAGTCCGATGTGATTTGTCGGCTTTTTTCTTTTCGCCGCCAATCATAATGAAAACAAAAAGGGGAAAATCGGAGTGTGAAATCGGCAACGGGGATTACGACTTTGGAGTAAGACCCACCAACATACTGCAAGGGTTTTGAGCTGCAAAATCAATTTCATGCAGCTCAAAACATACCTTGCAGAATCCCGACGGATTCCATTACGATCTACAGAATCAGACGGCTTGATAGCACCAAATTACAATAGACCTCTTACAGAAAAGCCAGCTGTAATCGGGTTAGCCGATTGTTTCAATTATTTACCACATCAATAGTGGCAAAATCCAACTTCTTGCAATGAGGAAGAATAAGATTTGACGAAAGATAGTTGATATATCAATACGCGATACATAATGCTTTCGAGATTGTAATTCGGTTAATATGCATTGTTACAAGTAGTTACTTGTTGAAGTCTTGATTGCAAAGATGCTGTTAGTACGTATTGACGTATGAACGTACTGACGTATTGACGTATGAACGTACTGACGTATTGACGTATGAACATCTGAACGTATGGATGTACATACGTATGAACAGATGTCTGAATGAACTTATGAGCAGATGGATGTTATACCTTATGGATGAATGACAGGAGGAATTGCCATTAGAATGTCTGAATGATTTATCAATCATTCAAATGACTGACCGTCTGATTTGCCATCTGAATGATTGTCCATATCTTCCAATTCTTACACTCAAAAACGGTTGGATTACGGCTAATAAATGCGCATACGACCGAAATTTCGGTCGGATGTGATAAAAACGGTCGGATTATGTCTGTTTTCGGTCGGATGAACTTGAAAGCAACCATCTAAGCCCACTACGTTCAATTGTCCCTTCTTCATTCATTTCAACAAGAAGCCTACCCAAATATCGAAGCTGTTGTTCCTGTGACTTATTAGATGGCAACAAGTCCTTAAGGTAATCATATATGATCTCTCGGCGAGCGCCATCTTTTCCTGCATTCTGCAATAATTGCAAAACCATCTGTTTTAATCTGGCCTTGTCTAAACCTTTTGCTTTCGTATATTGCGGGAGCTGTCTGGAGGCTTTGGCTACACCAAGAGATATGGTGTAGTTCGGGGCCTCTCCCTCAATCAGTCCGCGCTTAAGGAGGTCTTGTGCTATCTCATCGTCAATCCGATGCCCTTTCTGAATGGCATCGAGAGAAATGCAGTCGTGCAGGGTCAGAGTGTCATTATCCTTGAGCAGTTTGGTGTACCGCTCATTTATGGCATTGCCGTAGATGCGAACCGCAACTTCTTTTTTCTCATTGTCAATCTCATAGTCCGGCATCGGGAATCTACGCTCCATCTGTTCGGTAAACATCTTCTTGATTCCCCGGCTTACCGTGTCAATCATGTTGAAATGCACCATAGCCTTGCATAGACAGGCGTTGCGGAAGAATCGCTGCGGACCATTGGTGGCAAGTGCATTTTCCAATGTGCCGGGAATAAATGAACCTCCATTGGCATAATAAAGAAATCCCGGATTCTCAACGAAGTTTATGCGCTGACGCAGAGTGTAATCCTGATGGGCTATGCAGTTATGAAGGGCCTCACGGATAGTGTAGTCATCATACTGTTTCATAGTATCGGGGAACAACGTGCCGCCCGGCATCTCACGCAAGGTCAGATTATGTATCTTGGCAAGAATCTCATCTACTGTCAAGATAAACGGCACAGAGAAATGCTCGTAATCCACCACGTCCTGTTTCTCGTCACGGAGAGTCCATGTTACTTCCGCGACAGCCGGACGCAGTTTGCTGTCCGAGAACATTTTGCCAAGCAATATTATGGCTGCACAGGTAAGTTTGCCATTGACCATCAATTCGCACTTGCTCAGAAATTCTTCTGTCGACCAACGGTTGACCTCCTCAGCCGGAATACGGCTATGCACCTTCTTAAACATCTTTCGAGCCTTAGCGATAGCCACCTCGTCAAGATCATCAATCGTTGCATCGGGCACAATTTCTGCAGACCAGTCGGGAGCCGGAGTCTGCCGACGAATTTCATCCTGCTTCGACTGATTAAGCGGCTTCAGGCTCTCGCCGTCACGACCGTATGCGATTCCCTTCCATTTCATCACGATATTTCGTGGCGAGGCCGGAATCTTGAACATCAGGATGCGCTTGCCGTCAACTTCTACAGGAATAATCTCGCGGAATGTCTGCCCATCACTCATATTATTAGTGAGGTCTTGCTTCACCTTATTTAGTGCACCTTCGCCATCCTTGTAAGAAGTGCCGATGATTTCATGCCTCTTTTCATCGTAGCCGAATACCAGCCACGCAAAAGGAAGACTACGCAAATTAGCCTCGTTACTCAATGCCGAAAAATACTTACCGAGGTCATCGAAGTCGAAGTTATTCTCCGCCTTCTTGAACTCCACCACTTCCGATTCCTTATGCTGAATCAAAGAGTGGAAAAGCTGCCTGAATGTCGAGTTGTCAGTTGTCATAATATACAATACATCAATAGAATATCATATATGCGCGAAATCAGTCTTTCGAGATGTCGTTATATGGTTGAGCGGTCACCCTGAAACAGTTTCACACTCTTACCGCCTGTGAACGTCACTGCCTCATTTGAGAAACATACCTTAATCTTCGTCTCTCCTCCTTGTTTCTGAAATAATATTATCTGTCCGCTATCCATAATTAAAGCTCCTCATTATACCTAATATTATGCTTGTCCTAATTTATTTTTTATTGAAGTGAAATACAAGCACTTCTAAAAATATTAATCTGTTTAGGTCTCCTGGAAGGTGAAATATGTACGAAAAGGAATTCTCGTCCTGACTCTTATCATACTTAACAAAATATTCATGAGTTTTACATGTTTCGTTTATTTTCTTAATTACATCCGTAATATCATCTTGCTTAACAAATATGATAAGAGCTGTCTTTGTGTCTCTCCACGTTAAGTATCTGTCAAATAGTTGATAGATAGCCTCAGACAAGTGCTTTGAACCTTTCCAAAATTTACATTCTCCAACAAATAAATTAGATCCATCTGTATGACGTATCAACAAGTCAGTTTTACCTGACAGATTAAAAGTCTCTCCAGTTGCAGTACAACTATCAAAATGAGTTTCTAGTACAGGTAAGAAGGCATCTCTAATTCCCTCTTCATCTTTTCCTATATAATTCTTTGGCTTGGTTTCAAAAGACCTGCCGATACCTCTCAGTACTTGTAGAATCTGAGTGTAAGTATCATAGTTTAAAGTAGGCTCGGTTGAATAAGCCTTATTATTTGTAACTGTCGGTTTGTCGCTATGTACTTTAACTGCTGGCACTGAAAATGTTTGAGGCATTGAGGTGTTTGCTGACACCTTTATTGCTGCCATAAAATTCGCTTTCCGTAAATATTTGCTTTTGTATTCTTTAAATATTTGGCTAATATAATTACGTAAATGGCTATTAAACTCCTCGGCATGTGAGTTTACATTTTTTATATTATCTTTGTTAAAATTCTTCTCATATGCTTCTTTTAATTGTCGGTTGAATTCAACCTCATCAAAACTATCGAATTCTACATCAATGCTAACTGTAGAACAATCATTATTAAATACAACTCCCATTTTTTGAACACCGGAAATTATAAAATGACCATAAGATGGCATAACTCCTAAAAGCCAAAAGTCACCATCAAATTGGTATTCAACTGTAACCTTGTGAATTTCCTGCGCACCGAAATACTGATATGTATTTGGATTGTATCGTTTTTCAGTTTTAATTTCACTTATGTTAAGCGGAGCTGATCCAATTGAAATTTTATTGATCGTATATTTATTAACTAAGAAATCAATATATTTGTCCTCTTCAACATTGAGTATATACGATTCTTTCTGTTCAGATATTTCTGACAATATTTCTTGTTTAATGCCCTTTTCTACATTCGACCAATCTGTATTTTGAAAAGGAACAAGTTCGTTATGCATATAATAGCTTTTTATATATACGTGATTAATTAGGCATTTCTTGGATTACTTCGCCGTTCAGAAGCTTTCCGTTGGCATGCTTGTTGCGCTTGATACCATCAGCACCCCATGTTCCCCACTGTTTGAAAAAGAAACGTGCTCCTTGCTCTTCTACTTGTCGTCGGATATTCATAACCCATGCTTCCTGCATAGGACGTGCTTTAGGTCCGCTTTCACCACCTACAATTACCCAGTCAATCCCGGTTAAGTCAAGAATGCCTAAATCTTCAACTAAAGGTTCACAAGATAGGAATTTGACCGAAGCTGGCAAGTTGCGTAAACAATCAATTCTAAATCGAGAAGACTGAGCCTCGACAGTAACGCCAAGCCACACATTATCAGGAATTGAACGAGTAGTAAAATATTCTGCCATTCGTTCTGCTCTCTTTGTCAATATCTGGTATCTGTGTTGCGGAGTTCTTTTAATAATGTCAAACATCTTGTCCACGAACTCAAATGGAACTTCTTCATGAAAGATGTCGCTCATGGAACATACAAAAATATTATGTGAACTTTTCCATGACAAAGGTTCATCAAGACATCTTTCATGTAATGTCACAGTGAAGCCATTGGCATATTTATCTTGTCCCATTGCTTTCAGGCGTCGAGACATAACCTCTGCATAGCAATGTAGACATCCGGTAGATTTCTTAGAACAACCTGTAATTGGATTCCAGGTTTTATCAGTCCATTCTATTTTAGTTGATTTCATTTCTTTCCAATTATTTCTTTAGCAATTTTAACTGCGGTCTCGTTATTCGAAGCAAAGACAAAATGATATATTGGAACATTCATGTTGTTATATAAAACTAAAGGCTCTGGAATAACGTGAGTGAACACAGTCTTAAGACGCTCAAGATAAAGTTGGGCGATTTTACCAATTGGTCCTTTCACCTTTTCAATGACATCTGTTTCACCAAATAAGGTCATTTCATGTCTACGTTGATAAAAATGTGATCTTATTTCTTGTTCATTCAGTCCAAAGAAATCTTTTAATTTATCTATATAACGCAATTCTCCTTTTCTGTCAAGCAATCTATTAACAATAACACCAGTAGGAACCAAAATCCAAAAATCAGTTCCCGTATTCTTAAAAATTTCGATACTGTTCCAGCTTACTTGCATACCGAATGGGTCGAGTAGGACTAATGCCTTATATTTGTGTCCCTGAGCTGTATGCATAAACTCAGACATTTTTTGTAACATGTCGTTAGCGTCTCCACATCGGAATGCCAAGGTATGATTTGACTTATATTGAGATAATCTTTCTTCTAACGATAGTTTAGAATGTTCATTCTTATCAATAAAATAGTAAATATCAAAGCCACGTTGTTGAACACTTAGCACTCTCTCAGCTGCTCCTTTGTAGACGTCACTATCACTAGGAACATATAATTCGGATGATTCAAGTTCTTGAAGGAAGAGATTATCATTTGCTTTATCGTCTATTTCAGGGGCATGTTGATCCGTCCCGCTTCCAGCAAAACCATCAAAATAAATTAACTTCCAGTTATATCTATCTCGATATTTATTCATTATAGTGAGATACGCATTTACATACTTACTGAAGGCAGTCAGTTTCTCTTCTGTCCAATCGCCTCCCCAAGTTTGTCCTTTCTTTATACGTGCCATAACTATTGAATGTTAAAATGCGAAGAACTTGTCTTGCATTCGGTTTTTGAGGTTGAACTTTTTGGTGGAGTCGAGGGCTCGCTCTATGCAGATGAACTTTGTATCGGTGTTCTGCATAAAGTAGTCAACTGTAGAATCACTGAGTGAGTTATCAACGCAGATGTATACCTCTTTTGCACCATCAGTAGCGAGATAGACTGTGTTGTCTGTAAATGATGGTTGCAATTCCAGTTTATATGTAAGCATGAACCCACGGGAAATGAGTATCTCGGTGATTAACTCGTGGTCATCAAAACCCATAGAGAGCTGTTGCTCTTTGGTTGCAACATATTTGCGGAAAAGTTCAAGGTTCTCTTCTTCAGACTTCTCCGGGTCGGGAGCGAAATCGGTGCGAGGGAAGGAAGATTTGCAGAGTTTAAATACCCTAAACCCAACATCCGGCATTTTATTACGATGCTCTTCTTCAAAATCAATCTCGCCTTGTTCTTTCCTAATTAATTCCGAAGCCTCTGCAGAAACTACTTTACCCGCCCGCATCATTCGATCAATGGTAATGTCTGCTATGGTTTTGTGACCTAAAAGTTTATAAGCATCACTATCTTTCTTTACTGATTCTGGTATTTGGACAAGGATAAAGTTGATATTGTTAGAACGATTCATGTCCATCAACATTGAAGCATGACCGGCCACTCCACTTCCAGCAAAAAAGTCTAATACAATACCCTCCTTAATGCTAATTCCAAGAAGATATGTCAATAATTCTACCGGTTTGGGAGTATCAAATGCAACAACTCCGTCAAACAGCTCTTTCAAATCTTCTTTTGCCTGTTCATTTGTAGACGCATCTCTAGCGAAGATAATACTCTCAGGTGTTAGACCTCTATCTTTTTCATTTAAATAGGTCTTAATTCTTGGAACACCATTACCATCCTTTCCAAACCAAATACGATTCTCTTTGATGGCCTGTTCCATAACGGGCTGAGTATAAGCCCAACATCTACCACTCGGTAATTCATGACATTTACCATTGGGTGCTACTAAGGTGTAGAATTGAGATTTGGTTCCGTGACCGCCTTGAGCATGTGCAGGATCAGATTTCCATAATCCACGTGGATCATTGTCGGGATTTCCATAATTTGATAATGCTTTGTCATTCATAGGAAGCTGCATTATGCGTTTAACATTTGGTATGACCTCCTTACTGAAACACAGGATATAATCATGTCGAGAAGAGACTTCTTTCCTATTCTCTCGATTCACTCGCTTTTCCCAAATAAATTGAGCGACAAAATTCTCTTCTCCGAATATTTCATTACATAATTTGCGTAAATGATAAATCTCATTATCATCCATTGAGATGAATATTACACCATCAGGGCGTAACAGATTGCGAGCCACCAATAGGCGGCTATACATCATGTCAAGCCAATTACTATGAAAACGGCCACTTGCATCGGAGTTGGTATCGAGGGTGATACCATCTTCCGATTGTTCTGTGCGTTCCCAATAAGCTTGACGTCCTTCAGAAAAATCATCATTGTATAGGAAATCTTCACCCGTATTATAGGGAGGATCTATATAAATGACTTTAATCTTGTTTCTGTAACCATTCAATAAGATTTTCAGAACTTCAAGATTCTCGCCCTCGATGATGATGTTCTGCGTTGCATCTGGATTTACACTCCGCTCCTCATCATAATGCAGAGTGGCACGAGTCGGCATAAAAGCGTTTCGTTTGGCTTTAGATTTGCCAAACCAACGGAATTCATAGCGTTCTGTCTCGTCAACGCTATCGGGGGCTACAGCCTTTTTGACTTCATTGAGGTCAAGTTTACCTTCTTGCGTAAACCAGTCCGGAAACATTTTGCGTAATGTTTCAAGGCGTTCAGCATTGATGTCCGGCGACTGTATGATATGGTCTTTATATGTTTCCATTATTGTTTATTGTCTGGTTGGCTTGCGCCTTGAAAGTATCATATTCTTTAATCGGAGCTTTATAGTAAGCCTCGATTCCGAGTGATTTAAAATGTTTGACAGCACACTTTATACGTCCGATTTCATGAGGAGTCAAAGCTCGCGTGTCATTAATGTCATCTGTGCCTTTTATCTCGACAACGAAATAATATTCCTTGTTTTCATGAGGGCTGCTTAATTGCCTTTTATGTAAAACGACTCCAAAATCAGGCTCATAGTTTCCAATCGGAGTCGGTATTTTATACCATGACGGAAATTTGAGAAAACACAGAACTTCAGTATTTGTTATTTTGTCTGCCTCTCTCGCAAATTCTTTCTCGTATAGACTGTCATAAAGCGACTTATCCCATACTCCATGATTGGGAGTGGCTATCCAATCTTCGCATCCGTCTTTGGAAAAATCATCGAACTTAAATTCATAGATGTTTCCGGTAGGAGTGTATTCTATACAACGCACCAATTCGTCAAGCTGAACCTGCCGAATCCTAAAGACTGCCTGCTCCATGAAAACAGGCGGATTTTTGATATATTGATTCTGATTGTTGATTCCGGCAACAATCTTGAGGACAGATGTGTAACAGAGTCCCGTCTTTTCGCTGATTTCCTCAACAAGATCATGTGGATTAAACTTGGCTCTACCTACATAAGATTGAGAGCCATAATACTCGGCATTATTCAGATTACCAATATCCGTTATCCTCATGCTTTGGACTTCAAGGGTATAGTCATTGATTCGTATTTCGTTCAGTGATTCTATACTTCTTCTAATCAACTCCTCTTCATCCATATGAATACGGTAAACGGTTTTCCGCGCAACGACATTCCAAAAGCGACGGAACACGCTCATGAAAGTTTCATCTCTCTTTAATTTGAATGTCACACGGTTTAACCGATTACCCTTATGGGTATGTTTCGGTTTTGGAATGTTGCCTCCTATTCCAAATTGTTCCTCATACTCTTGCTGATAGCTACGAGCGAAAGTCTCGTAAGTTTCATTTGGGACAATTGTGAGTTGGTTAATTTGCTCTTCTTCTGGCGTTTCAGCACTATCGTAAACACGCTCTCCGCTTTGGTTTACGCAGATACGGAGTCCTCTGCCAATTTCCTGACGTTTTTTGTTTTCAGAATAGCTTTCATTAAGCGTTGCAATACCAAACACGTTGGGATTATCCCAGCCTACACCTAAAGCGGAATGGGAAAAGATAAACTCAATCGGACTCTCAAAAGAAAGAAGTCTCTGTTTGTTATGCAAAATCTCATCAAAAATCTCTTTGTTCTTTCTGCAAGCATCCTCTTTATCGGTGTATTCGCCTTGCGTAGTCTTGGCAAAATAAAAGCCCTGTGCGGCCAGAACATCGGAATCCGCCGGCTGTTTGCCATCATTAAATTCGGCATAGACTTGGCGATACTTCTGTTCAAAAAGTTGCTTGATTATCGGTCGCTCGGGACTCATATAATTCGCAACTCGATCAATAAATATCAATGAAAGATTCTTGATGCCCTGCGGTTTCAGTCTATTCTGATTCTCAAAATGACGTCGAATTAGCCATTCAAGCTGCAATGCCCAAACTTGTTCCTTGTTTGAAGATGATGAACCCTCAATGATTTCAGATCCATTCTCAAACACAACATGCCATTTTCGGTCGGTCATTGATTTATAGATGCGTCTTATAGTATAGTCGCGATAAGACTCGTTGCCGGATTTGTCGGCAAGGTTATCGCCTTTTTTCAACAGACCGGACTCTTTGAACTCAAAGCGACCTTTGGATTTATTCAGCTTCCATAGTTTTAACTTGACCTTTACCTGAGTTGCTGTTGATTGCACATGACTAATCTCTAATTTCAAGGTTGCCTCATCATTGCTTTCCGATACGGTTAAGACTTCCAACTTTTTTACCAATCCAAGTCGGTAACTTTCAACCGGAGTAAGTTGGTATAGCACATTCTTTTTAACGGCATGGGTAGCTGAATAACGAAGTTTAAACAGGGGTTGGAGTTTTGCTATCCATTGTTTAGAGTTATCAGTATCCATACCCTCCTGAGGCTCATCCATTAATATTATCGGATGTGTCTGAGCAAGAGACTCAAGGTGTGGAAGATTGTTGAACATGTCTTCACGATCAACCTGATTCAATATATTATTCTCAGAGTTGAATGATGCCATTGTAAGCACCATAATCTGGAGATTATCAGAGGTGATAAAATCGTGAAGTAAGCTTATTTTTGAACTATCATATACAAACACATTTGGTGTTACATCATACTTATCAGATAGTTGCTCTTTGAAATTCTCAAAAGTATCAATAACACCCTGGCGGATGGGGACAGAAGGAACAAGGACAATAAATTTGCTTAGACCATATTGTCTGAATAGTTCATATGCAGTTTGAAGATATGTAAGCGTTTTTCCCGTGCCAGTCTCCATCTCAACACAAGCATCATTCTCATTTACCAAAAATGCCTGCATTTCTGAGACGCCATTCTCATGGATGATACTTTGTATGTTATTGTATATTTGTTGGCTTGATAAGGAGCATACATTCATGTGAATATCCTCATTGTGAGCATTATCGTAAGTATTACGCTCCATGCCACGAAAGATGTCAACCACACTTTGTATGGCTGTCATTTGATGTTGAGGATTTTCAAGTCTGAATTTCATAAGATACTATAAAGAATAACCGACTATATGGATTCCACGAATTCCTTATTCAGCAATTCATCTAATTCAACATCAAGCAGTTTTGCAATCTTAACCAATAAGGCAATATCGGGCTGTGATGAGTTGGTACACCACTTGGAAACAGTCGACGGATTTATACCTAACTCCAAAGCCAGCCATTTATTCGTTTTTTGTTTTTCTGCCAAAACTACTTTTATTCGATTTATCCTTTCAATCATAACATAAATTCTTTGACTGCAAAATTAATGAAAAATTTTCAACCAGCAATAGCCAAATGAAGATTATGCCTATTACAGGAGTCCAAAATATGAATTTCCAATGAGCTTTTCAATGAGTAGCTAAGTCACGGTAAGATAATATGGGTTGGGAAATCTGAATCGGGAAGAGCCTAAAATTATGACGATAAAGGGACAAAAAGCGCAAATCAGCGCAGTTAAAAATCTCTAACGGATGACAATTATTTCAAATTCATTTTCTCTTGCTTGTCGTCTTCTTCTCTCAAAGTACACTATTAGTACACTGCAATCTATAGATAGCGCTGATAATCAACATGGTTACGGATGTATATGGAAATTGTCCAGATTTACAAGAGAACTTATGCGGAAGTTATGTTATCTTATATTATTGATGCGATTGGCTCTCCAATCGCTATTCTTTGCGATTTAGCGTTGCAAAGTTACGCATTTTTTTCGAGGTTGTCAACCCTCAGTCGCATCCTCGGAGTTGATTCCGTGTTTCTTACGGAGATTTAACAAGGCTCTTTCGGAAATGCAGAGAAGTTTTGCGGCTCCTCTCCATGTTCCCGCACGATTATAAGCCTTCAATATACGTTCTTTTTCAGCTTGTGGATTGCGGTGAGCCTGGAAAAGGCGCGTGTGTTTGACCCCTTGGGGCACGCGGGATTTGACCCCTCGGG
>OGLG01000411.1_pt1 | contig 37596 bp, 37 predicted proteins | sample 1572621 | NCBI WGS metagenome assembly OGLG01 (sample SAMEA2581912, study PRJEB24529) | metagenome | biome: Human gut stool | place: China | collected 2011 | reverse complement strand
GCTATAGCGGTACCGATTCATGCGCTATGATGGTACCGTTTCGCCGATACTATCACTTTAATTCCAATCCGTTTGCCGCCGCATTCTTTTTCAGGTGAATTTTCATGGCGTAAGCCATAAGGAAAATTCTCCTGAAAAAAGAAATAAATGCGGCTGGCAAATCAGGATTGGGATTTATCTTTGATGGAAGGGATAACTGTTTAAACATTCAAACACAATCTTTTTTCCCTCCATTAGAATGTTCCTGATGGAATAGGCAGAGGTTTTCCTTCTTCATCATACAGTTCTGTAACTGTAAGAATATCATATCCGTATATTTTTTGTATCTTTTTCACGCATTTCAGCTGCCTGTTCTTGTAATACTCTTTTGAAAACACCACTTCACCTCCTTTCATGTGTCCCTCTTCCTGTATCATACCATCCTCATAAAACTGGCGGTAATCACGCTTGAAGTTCCTGAAGTCGATGTTGTATTCATCTTTCATTACCTTGTCCGTTCCGGGATAGAAATACTGTACGCTGTTTGTAGACAGGTCTTCCTTATAGTAATAACGCTTTATCGGATAGCCGTTACTGTCAAACATCACTGTATAGTATGGCATTTCCGCATAGTTTTCTTCCCTAATGAGTTTCCCGTTATAGTCCCATTCCTGCCACAGTCCAGCCTTCTCCCCATTCTCCGTATAGTGCTCTATACATTTCGGTTTTCCGCTCTGTGCCCATGTTTCCTTGTATTTCCCTTTCTTTCCGTTCCAGCCCCAGGTATATCCTTCTCTAATGAATGGCGGCATACCATCGCCTCCCTCCTCATAGATGCGGAAAGGACCATGCCGCATATCGTTACTGTACGAGACATAGGTAATCAAGTTTCCGTTACTGTCGAATATCCGTTCCTGCCCGTCAATCTTCCCGTTCTTGTAGTCTCGTTCCGTTCTTCTTGCATGACCGTACTCTACCATTATACCGTCCAGCTTGCCTTGCTCGTTATAGGAATACTCTTTCAACAGACTTCCATCATAATAGTACTCGTATCCTTTTCCTTTCGCCCTACCTTTTACATAGGTCAACTTCTTGAACAGACGGTTGTCCTTATATTCCTCGTATGCTCCGTCAAGGATACCGTCCTTGTTGAAGTTGGCTATGAGATATGAGCTGAAGCTTAATATAATCCGACATTTGCCGTGTAGAGGGGTACGGTCATATATGTTTCGCCATTGGTATGTAAGATTCCCCAATGGCACACGTTCCACATTATTAATCTCCAATGGCTCCTGTGCGAAGATCATACTTCCACAGAGAGAAAACAGCAGTAATGACAACAATATCTTTCTCATAAACATCTTATTTCTCATTTGTCTTATTAAGGGATTGCTATACCCATCTTTTTCATATAGGCGGTATCAAGTTCCGCACCCTTCCAGTTTATGTCGGGAGGAAACTGTTTCCATCCGTCTTTGGGTGGGGATAATACCCATTTAGGAACAACTGTATTTACAACAATTCCTGCTCCATGCATTTTTGTTGAATATTTAATAAGTAGTCTATCTTCCTCAAGATTAGAATTGCTAAGAGTTGCTCTTGTGTAAGTATTATAGCTGTTTCCATTCACTTCATAAGAAAAATCATATTGTATTTTGGAATTTTTTCCTACCAGAAAACTGGTATCTTCATACTTGGCAATAGTATAACGTACATTTTGGGAATTATAAAAGTAATATTTATCAGAAAAATAGACGTAAATAATATTTCCAGCCAGTAAAATACCTACTATTATCCAATAATTATCCTTTATCCAATTTATATACTTATTTCCCATTTGTTTCTTTATTATTAGTTTTTGGAAAAATAATATCAATCTTGCTCTGAAAATATTCTTGGGTTAATGAAGTTCCCAGCTTAATGGCCTTTTGACCTCCTACTTCTCCAAATCTCAATCCGCGATAAACCGCCTGCATTACTGTCTCTGTTAAATGTGGAATTTGGGCTGCCGTATTCAGTCCTACTGAAAGAATTATTTCTCTTTTGTTCTGTATCTCAAAAGGAATCTTACTTTCCACTTTGCCAAAAGCATATCCCAATCCCCAATTTATAAGAAATTTTTCGGCTGAGATTGAATCAAAAACACTTTCTTGCTTTTCTATACTGTAATCAAAGGCTGCTGATACAGCAGAACTAAAACCAAGAGGTAGTCCTAACGCATTAGCGCCTACTTCAACAAAATTAATCTCTCTTACTGCCTTTTTCCCTGCTTCTTTAAAACTCATATCTTTAAAATATGCATTATAAATAACATTAGTACCATACTGCCAAGAAGCATTACCTACTCCTGCCCTTAGCATCATTTTCAGTGTCGTATGCTTGGGATACAGCATTTTTGCTGTAATGTTTGATAATGTATGCTGTTTGGGCGCATTTCTCATTATGGCGTTTGAAACTATACGCACTCCTTTAGTGCCGATACTCCTCATGGCTGTCGCAAGCCGTGAAGTCAAGGCTGTATTATGGGAAACGGAGCTTCCCCATAATCTGCCACCGACCTTTCCCCAGGAAGCAAAACTGAGTGAAGCTCCTGCGGTAGATATGGCAGAAATAATCCCGGCTACTGTCAAGGATGCCTGAACAAACTGTTGTCCTGCTTCTTCTCTTGCCGCATTGAAAGCCAGATTGAAACAAAACTGTTCTTCCTCTACTGAAGTGGCATTTTTCATGCATTTTCTAAATAATGCAGGATTCCGGTGAAGTGCCATTCCCAATTGCCTGCGCATCCATCCCGGCATTTTGCCTTTCACTACCACTTCCGGCAGCTGGAAATGGTATTCATTCTTGTCATTTGTATTCTTATGTTCCATATCAGTCTTCAGCCCATTTACCATTGTTAAAATCTATATTCCCGAACTTCAGGAACTCCGGTGTGATAATCATTTCCAAAAGGATTCCATCGGTTGCGGCTGATACGGACTTTTTGTAGCTTATGCAATATGCGTTCTCAAAACGGATGGAAAGGACAGCACTGGACATCCCGTCAGGATTCCTGAATACTATATAGCCGGAATGTTTCTGCTTGTGCTTATACATTGCCCAATGATTAAGCAGATAATTTGACGGATGATTCAGCGATATTGAAAACAAGCCTCCTTTTTCTTCCCAGGCGGGTTCTCCTTTATGATCCACACGTTGCATAAATTCTATGGAGAAAGAATCTAGACTATACGGCTTCTGTGCACAGTCCTCGTCAATCTCCATAAATGCCTTGATACATGGATCGACGACAATAGGAATTGCTTTGCTTGCATTAAATGTTGAGACGAATATAGATGCTGTCCGTTGTGGTTTGTCCCGGCTTTCCTGCCATTCATAATACAGCGTGTCTGAACCTAATGTGACATCTTCACCCTGCAATGTGAGTATGGTTGTGACAAGACCTTGTTCACCGAGCCCTTCATAAGAAAACTTCATTGAAATACATGCCGCATTGAGCAATTGTAATGTCTCTTCTGGTATACTTTCTTCCGACAAGTTCAATACTTCGAGTTGTACATTTAACCTTTCTTCACTCTTAAGAATCCATTTATGAAGATATTGGGGAGGAAATCCTCTGAATGCAACGGTAGCCATGCCACCAACGATAGGAGTGGAAGGTTTGCCGTTATCGCTGATGCCTCTGTCAAAAGAGTACTCCATGCTTTCTACTTCAAAGACATCCGTGAAGATAGCAGTACCGTCAGAATTTGTATTAAAAATGCTGCCAGTTCTCATTATTGTTTTGTATGCCGCCATAATAATATATTTAAAGTTCCAAAATGCAAGTACGGAAAAAATAGGGATATTCCAAAATTTATTGTCATAAAGATGAATATTTAACAGATAATTAAATAGGTAAGTTGTGTTTCTAAACATATCATAGATAAAAAATTAAGCGAACAATAGTTGTCTTTTTTTAATTTTCATATCTTTGGTAAAATTGATTTCAAACATATAAAACAATGCCAATGAATACTCAAATCACTTTGGAGATAAACGGTTACAAGCGCAATGTATTAAGGTATGAATATGGTTTTAACCGTAATACAGATTATAAAGGCAGACCAACTACTGGGGTATTGGGTGGAGACATATATGTGGAAATGGAGTCAGATGAAGGCTGCGAGGTTTTGGATATGATGCTTGTCGATATTGGCAAACCTTATCTCTGTTTCTTCTTCCGTTCAGAACCAATTCCTGTCAGTGGGAAAATTCGGCACAACATAGATGACATGATGTTTCGTGAAATCGCTTTTGATGAAGCCTACCTTTATTATTATGAAGAGAATATGAGTGCGGAGGTAAGCTTTCCTATGGTAACCCGTTTCCTGATTTCTCCTACACGATTGGACATTAATAGAACAGTCAAATTGGATAGGAGGATTAATACAACTGACGGGGGCTGGTGGGAAGAATACCAAGAGGAGGAAAAGGCATCAATACTCCCAAAGGTTGTTTTAGAACCACCAAAACCTATTGTGCTGGTTACTTCTGTAAAAGGAAAAGATTGCGCGTTGCCTAATGAAAAGGTGAAATATGAGGTTACTGGATATAATTTGTCCAATGTAAATAAAAGTGATCGTAAACGTGTAAAATGGGTGCTTCTTATTGATGGAGTGAAAGAATATAGAAAAGAACAAGGAGAAAGCTTCGAGTTGCGAATCAAGGAAGAATGGGCTAACAAGGAAATAACTGTAATGCCTTATTTACAAGCTGAAACGATTAATGTTAGTGTAAAAACACAAATTAGAACTGAGGCTGTTGTAGTTTTTGTGAATGGATATTGGAATACTGGAAAGTCCAATTCATTTGCAGAACCCCTAAAGAAAATGATAGCTGAAAATATCATTGGCACTAAAAATAAGAAAGACTATTGGGAAAGCATGTTTATAAATAATACCTATAACTTTTTGATTAAAAAATATAAACAGTGGACGAATAAAACCATTCTCCGAAGTGGCATTACTCCTCTTTTTATTGATGGAAGTAATGTTTGGAATTCATCAGGCAAAACACGTTTTAATGCTGGATGGGATGAAGCGGAAGAATTACTCAAAACAGAATTACTAACTCATAATGTGATTAATGATGAAGGACTTCAAATGAAGAAGATATTCATTATTAGTCATAGCATGGGAGGTGCACATGCTGAAGGAATGATTTCAGCATGGAAATATCATGATTTAGAAATAGAGTATGTTTTGCATTTTTCTGCTGCGGACAACAAGGACTTTCAAGTGAATTTACCTCATGTTACATATCAAATAAATTTAGTTCCTGACCCGGTATTAATGTATAAAAACACAGACGATTCAGCTAAAGTCCTTTGGGAAAATTTTTGGAATATGCTTAGAAGACCATATTTGGATTCTTCCTGTGCTTATATGATAGAAAAAATGTTGCCAGAACACTATATTGAAGTAAAAAATACAGATGCATTAAATCATGCTTATACAAAAGGAGGAACAGTATGGAATTTGGTGCCGTTCTTAAAGAATTAACAAACAAAAGCGTATGTCTTTTTTTTATTTTCTCATATTCATTCTTCGCTGTTGCTTGCGTGGCACAACATGAAGAGGATAAAGCTATTGCTGTCAGTGAGATGTGTATTTTTAAGAAGGTGTTGTATAATATACCTATAGATTCAATAGATAGGCAGATTTATAAAGCAAGTTTTTTTAATAGATACAGGGGAAAATACTCGTATTGTCTTACAATATACGCATCAAATGGTACTATTAGCAAGGAAGGTTTAAAAAACAAAATAGATAGTATTGTGAAAACTATAACATTATTGATGAAAAGAGAGGATATTATACTATATGATTTTCAGATATACTATTATTCTGAAAATATGAATACAAGCTTTCATTATGAAATAGGTGAAAATTGAAAAAATCAATTAGTTCAATAAGCAAACTATATCAATAACCGATACAGTAAAAAATAAAATCGGCATATGGAAATTATATCTATGGATACTTGAATCTCATTGAAAATAAACTAAAATTCCCTTATATAGATTTCCGACTTCGGAGGAAAATCCCCCGACCGTGAGAGAGGGCAAGTTGGTTTTTGTCTGGCAGAATACTTTCTGTCGTACAAAAACACAACTTGCTCTGTTCGTTTGAACAGAGAATCCACTTAAAGTGGATTGTGGCTCTATGCCCATTTATAGCTATAAAATAGAGTCGTATTTGCCTGATGAAAAATGTAAATATCAGTTTGTTTGTGACAAACCTGTATGCAGAGTTGAATATCGTGTGAATGGAGTGCCTGATATTTAGTTATTTGCCGAAATTTAAATATTCAATATTGAAAGTTTTATGCTGTATTGAACTATGGCATCCTGATTTACAGATATTACATATCAATCTGTATCATATAATAGTATGCAGATTGTTATAGTAAAGTTGTATGCGCTGCTTAATAAATGCTGTAATATATTGATAATCAGCGTATGTATAAATAAGTTCTGTTGTGATATTGCAATAGTGTAATACCCTGATAACATAATAACACAACAACATAATGCCCTAATAACATAACATTGCAATAACATAATAATACAACAACATACTACCCTAATAACATAACATTGCAATAACATGACAACACAACAACATAATACCCTGACAACATAATATTGCAATAACATAGTGCCCCCATATTATATTGTCAGGACATAGTATTATGCCAATATAATGCCCTGACAAAACAATATCCTAATGCTCCAAATAGTATGATGTAAAAATCTGAACAACATAGCCCGGAAAAATCCATCACCATTATCTGATAATGGATATTTCTGAGCCATCTTCTTCTTGCTATTTGAAAATCGGATTGGAAAGCAGAATCTTGTAATATACTGTACCTCCCACCTCTATGGGAGCCTTGGCAATCATAAACTGTACGGTCTTCCTTTCCACTTTAGCCTGAAGCATGATTCTTCTGACGATGAATCCGGCAGAGAATCTGGCACACCTTTTATCTTTCCATACAGTGAACCCGTCCTTGTCTGTCGTATGGCAGATATACCATTCTCCCGTATCCTCATCGTGTGCGAAATTAACCCGTCCTCCACCGAGAATCCCCAGTTCAATAGACATTGTCTTTGACAGGTAAACCGTTCCCTTGCTGTCCATGTTGATTGTCCGCTTCCCCTGATAAACCACCTGCTGCGGACGTGAGTTCTTCTTGTTATATACTATCAGTGCCATAAGTTTCTGTTTTAAGGGTGATACAATAAACTAACGGATTAGGATATGAATCCTTCTACTGCCAGCATCTGGCTTCTCCATGAGAATCCCCGGTTTGACCGTACTGCATCCATGATCGTGTTTACTTTTCCTGAAATGGCACTTGCCGATATACCCATACATTCACCCAACGCCTTGAATGAAAAGTCTGATTCATAAAAACGTAACGTAAACATCCTGTATTCCTGATAGGAGAACTTTCTTCCTGACTTTATCACTTTTTTTAATTTTTCTTATAAACCTGCCCTACAGGTATCTGTAGCAGCGTTTTTTAGTCTAATTTGGGTGACGCACGGGAATTTTGTATCTTCGTGCTATGTTTGTGCGTAGGAAAAAGAATCGATCCGGATCGACCAGTGTTGTCGTCGCCGATAAGAGTTCCGGTAGATTTACGGAACTCCATGTCATAGGTGTGGGTACAACCGAGGATGAAATTCGTCAACTTGTAAATGAAGGTAAGAATTGGATAGCCCATTATGGTGGACAGCAAACCATAAGCTTCCCTGATGATGAGTGTGAAAAACTAAGACGGGAAGAGAATTCAATGACTGAGTACATAGTATCCAATATAATAAGTACTTCTCTGAATTCACCTCAGAGAATCATCAATAAAGTTTACGATAAAATCGGATTCAATATTATACATGATGAGGAACTACGTCATCTTGTAGTATCCAGAATATGCTCTCCCATGAGCAAGAAGGCCACAGTGGACTATCTGAGACGGCATTTCAGGGAAGAGGTCAGTTTACAGAAGATTTATCGTTATCTTGACAAACTATATAATACCCAGCAGGAACTCGTGCAGGAGATAAGTGTTAAGCATACAAAAGAATTGTTTGGCGGGAATTTAGGGATCCTTTTCTACGATGTCACAACCCTTTATTTTGAGACAACGGATAAGGACGAGTTACGGGAATCCGGTTTTTCCAAAGATGGTAAAAATGCAAATTCACAAGTTGTTTTAGAGCTTCTTGTCAGTCGTGGAGGATATCCTTTGTCTTATTCTCTGTTTAACGGTTCACAATATGAGGGATATACAATGCTTCCCATCGTAGATGATTTTGTTCAAAGATTCAATCTCGGCAAGGATTTTGTTGTAATTGCAGATTCCGGACTTATGAGCGCAAAGAATGTAAAGCTACTCCGTGATGGTGGGTATAAGTATATAATAGGTGCCAGGATAAAGAAGGAATCTGGCCGAATAATGAAGAAAGTAATTGCAACAGAGCGTCGGTGTGGGGTGTTCAATGATATCAAATATCCGGATGGAGACAGGCTTATTGTTGGATACTCTGATGAAAGGGCCAAGAAGAACGCATTCGATAGAGAACAAGGTGTGGAAAGGCTAAGAAAACGTTTTTCTAAGGGAACACTGACGAAGGCGGACATCAACAAACGAGGCTACAACAAGTTCCTTTCAGTCAGTTCTGGAATTACAGTCAGCATAGATGAGGAAAAGATAAAGGAAGATGCAATATGGGATGGATTAAAAGGGTATAAGACAAATACGGATTTAAGCCCAGAGAAAGTCTATGAAGCCTATCAGAATCTATGGAATGTGGAACGGTCGTTTCGTATAACCAAAGGTACGCTGGATGTAAGACCGATGTTCCATTTCACACCAAGAAGAATTGAGGCTCATGTTTGTATATGTTTCGTTGCTTTGAAAGTATACAAGGAACTTGAAAGGCTATTAAAATTGTCTGGGTGTCCATACTCTGTAGATGAAACACTCAAGATAGCCGAGACTATAGTTACTATTGAGATTGCACGTCCGGAGAATAAAGACACTATAACTAAAACTCTCTGCCTCACAGAGGAGGAGAGAGCTATAGCATACCTCATTGATACTCATGACTGGTTAGAGTTATGATTTGGGTGACGCAATGATAAAGTCAGGAATAAACTAACGGATTAGGATATGAATCCTTCTACTGCCAGCATCTGGCTTCTCCATGAGAATCCCCGGTTTGACCGTACTGCATCCATGATCGTGTTTACTTTTCCTGAAATGGCACTTGCCGATATACCCATACATTCACCCAACGCCTTGAATGAAAAGTCTGATTCATAAAAACGTAACGTAAACATCCTGTATTCCTGATAGGAGAACTTTCTTCTGATAAAGTTAAGAATGTCCTTCACCAGTTTTTCACAGCTGTTCAGGTCATCCGGAGAAAGGAAATCCGCATCTTCCCCACATCGAAGAAAGAAATATTCATCCGGATGGGCATATTTGCTTTCCAGCCTGAACTTGGCCATGAACGCTTTCCTGTAACATCCGATAAAGTATGCTTCATAATCCGTTATTTCCCTTTCCGGATTCAGCACCTGCTTTCTTACAAACAGATAAGTGTCATGAAAATTGTCCTCATCCAGTGCCCCGTATCTGCCAACGAGATTTCTTAACCTGTCATAAGACACCGTAAACCAGTCATTGAACCTTTTTTCCACATTGTTCGCTTCCATAATCTTCCATTTATTGAGTTATACATGGCCTGCCCGTGGGTAGGCATTCTTATTTCTTGTGCGTTCTCCAGTTCGTTTTCCGATGATTGCTGCAAGGCTTGCCGTGAAAAAATACGCTCTTGCGCCAGCAAGAGGAAGATTTTTCACAGGCAACCAAGCCCCTTCAGGGGCCGCCTTGCGCGATCATTCGGAAAAACAACTATCTTTGCTGCAAGAAATGAGGATGACTTCATCTTGAAAGCGCCTGGTCTCTGTATATTATTACAGACGGTTATGCAAGGTATAAGATACGTTTATCTCTATAACCCCATCTTGCTCCTTACTATATTCATATTGTCCTTCAGGTTCCTGTCCATGACTCTTGCATAATGTTGTGTCATTCTTGTGGATGCATGTCCGAGCATGGCAGACACCTCCTGTAATGGAACGTTGTTGGCCAGCGTGACGGTAGTAGCAAACGTATGTCGGGCTGCATGCGTGGTCAGATTCTTTTTGATGCCGCAGAAGTCCGCAATCTCCTTCAGGTAGCTGTTTGCCTTCTGATTGCAGACAACAGGAAGGCATGTTCCTTGTTTAAGACATATCGGATGTGATTCGTATTTCTTCAGTATTGCCAATGGAACAGGAAGAAGCGGAACATTTGCTATGGAACTTGACTTTCTTCTTCTCTCCAGCTTTACACGTCCTTTTCTTATCCACCAGTCACCGTTATTGTCCTGCTCCAGATGTTCCGGTCTCAATGTGGATACATCAGCGAACGCCAGACCGGTGAAGCACGCAAACAAAAAGATGTCCTTGACAAGCTCCAGCCTCGGAATATCAAATTCCCTGTTCATTATAGCCTGAAGCTCGTTGTTTGTCAGGAATACCGGATCAGTCTCGTCCTGTTCCATCTTATATCCGTAAAACGGGTCTTTCCGCATCCATTCTTTGGCTATTGCCATATTGGTGATTTTCTTCAGGCATTTCATGTAGCGGACTATTGTGTTGCGGCACAGTCCGGCTTCTGTCTTCAGGAAAACATCAAAAGCCTTGATGAAATCAGGGGAAAGTTCATGGAATGTAATATCATCCTTCTCATAAAAGCGTGGCACAAACGTTTCAAGTTTTCTGAGCACATTCTTATAACGGTTGATGGTGACGGGAGAATAGTCTATGTCAACAACCTTCTCCATAGAAGAAATTTCTTCTTTGACTGTTCCAAGCAACGTCCGGACAGTCTCATCCTTTCCGAACACACGCTTTAATATCGTCTTTGGAGTTATCAGTGCCGATTCAAAGGTCAGTTCCTTGTGCTTTTCGTATGCGCGTGTAGTGAGGGCGGAAATATAGTTGTTCAGTTCGATGGAAGCCCTGTCTTTTCCTTTGCTGCATCCCTTGGCCGGATTCCAGTTCTTTAATGGAACGCTTCTCTGTATTCTTATTTCTTCATATTGCCCGTTGATGGTAATCCTCATTAGGATTGGAGCCTCGCCATTTTTCAGCAGTTTTGTTTTCAGAACGAAAAATAGAATGTTCATTGTTCCTTGTTTCATGATCATTTTCTTTTTGAAGTTGCACATTCGGTTATTTCGTCAATCCTGAATTGAGGGGATGGCTGGAGAGAAATGTTAAATTCGGTGGCTTTTATTATTGCCGGCTCTAAAAAACCACCGATTTTTGTTTCTCTTACTATTATCCGCCTGTAGGTACAATCATTATCATCGGATAAGAAAGCCTTTAGCAGACGTTGTATTTCATCCGTCATTCAGTAGGGTATGCAAATGTAGAATTTCATCCCTGAAAATGATTCACGCAAATCGTTGAGAATAAGTGAAGTATGGTACATATCGGTGGTTTTTTCATGGGACTCAAAAAAAGCCACCGAATCAGCAATTTTTTATTGCACCAGATTGCATATTTTTGCGGATAGTACATAAAGAAAAAACCGCTGAAATAACTGTATTTCAGCGGTTTTCATGATTTTTCGTTTTGTAAAAGTGGTGCCACCAGGAATCGAACCGGGGACACAAGGATTTTCAGTCCTTTGCTCTACCAACTGAGCTATGGCACCATTTCTATCTCTTTTGCGGTTGCAAAGGTAGTGAAAGTTTTGGACTATGCAAGAGGTTAGGAAATAAAAAACACTGATAATTGGCTATGTGGCTAATTATCAGTGTCTATATTTTTATAGAAAATACAAAAAAGTTGATAAGCATCCGGCTTTTCAGCTTTTTCCTTTCTGCTTTCGTCCGGGAGTTTCGGCCTATTCCGTTTCTTCGGGAGTGGAAGAGTCCTCTTTCAGTGGGTTCCAGCCTTGTGCTTTCAGTTCAAATTCCTGACCGTCGCGGGTGATTAGGGCACAGCCCAACTCCGGTTTCGTGATATGGCCTATCAGCTTGATGCCTTCCATTTCGGACACTTTCTCGTGGTCGGCAATGGGGACGGTGAACAAAAGCTCATAATCCTCGCCGCCGTTGAGGGCGCAGGTCGTTAGGTTCATATTGAACTCCTCTGCCATAACGGCTGTCTGGTAGTCGATGGGGATATGCTCCTCGTAGATGCGGCAGCCTGCTTTGCTTTGCGTGCAGATATGCAGCAATTCGGAAGACAGACCGTCGGAGATGTCCATCATGGCGGTGGGCTGCACACCTTCTTTTGCCAATTTCCGGATGATGTCACGGCGGGCTTCCGGTTTCAGTTGCCGTTCCAGCAGATACTCTTTGCCTGCAAAATCGGGTTGCAGATCTTTGTCGCCGCCTTTGAGCACGCTCTTTTCACGTTCCAGCAATTGCAGTCCCATGTAGGCGGCGCCCAGATCGCCGGAGACGCAGATAAGGTCGGTGTCTTTGGCGCCGTTGCGATAAACCACTTTGCCCTTTTCGCCTTCACCGATGCAGGTGATACTGATGGTGAGTCCGGTATAGGAGGAAGACGTATCGCCGCCTACAATATCCACCCCATATTCCTCACAGGCAAGGCGTATGCCGGCATACAATTCTTCCATTTCCTCTACGCTGAAGCGCTTGGATAAGCCCAGGGAAACGGTGATTTGCCGGGGAGTTCCGTTCATGGCGTAGATGTCGGAGAAGTTGACTACGGCCGATTTGTATCCCAAGTGTTTGAGGGGTACGTATGTCAGGTCGAAGTGTATGCCTTCCAACAGTAGGTCGGTGGTGACCAGCACCTCTTTGTCCGCAGGGTAGGAGAGGACGGCGGCGTCATCGCCTACGCCGTATTGACTGGATTTATTTTTTAGTTCGATACCTTCGGTGAGGTGGCGGATAAGGCCGAATTCACCGAGGGTTGCTATTTCTGTTCTCATTCAGATATCTTGTTTTAACCCCTTTAGGGGAGCCGGGGGCGTTTACGCTCTGTTAATCAACTCTCTCATGATTTCTGTCATCTTCGGCTGTGCGGCATCTGCGGCTTTCTGCACTTCTTCGTGGGATACTTCTACGATTTTGCCTTCCACGCCGAGGTCGGTGATGACTGATACTCCAAACACTTTGATGCCGCAATGATTGGCAACGATAACTTCGGGGACGGTGGACATACCTACCGCATCTGCTCCCAGAATACGGAACAGCTTGTATTCCGCCGGAGTTTCAAATGTGGGGCCTTGCGTGCCGATGTACACTCCATGCTGAACTTTAATCCCTTTTTCGGCTGCAATCGCATCTGCTTTGCGAATCAGTTCTTTGTCGTATGCTTCACTCATGTCCGGGAAGCGCGGGCCGTATGGGATATTCTTGCCCCGCAGCGGATGTTCGGGGAAGTAGTTGATGTGGTCGGTGATGATCATCAGGTCGCCAATTTCGAAGTCCGGATTTGTACCGCCGCTGGCGTTGGACACGAACAAGGTTTTAATGCCCAGTTCGCGCATCACACGTACCGGGAACGTAACTTCTTTCATGGAATAGCCTTCGTAGAAGTGGAAGCGGCCCTGCATCGCCAGAATATCCTTGTTGCCCAGCTTGCCGAAAATCAGTTTGCCGCTGTGCCCCTCTACCGTAGATACGGGGAAGTTGGGGATATCCTCATATTTTATTTCGTACTTCTCGGTGATCTCGCCTGCCAGGCTGCCAAGTCCGGTTCCGAGGATAATTGCCGTCTCAGGATGTGTGTGCATCTTACCTTTCAGATAAGCTGCGGTTTCTTGAATACGTTCTAACATAGCCAATAATGTTTTGGTTAAATATATATTGTTGATTTTGCAAAAGCTCTATCTTGATAGGAAGCACGTATATATACGGTTTCAGTGTTTCGCTCAGGGCCGGGTGATTTTTCAGCCGGGTGGCATCCTTTTCCGTTGTGATAATCATCCTTTTGTCTTTTTCCAGCTGCAAGAACCGTTCTTCGATGAGTTGCAGGTCTTTCGTGCTGAAGTCGTGGTGGTCGCCGAAAGCCAGCAGGCTGACGTTTGGAGTATGCGATTTCACTTCTTCCACCAATGGGGCGGGAGAGGCGATGCCCGTAACGAGAAGCACTTGTTCGTTGCCGGTACAAACAGTTCCTTTCCCTATCTCCGGGAATAGCGGTATCAACGATCCGTAGCGGAATTTGGAGAAATACAGTTGCTGGTACGGATATAGATGCAGCCGTTTGGTGATGATATTGAAATCTATCGGCTTGATATTGTCCGGACACTTCGTGACGATGACTATTTGTGCGCGGTTCTTTCCTCCGGCGGGTTCGCGAAGTCTTCCTGCCGGGAGCAGGACATCATCGCATAACAGTCGGTGGAAGTCTGTCAGCAGAATGTTCAGACCCGCTTTCACACGACGGTGTTGGAAGGCATCATCCAGTAGCACAGCATCCACAGCGGGGTTCTTCAGTTTCAGCAATTGTTCGATGCCATGACAGCGGTCTTCATCCACTGCTACCCGTATGTCCGGGAATTTGCTTTTTATCTGATACGGTTCGTCACCGATCTTCCCTGCGCTGCTTTCGGCGGTTGCCAGTATGTAGCCCTTGCTTTTCCGTTTGTAGCCGCGGCTCAGCACAGCCACGTTTATGCCTTCGTTCTGCAATAATCTTATCAGATACTCCGTATGCGGTGTCTTTCCTGTTCCGCCTACGGCAAGGTTGCCCACACATATCACAGGAATGTCAAAACTCTTCGACCGGAGCCAGCCCCAGTCAAAGAGTTTGTTTCGCAAGCACACCCCTATCCCGTAGAGCCAGGAGAGGGGATATAGCCAATGATGTATTTTTACGGATGCATCTCTCATTTAGAATTATTGTATGTTCAGTTCAAACGGCACACGTGCCTGTATACGGTCTATCTTGTCGAAGTTTTCGATGATGCCGAACTGGCGATATACATCGCCCATTTTTCCGTTCAGCATGCGAGCCTTGATGTAATTTCCGGGATTCGTATTCATCAGGCTCTCCAAGAAGCCCTCTTTTTTGGGATAGTTCATTACAGTATAGGCATCCACGCCAGCTTTGGCAACGGCGATTTCCAGAGCCTTGTCCAGACCTCCCAGTTCGTCCACCAAGCCCAGTTCTTTGGCGGTGCTTCCTGTCCACACCCGGCCTTGTGCAATTTTGTCAAGCTCTTCCATGCTGATGCCGCGTCCGTCGGAGCAGCGGGTCAGGAAGAGTTTGTAGCCGTTGTTGACGTACATTTGCATCAGTCCTTTTTCACCGTCATTCATCGGTCGGGTGAGGTTGCCGAAGTCGGCATAAGGGTTGGTTTTTACGACGTCGAAGTTCAGGCCGAGTTTCTCTGTCAGTCCTTTGGCGTTGGGCATCATGCCAAAGATGCCGATAGAGCCGGTCAGAGTGGTGGGTTCGGCAACGATGGTGTCGGCATTGCAGGCAATGTAGTAGCCGCCGGATGCTGCATAGTCGCCCATGGACACGATTACCGGTTTCTCTTTCTTCAGTTGTTCTACGGCATACCATATCTGTTCGGAACCGTAGGCGCTTCCACCCGGGGAGTTGACGCGCAGCACTACGGCTTTCACATTTTCATCATCTTTCAACTTGCGCAGGTCTCTGATAACCTTTTCGGAGTTGATGCCCTCTTCGGTAGAAGCCGACGAACCGCCGTCAATTTCACCGTATGCATAATATACGGCAATCACGTTTCCGCTCTTGTCTTTGGGTACGTTCTTTTTCACGTTTACCATGTCCTGAATGCCCAGCACCGGCATGTCGTCGTCCTTGTCGATGCCTACAAGGGTTTTCAGGTAGTCGCGTACATCGTTTTTATAGATCAGGGTGTCTACCAATCCGTTTTTCACGCTCTCCTCTGCGGGATAGAACATCAGCATGCGGTCGGCCTCTTTGTTCAGGGCTTCTACGGAGAGGTTGCGCGATTCGGCAATGTCGCCCGTAATCTGTCCCCAAACGGACGACAGGTAGACGTTCACCTGCTCGCGGTTGGCAGGGCTCATTTCGGTAGCGATGAATGGTTCAACTGCCGATTTGTATGTACCCACTTTGAACACTTGCATTTCCACGCCGATCTTTTCCAGCAGGTCTTTGAAGAACATCGGGGTGGCTGCCAATCCCCGCCATTCGAGCATACCTTGCGGGTTCAGCATCACTTTGTCCGCTATGCTGGACAGGTAGTAGAGGCTTTGTGTGTAGGAGTCGCCGTAGGCTACGATGAATTTGCCCGATTCCTTGAAGTCTTTCAGTGCGTGGCGAATTTCTTCAAGGGAGGCGTAGCCTGCGCTCAGAGAATTGGCCTGAATATAAATGCCTTTGATGTTTTCGTTTTCTTTGGCTTTTCTGATAGAAGAGAGAACATCATCCAGACCATAAGTCTTATAATCGTCTTTCATGAGGATGTCCAACGGGTTTTCCTGACTGCGTTCGGCCAGTGTACCGTTCAGATCCAGCATCATAACGGAGTTCTTGCGCACTTGCGTTTCCGACTCCGAGGAGGATACCATACTGAAAACTACGAGAATACTGATGAAAAACAGAACGACGCTCGATACGATAATTCCCGTTACGGTGGCGAGCGTAAATTTCAAGAAATCTTTCATTGTCTTATTGTTTTTGGTATGCTAACTTTTTTAAGCTAACAAAGATAAATAATTAGGTTGATATTTTCCCTATCTGTCGCAAGGTTTTTCGTTTTTGTCACATGATATGCCCTAAATATTTGCTGCATTGTTAATTCCTGTTCTGCGGCATAATTTCAATAAATCGGATAAGAGAGTGGAAAAAATGATTATCTTTGCATTAATTTAATGGTGATTAATTTAACCGCCATTAAATTAACCGCTGTTTAATTAATGATAAAACAAAGGTAATTATGAAGTTCTACAACAGGGAAGATGAGATGAAATTAATCCGTCAGACGGAAGAAAGGTCACGTTCAACCGCTTGCTTTACAGCTATAATGGGGCGTAGGCGTGTAGGAAAAACTACTTTGCTGAGAAAGGCGCTCGAAGGGAAAAAATACATTTACCTGTTTGTTTCGCGTACCAGTGAAGTATTGTTGTGCGATGCTTTTAAAAGAGAGATAACGGACACGCTTTCCATTCCTATCTATGGCACGCCTACCCGGTTCCGGGACTTGTTCGAGCTGTTGATGCAGCATGCGGCAAGTGAGCACTTCACACTTATCATTGATGAATTTCAGGATTTTGATCGTGTGAATCCGTCTATCTTTAGTGATATACAGAATATGTGGGATCGGTATTCACCTTTGGCGAAAATCAACTTCATTGTTTGCGGTTCTATCTATTCTTTGATGAAGCACATTTTTGAGGACCACAAAGAACCTTTGTTCGGACGGTTGACGTCTAAATTTGTGTTGAAACCGTTTAAGACGTCTGTGCTCATAGAGATTTTACGTGATTATAATCCTGCCTACACTCCGGATGATTTGCTGTGCCTGTACACGCTGACAGGCGGAGTGGCTAAATATGTCACTTTGTTGATGGATGCCGGGGCGGTGACTTTGGAGACGATGATAGATTTTGTGACGCAGCCCGACTCCCCTTTGCTGACTGAAGGGCGGGATATGCTGGTACAAGAATTCGGACGTGATTATAGCACTTATTTTTCTATCTTGCAGCTCATTGCGTCGGGGTATACCCGGCAAGGAGAGATAGACGGCATTATCGGAAAAAACAGCGGCCCCTATCTCAATAATCTCAGTGAAGGTTATTCGTTGATTCAGCGCAGACTTCCGTTGTTGTCCAAGCCGGGTACGAGAAACCTGCGTTGGTACATTGCAGATAATTTCCTGAATTTCTGGTTCCGTTTCATCTATCCTCATCAGTCTGCTATCGAATTGGAGAAATATGCTGAATTGAATACATATATTAAAAGTCACTATGTGCAATACAGCGGTGGAATGTTGGAGAAGTATTTCAGGGACAGGGTAGCCGAAACCACCAATGTGACCCTTGTGGGTAACTATTGGGATAGTAAGGGGGAGAACGAGATAGACTTGATAGCTCTGAATGATTTTGAGAAAAAAGGTTTGATTGCAGAAGTCAAGCGTAATCCGGATAAGATAAATTACACACTCTTGGCGCAGAAAATGGCAAACTTGCCCAAAGAGTTCTCAAAATACAGTTTGATACAAAAAGGGCTGTCTTTGGACGATATGGAAATGTAACAGCATCCGTCTTTTCGGGGTTTGATTTATGATGTTATATATTTGCCGGATAAAGATTTGGTATTTAAACAAATATGATTTGCGGTTTGTTGATAAGTCGATTTTTCATCTATTATTTTTATAACAAATTCTATGTTTAAGTTCAAAATGTGTACTTTTACGGAGAAGTAGAATGTGTAATCGGTAAATGGACCTGCGAAACAAAAAGAAGAAATTGAGTATTCATGTTATATTAAATCCTTGTAAGGCAAGTGGTGATGAAATTTACTCTCTTGCGATTCGTGTGCTGTATTGTCGCAAGAAGAAGGAATATTCGTTGGGCAGGCAGGTTCATCGGTCCAACTATCGGGTGGATGGGGAACGGGTGGTGTATTCTCCGGAGGGGATTTTGAAGCGTAGAGATCCCGGCAGCATCAATCGTCTTATTATGGAGGAGAAGGAGGGGATTGTGAAGTCTTTTCTTTTTTTGGAGAGGACGGAGCCGGGGTTTGGTTTGGAGCGTCTGATGCAGAGACATCACAAGGAACGGCACGACCAGTATGTGGAAAAGTTCATTTTGCAATATATAGACTCTTTGAGAGAGGAAGGGAAGCTGGGAACAGCAGATGCTTATATGAGCGGGTTGCGTTCTCTGTTGCGTTTTTGCAGTCCGCGGAAGATAAAGTTCAAGGATGTGGACTATGTTTTCATTACGGACTACATGCACTATTTGCGTGCGCGAGGGGTTGCGGAGAACACTGTCCACATGTACCTCAGCAATTTCAGGGCGATTTGCAACAAGGCACGCAAACAGGGGGTGAAGGTTGGCAAGGACAATCCGTTTGCCGATTTGGACATTCGCAGGCGGGAGACGGTGAAACGGGCTTTGAGCAAGGAGGAAATAGCACTCATTGCTTCGGTCAATCTCAGGCGGCATCCCCGGTTGGAGCAGGCGCGGGATTTGTTTATGTTCAGTTTCTATTGTCGCGGCATGTCGTTTGTGGATGTCATTCATCTTAGGAATGATTGGGTGGTAAAGGATACGATCTTTTATGCACGCAGCAAAACCGGGCAACGGTTGCAGGTGGGGCTGTTGCCTGATTTGCAAAAGATTATCGAAAAATACCGGACGGACAGCCCGTATATTTTTCCTTATATCGACTCCGGTTCTTCAAGATCCGTTTATACGCAGTATCGCTATGCTTTGGGGATGATAAACCGTTACCTCAAGCAGCTTGGGAGGCTGTTGCACATAGACCTTCCGCTCACCACCTATGTGGCACGCCATTCTTGGGCCACCATAGCAAAGAATGAGGGAATACCGATTTCCCTCATCAGCGAAGGGCTGGGGCATACGTCCGAGAAAACGACACAGATCTATTTGGCGTCGTTTCCCGTTGATGCTGTGAACAGGGTTAATGAAAGCGTTGCCGCGGCAGTAGGCAATTGCATAAAAAAAGGAGGTGGAATTTCATCTGTCTGAGCAACACAGATGAAAGCATAATCCGTTTTATTTGATTTGCTCCACAGATTGCACTATAAAAGTGCAGAATTTTGCAGTTTTCTGCACTTTTGTTGTGCAATTAATGTATATTTGCATATAAATATATGCTAATCATGGATAGACTATACGAGAATTTCAATAAGCTCCTTAAAGCGACAAGTACCGATTTCATCCGGTATAAGTATGCTGAAATAAACTGGGATAGCCATATGCTCGGACTTGTAGGGCCACGCGGAGTAGGCAAAACCACCATGTTCCTGCAACATATCAAGCAGAGCTTGAATCCGAAAGAGACATTGTATGTTTCAGCAGATAATATGTATTTTGCCGATAATTCCCTGATTGACTTAGCAGACAAGTTCAATAAACAGGGTGGCAGACATTTATTCATTGACGAAATACACAAATACCCTAATTGGTCTCGTGAATTGAAGCAGATATTCGATTCTTATCCGGATATGCAAATACTTTTCACAGGCTCCTCTATTCTGGATATTTATAAAGGAACGGCAGACTTGAGCAGACGTGCGCCAATCTATGAAATGCAAGGACTGTCTTTCAGGGAATATTTAAGCATGTTCCACCAAATTCATGTACCGGTCTACACCTTGGAAGAGATATTGGAACATAAAGTTGAGATTCCGGGGATAGCGCATCCGCTTCCATTATTTTCCAAATATCTCCAATACGGCTATTATCCATTCGGCAAAGATGTCACTTTTGAAATAGAGTTGAATCAAGTAATCAATCAGACTATGGAGAATGACATACCCCAATACGCAAATATGAATGTCTCAACAGGACGAAAGCTGAAACAGTTATTGATGATTATTTCAAAAAGTGTTCCATTTAAACCTGTCATGCAAAAGCTTGCTGATATTATAGGAGTAAGCCGCAATTACTTGAGCGACTATTTGCTCTATATAGAGAAAGCCGGTATGATAGCACAAGTCCGGGATGCAACCGGAGGGATCAGAGGTCTGGGTAAAGTGGAGAAAATATATCTGGATAATACCAACCTTATTTATATATTAGGGGGAGAGAATTCCAATATCGGTAATATACGCGAAACATTCTTTTATAACCAGATGCGGGTGAAACAGGATATTATATCTTCCAAAGTCTCTGATTTTCAAATTGGAGAGCGGACATTCGAAATTGGCGGAAAGGGCAAAGGACAACAGCAGATTGCCAAAGCACAAGAGGGATATGTTATAAAAGATGATATTGAGACCGGATATGGAAATATTATTCCACTTTGGAATTTCGGAATGAATTATTAGTATATCTTTGTACGAGTGACGCGCTTATGCGAGAAGATAAAAGAGAGATGCCAAGAACGGGCAGAGATATTACAGGGGACGGCTGTTTTCTACGTGAGCGGATTGCGTTTTCCTGTTGCGTTTTTGCAGTAGTTCAGGGAGGTGGAATTTCATCTGTCTGAATAACACAGATGAAAAAATAAAAAGAGCATCAAAAAAAGCGTACTATTCAGTGAGTTCATATACTCGTAGAATGTTGCTTTTTTTGATGCTGCAAAGATATGGACTATTCAAAATAAATTAGTTGTCCAAATAAACCAATCGCTTTACCTATTATTTAATACATTGAAAAACAGATGATTCTATTCGTCTTTCTTTTATCTGTTTTTTTAATTCAGTGGGATTGTAACCAAAATTGCATTTGCAATACTTATTAAAACTGGATGCTGACAAGAAGCCAAACTCATGCGCAATTTCTTTGATAGAAATTGAATCATAACTTAACCTTGACAGTATTTTCTGGTTTTTTTGTTTCTGTAACCAGACAGAAACAGGTTCTCCAAATTCCTGTATGAACTTTCGTTGCAAGTCGGAGTTGCTCATTCCCAATAACTGCGCCAGTTCCTTTTTGCTGTACACTTGGTCTTTGTGTTGCAATACCGCTATTTTGAAGTCAAACTCCTTTCCCATTATGGGGTGGAACAGTCTGATCATTTCTCTTTTTGTATAGGTTGTCCTAAAGATAATGAACAGTTCCCGTTCTTTAATTTCATGCAGATGTTTGCAACTCACACCTGCCTGAAGATAAGTTTCCAGCAGACCAAGAAACAAGTTTAACGGCTCCTTTATGGGGAGTGCCTCGAAGTACAAAGGTACATCTGATTCTTCTTTTAAATAGCTGCTTAACATGTGTTTATCGCATAAGGAAATGTTGTTATGGAAAAAAGTAAGGTTGATGTATCTTCCCGGAAGGATAACCTCTCCGACATAGTGGGACGAGATAGGGATAAACACAAATTCATTTGCATGCACCCTTGCTTTTTCATTTTCATCTTTGGTAATTTCGACCTCTCCAGACAATATAAATATCAGGTGGTTGGCTTTTATTTCCTGCTCCTGATTGTCGAAATTTTCTCCTGTCAGGGCTTGTCCTAATGAAAAGCCGCTGTACTCTTCTGTCTTGTAGTTTACACACGATGTGTGCTCTTTAATGTAGTTCAGTTCCATTTTGTATACTCAATTTAAAGTTATTAATTCAGGCATTTCATGCCCAATGTTTCAGTTTATGTTTCAGAAAAGCTGTGCCTTATGTCATTCATACATAGCGTATTATCCATATCTATAATAGAAAGAAATGGTACAGTGAAAAAACATTGAATCTTTTTATCTGCGTAAATCATTAATTATCAATACTATATATGTATCTCATCTGTGTTATTCAGACAGATGAAAAATGTGAAAGCCGAGAAAGGGAAATTAACGTAAATAAATAGTTGAAATACAACGAATAATAAAATAAGAGACTATGCTAAAAAAAGTGACGATTTTCATGATTACCTTGTTTGCGCTCTTATCCGGAACGGCTTCGGCTCAAGAGTTTGCGGTGAAGAGTAATCTGTTGTACGATGCAACTTCTACGATAAACTTGGGAGTAGAATATGGGTTGTCTCCTCGCTGGACGTTGGAGGTGTCCGGCAACTATAATGCGTGGACTTTTTCTGATAATAAGAAAATGAAGCTCTGGATGCTTCAGCCCGGAGTTCGTTATTGGACATGCAGCCGTTTCGCCGGACATTTCTGGGAAGCCCACTTGCTTGGAGGCGAATACAACTACGGCGGTATGCTTCCTTTCGGCATAAAGCCCTCCGCGTCGGGATTGGGCAGTAAGCGCTATCAGGGCTGGCTGGCGGGAGCAGGAGTGGGCTACGGTTACAGTTGGGTGCTGGGCAAGCGCTGGAATTTGGAAGCTACCCTCGGACTGGGCTATGTACATTTCAGCTACGACCGTTTCGAGTGCAAGACGTGCGGCGACAAGCTGGGCAGTGGGAATAAGAACTACTTCGGCCCTACTAAGGCTGCCGTTTCCCTTATCTATATTATAAAGTAACGAAAGAAGAAATAAAGATATGAAGTGTAGTGTGCTATTATGTGGCTTGCTGCTGATGCAGGCGGTTGGCCTGTCGGCTAAGGAGCAGGTGCGTTTATCGGCGGACGATGTAACTATCGGCCGCACCGGAGACAGTGTGCGCGTTTCGTTCCGGCTGAATGTTGCCGGGCTGGGCAAGGATTATGTATTGAAGGTTACCCCGTTGTTGCGCGGCAAGGACGGGCAGGAAACGGAACTTCCCAAGCTGAACTACGGCAGTCGCCGGGCGCAGATCGTGGAGTGGCGCGAGGGCGGCATGAAGAAGACGCAGGCGGTTGCTCCTGCCTACAACAAGGCGGGCGAAGAGCTGCTCTACACCCATACGCTCCCCTACAACGATTGGATGGAAGGCGCCTCCCTCCATTTGGAAGCGCAGAGCGAGGGCTGTTGCAGCAAAGAGACGTTGCAGTCCCTGCGGTTGCTGGACAATGCGATGCTTGCCACCCCTGCCGAGCTGTTTGTTCCCGTAGTGCCCCGGTCGGAACCTGTGATACCCGTTGTGGAGCAACTGGCGCAGGAAAACAAGTTCTTGGGCGTGTGGACGGGCAGCGTGGGCACAAAGGAGGACATCGACCGTTATAAAGACGAAGCCACTCTGGTGGTCTACTTCCCTGTGGGTAGCGTACGGGTGGTTCCGGAGTTCGAGAACAACCGCGCCAATCTGGAACATCTGCTCTCCGTTCTCGACAAGATAGCCGCTGCCAAAGATTCCCGCATTGCCAAGATATTGGTGGTAGGTTCGGCTTCGCCCGACGGTTCTGCCGAGCTGAACGCCCGCATTGCCGCCAACCGGGCGCAGGTGTTGGTGGATTACATCACGAGCCGCACCCGGCTCTCACCTTCCTATTTCGAGGTGAAAAACGACCAAGAGTCGTGGAGATTTCTGCGCAGGCTCGTTGCAGACAGCGACATGGACTCCCGGCAGCAGGTGCTGCACATCATCGACACTGCTCCGGTGTGGGACGCCAAGAAGAAAGTGGGTCGCTTGGGACTTCTCATGAAGCTCAACGGTGGCAAGCCCTATCATTATATGAAGCAGCACTTCTTCCCGAAGCTTCGCAACGCGGGATACATCAAGGTGTTCTACGAGGCGCAGCCCGATCCCGAACTCCTGTCGCTCAACAAAGCCATCGACCTGCTGCAAGCCGAACAGTACGCCCAAGCGTTGCACACGCTCCAAGGCAACACCCACTTTCGTGCCGACAACCTGCGGGGCGTGTGCCACATGATGAACGGCGATACGGAAAAGGCCCGCACCTTGTTCCAAAAGGCGGTGGCCGCCGGTGACCCCCAAGCTGCCGAGAACCTGAAACAACTGGAAGAACTGCTGAATAGAAGCAGATAAAGCAAGACAGGTTTTCCGAAGCGGAACAGGTTCCGGCAGAATAGAAAGACAGGATAAAAAGAGTTTTCAATAGGTATTATAGACAATAACAATAATCATTTAAGTACTAATTTTTAAGATTAAAAAACAATGAAGAAGATTAAATTTTTAGCAGTGGCTCTTGCAGCCTTCACGATGTTCTCGTGCACTAACGATGAAGTAGAGAATTTAGGAAACAATGTTCCGGGCGAGCAGGCAGTACTTACCATCAAGCTTAAAGGCGATGGAGATAATCAGGCGCAATCAAGAGCTGCGGGACCGGCTACCGATACAGAAGATGCTGTGATTAATGACTATCTTGTGTTCCTGTTCCGCGATGGTGGCGCTTTGGACTGTGCTCCTTATGAGAGTAATTCCAATGCAGCTGCTACAATCACAACTGGTACTACTGCCGCAAAGAAAGCGTATGTGATAGCCAATACGGGCGAACTGGCTAAGGGCCCTTTTAAAGGTGTTAAGACGGAAACCGACTTGTTGGCGGTGACAGGTAGCCTGATGGATAATACTAATAATGCTTCAACTCAGACGAAAACCAACCTTTGGATGTCGGGAGTGAATGATGTTGCCTTTAACGGTACTACCGGTACTACTACAGTGACCTTAAGCTACGTAGCGGCAAAAATACAGCTTATCGTTAAGGATAACCGTACGAATATGAGCACTGGTACTATTCAGATTGAAGACAAAGAAGTTGTATTGCTGTTTGCAGGTAAGAGTGGAAAGTTCTTCGGAACCCAAAAGTCTGTACAAACTGACTTCTATACAGCAGATGACAGTTATAATAATCCCTTTAAAACGAATGTAACGAAATCTACGGCTCTGTCCGATGCAGTAACCGTTCCTTTCGCACCTAATGCAGGTGGCACTGTTTTCAACCACTTCTACACTTTCGGCAACGACGGTACGACTCAACCTACCATCCTTGCCATCAAGTCAACAAAGACTGTGAACAGTACTCCCTCTACTATCTACTATCCCGTTCACTTTACGACAGCCGATGCAGGCGAGACCATCGAACCGGGTAAGTCCTATACAGTGACTGTTACCCTGAATGGTGATGTGGAAGCTGGTGCCGGCGGTGGTACTACCGACCCGGAAGCACCTGTTATCTCTTCTTCCATAGAAGTGACTGTGACTGCTGCTCAATGGGATCCCGTAACTGTCAGCAAAGAGTTTAACTAAAAATATCCGTAGAAGTTATTTTTATCTCTAACAAGAATGTGCAGAAAGGCGGGACGCCTCCCGCTCCCGCCTTTCATATTACAATATTTTCGTTTCACTATCAATACACCCACCCAATCATGCAGAAGAACAAATTCCGTAACTGCTTGCAAATACTGCCTGTACTGTTTCTTATGGCATTTGTATCTGCAAGCTGCATCAAGGACGACCTTTCGGGCTGTCCTTCTCCCCACGTCTCCGGACTTACCTTGCAGGTAAAGGCCTTCGATGCCGACGGCGGCACGCTTGACGGCGAGACTATAAAGGACATCACGCTCTATGTTTTCGACAAAGACAAAAACTTGCTCGACACCCTCCACACCTCCCTTTCGGAACTTGTCACGCTGGACTATCCCGGACACGACGTCCTGAAACTGGTGGCATGGGGCAACGGCCGGCAAGGCAGCCAGACGCTGCCCGCACTGCGGCAGGGCGACCACTTGGAGACGGCCTTCGTGTCGCTCATCCACCAACCCCAAACTCGGATAACCTACCCCGTAGCAGGCTCGCCCGACGACCTCTTCTACGGCACCATAGATATACAGACCTCCGCCGATGCGCTCTCCGCCACCGGCACCCTCTCCGACAAGGAACTTCCCCTGCGGCGCAAGGTCTCCGGCGTAGCCGTTACGGCGCGCCACCTCAAGGACTACGTGGGAAGCTCCGACGGCGATTTCCACTACATCCTGCGCAAGACGGGCAACATGCTCGACTTCTACGGCCTGCCCAACGGCACCGATGTGAGCTACCGCCCCGAAGCCTCGTTCAATGACCGGGGAGATTTCGTCTCCTCCGTTTTCAACATCCTGCCCACCGAGGAGGAGCTCCGCATAGACATCTACCACCGGGGCGTGCTCCGGACGACCGTCATTTCCGACAGCAACGGCAAACCCCTGCGCGTGTCAGAAGGCCGCCTGCTCAACGTGCTTGTCGACTTCGACGGTGCTATCAGCGTAGAAGTCAAAGTCACCGACTGGGGCAAACAGGAGATATGGAAAGAGTTCTAACCCTGAGGGCAGGACAAGAATGATAAGACAGAACAATAAGATACACTAAAAAAATACAGAGATATAAAATGAGAAAGATAAGAAATACGATGCCTTTCCTCCATGCGCTGCTTCTCTCCGCCTTGCTTCTGGCGGGATGCGTCCGCGAGAAGTTTCCGGGTGCAGGCTCTGTGGCAGAAGGAGAGCCTTCGCGGATAGCGTTCAACCTCATTGTGCCGACCATGAGCAACGGTTCTTCCACCCGCACCCTGACCCCCGAACAGGAGAATAAGATTGAGAATTTGCGGGTGATGGTGTTCCGGGCAAACGGTTCGTTGGTGAGCAACGGCAAGTATGTAAGTTCCGGTCCGCGATTTACGGTAGACAGCTATTCGGGCAGCAACTATACGATTCTTTTCATTGCCAACGTCAGCAATGCGGAGATAGAGGCCAAGTTGCAGTCCGCCACTTCTCTGCCGGAGGTGGAACAGATTGTGACGACCGCCACCGAGCTGGACTTCGGCATGAACACCACGCACCCCCTGATGATGACGGGAAAGCAGGAGAACGTGGAGATTGCTCCGGGCAACAGCACATACAGCACTCCTGTTCAGCTTCATTTCATTGCTGCCAAAGTGACGCTGAAAGTGATGGACAAAACCCCTGGCGGCCAAGAGATAATCTTCATAGGCTGGGACGTGGAGAATGTTCCACTCCGCAGTTATCTGTTTTCAAATGCTACGGATATCAACCAGCCCGGCACTACCGCCGACAAGGATGACTACTGGCTGACAACGGATGCGGACTATCCGTTTGAGGTGGAGGACAAACTGAAGAAAACAGTCTCCCAGACGCTCTATGTCTTTGAAAATCGCAGAGGAGGACGTGTAAACAGAGCGTTACCCGATTATTCAGAACGATATTCCGGAATGGCTGTTGACGACAAAGACCACCGCGGCAAGGGTTGGTACAAGCCCGCACGTGCCACTGCCATTGTCATTAAGGCCATGCACAAGACCTCAACGGAAGTGAAGCAGGTGAAGGCACATATCTATTTGGGCGCCGACAACCATAGCGACTACAACATAGAGCGTGGCAAGCACTACACCTTTACCGTAACGGTCAACGGGCTGAAGGACATCCAAGTGGACTCGAATGTGGAGTATTATACGGGAGACTTTTCGGTGGATATTGGTACGCACACCTTCGATGCACATCCCGATTTTTCTCCCATGCGCATCAATGCGGTGAAAGGAAAGATGACCATGGAAATTTTGGATGATGCCGGCAGAGCTTATAACGAACCGGGGTTCGATGCCACATGGCTTAAAATATCTCCTTTGGACTTGATGTGGCATCAGGTGAAGCAAGCGTCTCCCCATGATGAGTGGCAACAGCAGGTGGGCGAGGTAGGCAGTTTTGTACGTGCGAAATATATCCCCCACAAGAGTGTGAGGGAAAAGCTGGAGCAGCAAGGAATAACCGGTTGGAATGCGATTCCCACGGGGCAGGAGGATGACGATGTCATGGCATTTGCCGATGCCACCTATCGCATGTGCTATAAGATTACGGATATTCCGTTTACGGAAATCACCGCAACCAATAAGATGCTGTATGTTTATGCGGATGAGTTACTTGACAAAAGGGCTGATAAGGAACGCAGCGCTCGGGTATGCCTGACTTTCTACAAAGAGGGAGGAGATCCGGATATGCCGGAAGTTAGGACTTTTGTATTGAAGCAACGTATGGGTATTCATCTCTTTTATGAATATGCTGCTGAAGCCGGATTGCTTATGATGAATCAGGATGGTACGCTTAGCAGTGTCAGACAACGTTTTTTTATTGAAAGAGATGTTGAGCATTACTCCTCTCGATATCCGGGGATATTAGACTTTAGATATACTGAGCTGCAATGGGGCTTTGACGGTGTGCTGCTCTATGATGGGCCTGATAAAATGCGTAATGGTAAATTTCTGACGGAAAACGCTGTATATACCGATGTTCGGCGTGTGAACAGTGAGGTTGTAGATTTTGGTAAGACTCCTGACTCTTACCGTCCGATGTATGGAAAGGATGGTCAACTCATTCCGAAATATACAGGGACGACTTCCGGCGCTCCTTACTATTATCCTGAAGCATCTGCGAATATTCACCACCCCATTTACAAGACCTCTTCAGCACGATACTGCCATGAGAAGAACAGGGATTTAAATGGTGATGGAAAGATTGATGTTTCAGAGAGCCATTGGTATCTACCGTCACATGATGAAATAGTATTAATTTATTTTTCTCATCACGACAGCGACAAGAATGAACATGATGCGGCTGTCTTAAAATCTTCTACAGAAGCAAGCGCCGATGCTTATTTTATTCTAGGTTTTGACTATAATGGCTATACCCGTATTGGTGAGATCGAATATATGGCTCAGGGCAAATATCTTTCAGGGAAGGTCTTTTGTGTCAGGAGATTACAATGAGTATAGTAATGGGAGAGTACTTTGAGACTTAGAACAACGGATTGGATAAAATAAAAAACAGATAAATGAAACTATATATGAAGTTAATATTAGGAATTCTCGGGTTGCTGATGGCAACTGCAAATTATGCTCAAGTAGCGTATGCCAATGTTATAGATGCTACGGGAATCTCAGATAATCAGTCTCGAGATTACTGGATACCGACATCTGTAACTGGAACAAATGATACTGCTGGCTCTGGCAATTTTCTAACGAATTTAGGCGATTGGGGCTATATGAGGACTATGAGCAAGAAATTTGAGATTGATTGGTCAGACTCTTTTTCTGACAATTGGCTGGATGCTGCAAATACTTGCAGAGATAGGGGGGATAGATGGCGTTTATCTACAGTAGCGGACTTCTTGTTGGTGTCCATGTTGAAGAAAGAACTGGAGGAGGATTTTTCTTTTACTCCTTTACGCAAAGGGAAACTCAGTCAAATCCCGTCTTCCCCGGAGGAGAAAGGTTGGTATTATTGGCTTGCTACTGAAGTTCCTGGTAGCGGGGATAGTTCCTATATGATGGTGTTTAGCGATTCTGGAAGTTATCTATTAGTCAGTGTTAAGGCAGGAATGATAAATCAATTTGGTCGTAAGATTCAGATGCCGTTTCGTTGCGTTCGCGATTTTGACTAATAAAATCTTTCTTTTTAAAACACCAACTCTATGACCCTACACAGTCCCCTACGCCATTACCGCCGCTACCCCCGCCGTTCCCGCACGCCTCGTGCACTGCGCTGGTTTGCCGCCGTTGTGCTGTTGCTGCTGTCGCTCCTGCCGTTGTTTGCCGGATGCGCTTCGCAATCCGCAGAAACGGAGCGCGGTACGGCGCACTCCGAAGCGGCATTCACATTGCCCGACATCCCCCCGCTGCTCGTCACTTCCGAGGCGCGTGCTTCCTACTTGGCGGCGCACTACTGGCAGGGGTTCAACTTCCGCGATACTGCGCTCATTTCCCGTCCGGAAGTCACCGAACAGGCGTTGGCCGATTTTCTGGACATCCTCTCGCGTGTTCCGCCGAAGGAAGCGCAGAGCAGCCTTACGGCCATGATGGACTCCGCCGCTGTGGACAGTGCCATGTACGCCCACTTCATGAAGTTGTCGGGGAAATACCTCTACGAGCCCAACTCGCCTTTCCGCAACGAGGAGTACTACATCCCTGTGCTGCGCCACATCATCGCTTCGTCCCGTCTGGGCGAACCGGACAAGGCGCGCGCTAAGTTCAGGCTGGACATGGCGTTGAAGAACCGTCCGGGCGATGTGGCGGCGGACTTCGCCTACACCCTTGCCGACGGCACTGTCGGCAGCCTCCGGCAGATAAAGTCAAGCTATACCCTGCTGTTCTTCAACTCGCCCGACTGCGAGGACTGCCGCCGCGTAAAGGATTACATGGCTGCTTCGGAGCACCTCGCCGGTATGACGGGAGAGGGTTCCGCCCGTCGTCCCCGGCTGGTTATCCTTGCCGTCTATCCCGATGAGGACGTGGAGCAGTGGCGTGCGGCGGCTTATCCGCCCTGCATGCTCAACGCCCGCGACGCCTCGCAGGCCATCAACCGCCACCGGCTCTACGACCTGAAAGCGGTTCCCTGTCTCTATCTGCTCGATGCCGACAAGCGGGTGCTGCTGAAAGACGTCACAGTGGAGCATGTGGAACTGTATTTGAGAGAGCATGCAAGAAATTGAATTTAGAAATGGAATTATATATAGGGATAGAATTGAAATAAGATTATATATAGAATTTAGAAATAGCAATAGAATTAGAAATAAAATCTGATATGATTACAACTAAAACCGAAAACATCCCCTTGTCAATGAAAGAAGGCAGTGCTTCTTATTTTTGTTTTGTTTGTTTATCCACCGGGGGATATGCTACGGGGCCGCTTACGGAAGCGTCTTGTTTTTAGCTGGCTTCGTAGCCGTTTTCGGTTTGCCCATATTGTTGATGGAGCTTTTTGAGAACCGTTTCAGGAAGCGTAACCGGGCGTCACTTGTCCGATAAATAGTAATTTTTTATGAAGAAACCCAAGAAAGAGACGCGTGACGTCATAGCCAAACATGTCCGTTGGACGGAAGCCTTGCGCGTAGTTCGCGCCTATCATCCCGAAGTCACCATTATTCTGCCGGAGGAGAAGATGCAGATTCTTTCCGGTGACGACGTGCGTGCCGCTATCGCTCCTATGGTGGGCGTCATCCGTCGTGCGCTCGATGCGGGGGTGGGGCAGTGGCATGGCTACACCGAGACATGCCGCGTCAGGCAGGTGCGGCTGCTTCTCAGCCACTACTTCCATTATCACGAGGGCTGCATCGGTGCCGAGGAACTTGACCTGCTCATCGAAGACCTGCTCTATGTGCATAAGGCTTAGGGGGAGATATGTCAGGATGAGACTCCGTTATCATTTCGGTCCCCCCCCCGTATAATCATGTAAAAAAATACACTTTTCCGGACTTAACCCTTTGCTTGGTAAATGTTTACACTGTCATAACTGTAAATATTTACTTTTCTTGCGTTATTCTCATTTAATATCTTTGCCCAAGCATTGCAGATAAAAGGCCGCAAAGACCTTTGTGCAGTGTGTATAAATTTAAACAACTGACAAAGATAATGAATTCAGAAAATTATGCATCATTGTGCCGGAGAAAAACGGATGATCCGTTTACCGCAAACGCATCATCCGTTTGCCCCGGACACATCATCTGTTTGGGCGGAACGCATCATCCGTTTTTTTCTTCAACACATCACCCTTTTTTTCAATGCGCCGTTCGTTTGTTTTTCGGCGCGTCATTCGTCTTTTTCAATGCATCATTCGTCTTTTCCGCGTTGCCCGGTAGATATACGATAGTATATCTTATCTTCTTATTATTTATATTGTGTCGTCTTGTTGGTTGTAGGGGTGGCTATGAGGAATATTCAACTCGTTGATAACTAATATACTAAGGTGGCTTAGGGGGTGGCTTTTTTGTGGTCGTAAAAATTAAGTGTCATATATATAACTTTTCATGGAGAATAATCTGTTAAAAAAAGGCTATGTCATGGTTTCTCGGGCATTGCTGCAAAAGGTTTGCGAGAAACAGGGTGCAGCGTGCTGTGATGAGGCTGCTTTTCTGCGGGTGCTGATAAACGTGAATTTCAAGCCGACTGTGGTGTTCTGTAACGGAGTGGAGCTGCAGTGTGCCCGCGGCGAGTCGGTCATCTCTTTCTTGGGCTGGGCCGATCTCTTCGGCTGGACAAGGGGGCGCACCCGGAATTTTTTCAAAAACTGTTGCCGTATGGGACTCATTGAGATGGTTTCGGACGACTGTCCCAGCCATATCCGCATACCCGGTTATGATGCATGGACAATGAAGCTGGCATCGGCTCCCAAACCGAAGGCTCCCGATGCCTTTGAGGAATCGTTGAAGGATTTTCTTGCCTATTACAGCCGCACCACGCACCTCCCCATAGAGAATGGCAGCTACGTGCGCAGCCTTTGGCGAAAGCTCTCCTCCGGCGAACGGCAACTCGCCTATAAGAAAGTGGAGGACTATTATTTCAGCCTGAACAACACGAACTACTGCTATCAGGTAGCCAAATATTTGGAGTATAGGATGTTTGAGAATGAGTTTCCCGGTTTTAATTAATCCTTTTCATATTTATGTCCGAAATCTTAAATCCCCACGATGACGATCTTGAGTCGGTCATCTTGGGAGCTTGTCTCACCGAAACCACCGCTATGGTGCTTGTGGGCGATAAACTCTCTCCCGAAATGTTTTATGAGACGAAGTTTGGCGAAATCTACTCCGCTTTGCTCTCCATGTACCACTCCGGCAAGGCGATAGACCTCGTGACGGTGCGTGCCGAACTCGCTTCACGCGGCAAGCTGGAGGCGGTGGGCGGCGCCTACGAGCTGGTGCGCTTGGCGGGGCGCGTGGCGTCTTCCGCCCATCTGGAATACCATGCGCTCATCCTCCGGCAGATGTACATCAGGCGTGAGATGATTGCAGGGCTGCACACTCTGCTTGCCAGCGCTGCCGATGAGTCGGTGGACCTGAGCGATGCTTTGGCAGATCTGCACCGCCTTGCCGGACATCTGGAAAGCGGCGCTGTCTCCAACAACTGCCTGCGCGATATGGAACGCCTCATGCAGGACACCCTTGAGCAAATGGACAAGCGTGTGGAAAACAACCGGAACGGCATCACCGGTATTCCCACCGGACTGCGCGAGCTTGACAGGCTTACGGCGGGCTGGCAGCAGGGCGACCTGAACATCATCGCCGCCCGCCCCTCGGTGGGAAAGACTGCCTTTGCCCTGCATCTGGCACTGGCGGCAGGACGCGCCGGAAAGCATGTATTGGTGAACAGCCTTGAGATGCAAGGCGAAAGGCTGGGCGACCGTTGGCTCTGCGCCCAAGCGGCCAACGTGGATGCCGGACACCTCAAGACCGGACAGCTCGATGCCGGCGAACGGCAACAGGCATTGGAAGCCGCCCGGCTGCTGTCGGCCCTGCCTGTCTACGTGGACGACAATCCGAAGATGAGCATGGATCACATCCGTTCGTCCGCCCTGCTGCAAAAAAGCAAGGGACGCTGCGACCTCCTCATCATCGACTACCTGCAACTCTGCGAAATGAAGTCCGGGCAGAAGAACCGTAACCGCGAACAGGAAGTGGCGGAAGCCAGCCGCAAAGCCAAACTCATTGCCAAAGAACTGGATATTCCCGTCATTCTGCTTTGCCAGTTGAACCGCGAGTGCGAAATGCGCGCCGACAAGCGCCCTGCTTTGAGCGACCTGCGCGAGAGCGGCGCCATAGAACAAGATGCCGATGTGGTGATGCTGCTCTATCGCCCCGCCCTCTACGGACTGACCTCCGAGCGCCGGAGCAAGTTCCCCTCCGAAGGACTGGGTATGGTGATTCTTGCCAAACACCGCAACGGCGAGACCGGCGATGTGTACTTCGGGCACAATCCCGCCATGACCAAAATAGGGGAGTATGTGCCGCCGACGGAATGGATGATGCGAAACGCGAAGTAAATATTAATCTTGCTACTCGATAGTATCTGTCATTCAGAGCGTAGCGAAGAATCCACTCTCTCATGTCAATACTCATCCCGGTATAAGGAGAGCAGATTCTTCGCTACGCTCTGAATGACAGAATGTTTTGCCTCATTCAACTACTGATTCGCATTAATAATTAATACCTGATATTTATCACCCTTTTTTTGAAAATAAACGACGAAATACTTGACTTTGCCTCGCTGATTTTGTATCTTTGTAATGTGCTTAAGAAAAGGAATAATCATTGATTATAGAGCGCCTTATCCCTCCTCTTACCCACCTTGTTTACAATAGTTCCGGCCGAACTTTTTCTTTTAAGATATATCTTTACGATTTTGAGATGTTTCTTTCAAACTCTGCTTCAGGCAGGGAGCGATTTTTATTGAACTTAAACCTTAACTTTTTATTTTATGGATGTACTTGTAGAGCGTTTCAAACGCCGTAAAATCGTGAGCGACAAGAACTCGCCCCAGTTGTATTATCTCCGTCAGAAGCCCAAAACCTGCGGTACGGTGGACGTCGATGTCCTCGCCGCCAATATCCAAAAGAATTGCGCCATGACAAAAGGCGACGTGAAGCACGTCATCGAAGCCCTTGTGGAGGAAATACAGACCAACCTTGCCAACGGCGACAAGGTGAAGCTGAACCTGCTTGGCACGCTTCACATGACTTTCCGCTGCCCCGGCGTGGAAAAGTCGGAGGATTGCACCGTCAGGAATATCTCCAAAGTGAACATACGCTTTGTCCCCGACAAGGAACTGAAGCTGGTGAACGGCAGCACCGCCGCCACCCGAAGCCCGGCCAATGTGGCCTTTGCACTGGACAAGCCTGCCGACGGCAGCTCTTCCGGCGGCAGTGGCAGCGAGAACCCCGGCGACGGTGAGGAAAACGATCCTCTCGGATAAACCGTTCTCCGTTTGCTCTTTCTGATGAAGGGGAGTGTGTCCTGATCATTATCCGGATACACTCTCTGAATAATTCAAAACTTAAAACTCAAAATTCAAATCACATGGCAGTAAAATCAACTTGGTGGGACAAATTCCTTAAAATTGTAATCGCAGTGGCATCGGCCGTTCTCGGCGCTTTTGGCGCACAGGCCATGCCCGCCTGATTCGTAGTTCTTAATTCACACTTCATACATCGTAATTCACATGCGATTCATCAACCTCATCGTTGTCCACTGTTCCGCCACCCGCTGCGACCGCAGCTATACGGAACATGACCTGACAACAGACCACCTGCGCCGGGGATTCTCCGGCGCAGGTTATCATTTTTATATCCGCAAGAACGGGGATATAAAAACACTCCGCCCCATCGGACAGCCCGGAGCGCACGTCAAAAACCACAATGCCCATTCTGTCGGCATCTGCTATGAAGGTGGGCTCGACGAAAGAGGGCATCCCGCCGATACCCGTACCGATTTTCAGAAACATTCCCTGCGGGTGCTCGTCATGCTGTTGCTGCGCGACTATCCCGGCAGCCGCCTTTGCGGGCACCGCGACCTCAGTCCCGACCTCGACTGCAACGGCGAAATAGAACCCGAAGAGTGGATCAAGGCATGCCCTTGCTTCGATGCGGCATCCATTCTTCAAGATTCTGCTCCTCCCAACCCCGCTTGCCTGTAATTTTTTCTGTTTCTCTGTGTTTTTCCAGATTCTTTCCAAATTTGTCCGGTAGCTTTGTGACGTAACAAAAACAATAAAAAGTATGATGATTATGAAAAGAAAAATGTTTGCCATCGCTTGTGTGGCTATCGGTATGTGGAGTTGCAGCAACGACGATGTTCCTGCCACCGGAAATCCGGAAGATGACAAGGTGAGCGCCGAGGTGCGGGCTGCACTGCTCGAACGCTACCCGCATGCCACCGACGTGAAGTGGACTGTGAAAGGAGACTATGTGGTGGCGGACTTCAATCTGTCTGCTTCCTCTGCCGCAGGCGAATATGCCGCTTGGTTCGACAATGGAGGCCGATGGTATATGACAACGGACAGCGAAATCCTCTTTGAGCAACTGCCGGATGAGGTGAAGGCTGCCTTCCGGGCGGGCGAATACTCCGCTTGGACCATCGACGAGGTGGAACGTGTGCAACGCAACGGCGCGGAAGAGGTCTACGTGATCGAAGTGAAAAACAAAGTGGACGGCGTAGAGACGGAAATAGATCTGTATTACTCGAAAGACGGCGTGCTGGTGAAGCAACTGGTGGATGCTGACAACGATTATGACTATGGCGACTATATCCCCGCTGCTCCGGTGGAAGGCGTCGAAGCGTTCCTGAAGGCAAACTTCCCCAATGCCCGTATCTTGGACATCGACCGGGAGGACAACATGACGGAAGTGGAGATTCTGGATGGAAAGGTGGTGCGCGAACTGCTGTTCGACGGAGCAAACAACTGGCTGTTCACCAAGACCGAAACCGTTTATGCCGCATTGCCGGCAGTGGTGAAGCAGGCGCTTGAGGCTTCGGAATATGCAGGCTATCATGTGGATGACGTGGATCATTACGCAACTCCGGAAGAGGAATACTACCGTCTCGAACTGGAATCCGTCAAAGGTGACGTCAAGGTGAAGATCACCGCTGCCGGCGTGTTGTCGCTCATGGAATACACTCCGTCTGATCCCGGAAACAATACCGGTGGCGTGCTGCCCGGAAAAATCAAGGATTTCATTGCACAGAAGTATGCGGGAGCCCGTATCATTGAGACGGATATGGAAAATGGCATGACGGAAGTGGAGATCTTCCACGATGCTCGCGAGAAGGATGTTTATTTCAACGGTGCACAGGAGTGGGTGAAAACCCAATGGGAAGTGCGGGTGAACGAACTGCCCGCGGCTGTGTCCGATGCCATCAAGAAATTGTATGCAGACCACGAGATAGATGATGCGGACTTTGTGGAAACGCCCCAAGAGGCCTACTACCTGGTGGAACTGGAAGCAGGAGACAAGGAAGTGAACTTGCGTATCCTCTCCAACGGCACTGTCTTGTAAGCTGCAGGCTTGTTTGCCCTTTCATTGAATATACATTGCACGCACGTACGCTCGCCCATGCGCCTGCCCGTACGTGCGTGTGTATATATATTGTGTGTCTTCCTCCCCCTTTTGTTTTCCTTTTAAAAATCATGCTCTGTAACCAGTTTGTCAATCAGTCATTTATGAAAAAGTTTTGATATTTCTGATAAAAAAAGCTTTGTATATTTGGTGCGTATTCCCAAATCCGCTACTTTTGCATCCGCTTTCGAGAA
>OGLG01000392.1_pt1 | contig 39616 bp, 27 predicted proteins | sample 1572621 | NCBI WGS metagenome assembly OGLG01 (sample SAMEA2581912, study PRJEB24529) | metagenome | biome: Human gut stool | place: China | collected 2011 | reverse complement strand
CTTAGATACTCCGTCTCGGCATAATCAAGCTGGCGCTTGCTTCTGCGCTCGACTTTTCGTATCTTTGGCTTCGCCGAAGATACTCGCGTTCGGCAATGTTCAAATAAATTTGACATTGCTCTCACTTATTCGTATCTTTGTCCCCTATCGATTTCAAGCCGGAAATTTTATGGTATTGGCAGAACAGATCAAGGAGGCGGCGAGCCGTCGGGATACGTTGGAGAAGTGTCTCGACATCGAACGCAAGCGCATGGATTTGCAGAACGAGGAGGAGAAGACGCAGGACCCCGACTTCTGGGACGATGCGGCGCGTGCGCAGGAGCAGTTGCGCCGGGTGGCGTCGATCAAGAGCTGGATCACCGATTACGACACGATCCGCAAGGAGGTCGAGGATCTGGAACTGATGCCCGATTTCCTGAAAGAGGGGGTGATCTCCGAGGAGGAGATGGATGCGCACTATGCGCAGACGATCGCGCACATCGAAGCGCTCGAACTGCGCAACATGTTGCGCCGCGACGAGGACAAGATGGGCGCTATTCTGGACATCAACGCCGGAGCCGGCGGTACCGAGGCGCTCGACTGGGCGTCGATGCTGCTGCGCATGTACACCCGCTGGTGCGAGGCCCACGGCTACAAGGTCAAGACGCTCGACTACCAGGCGGGCGACGAGGTGGGCGTCAAGTCCTGCACGCTCGAAATTGAGGGCGACTACGCCTACGGCTATCTCAAAAGCGAAAACGGCGTGCACCGCATGGTGCGTCTGTCGCCTTTCAACGCCAACAACAAGCGCCAGACGACCTTCGCGTCGGTCTTCGTGTCGCCCGCTGTGGACGATTCGATCGAGGTGGTCATCAACCCCTCGGACATCGAGTGGGACACGTTCCGCTCGTCGGGCGCCGGCGGTCAGAACGTCAACAAGGTCGAGACGGCCGTGCGGCTGCGCTATCACGGCAAGGATCCCGATACGGGCGAACCGGTCGAGTTCCTGATCGAGAACATGGAGACGCGCTCGCAGCTGATGAACCGCGAGAACGCCATGCGCATCCTCCGCTCGAAACTCTACCAGCGCGAGCTGGACAAGCGTATGGCGACGCAGCAGGCGCTGGAGGCTTCGAAGAAGAAGATCGAGTGGGGTTCGCAGATCCGCTCGTACGTCTTCGACGACCGCCGCGTGAAGGATCACCGCACGGGCGTGCAGACTTCGGCCGTGGAGTCGGTGATGGACGGCGACCTGGACGCCTTCATCAAGGCCTATCTGATGGAATACGGCGCGCAGGCGTAGGGATTATTCCTCCCAATGATAAAGTCCGCCCACTTCTTTCCAGCCCGAATGCGTCTTATGTAGAAGGACGCCGCTGCCGTTGTACTCTTCCACTACCTCGGCAACGGCCTTGTCGAGTGATTTGTTCAGGACGATGTATCCGATTGCGGGGATTCCGAGATGCCATCCTTCCCAATGCCCGTTGATGACGTACCAGTAGTTTTGCAGGAAACGCATCCGCTTCCGGCCCGATTCTGCGGATGTCCGCTCTTCGTCGGGCCAGTATCCGTTTTTCTCCAGAAACAGTTCGAGAGCATCCTTGTATTCATCGGTGAGATAGAGCTGTTTTAACCCTGCTTGCCGGATTTGCGGTCGGAAATCGTCCAAAACCCTGTAATAGGCTCCCGCTTTGCGGAGAAGGTAAAATCCGTCGGTCGGAAATGTGGGAGGAGGGGAGCTTTCGTAATAATAATCGAACATGCCGTCCTCTGCGATACAGAACGTCAATTGCGATTGGATAACGACGTAGCGGTAGGCCGAATCGCTCCGGAAACCCCTCGGGCGAAGCGTCGGGGCGGGATTGAAGAGAGTGGTAAAGAGATTGTAAACGTTACGCAGCGTGTCGTTCTGGTTGCCCGGAGCCGATGCGTTGGACGTATATTTCCGATGCCATGTCTCCAGAAACTCCTCCATCCCCGGTCCCGATTTGCAGGAATAGATTGAGTCGAGTTCCTGGGCTAACTCTTTTGCCCGGGATGGAGCGTAGCGAAAATCCGTATTGTCCGCCTCCGAGGGCAGCGCATCTTTCGTTGCCCAAAGGAAATAGCCTCCGATGAAACAGACAACCAGAAAAGACAGGGCCGGGAAAAGGTTCAGCTCGGAGCGATCCGTTTTACGAAGGTTCATGGCAGAGGCGCTTTTCCGCAAAGATAGCATTTTTCGGTGCAAAATATTATCTTTGCTCTATGAAGCGATCTGTTTTTATCCTTGTATTCACCATTTTTGCAGCCTTCGCCGCTCCGGCGCAGGTGAACGTCGGCATGACCGACACGGCGTCCTATTACCCGCTGCTGCGGGGACGGCGCGTGGCCGTGCTGGCCAACCAGACCTCCGTGGCGGAGCTGCCCGGCGCGCCGGGAGCCGATGCCTCCGGGCGGGTGCATCTGGTCGACCTGCTCCACGGTGAAGGGTTTGCCGTCGCGGCGATCTTCTCGCCCGAGCACGGATTCCGCGGCACGGCCGATGCCGGGGAGCAGGTCGCAAGTTCGGTCGACGCCCGGACGGGCATTCCCATCCGCTCGCTCTACGACGGCAACGCGAAACGGCCTTCGGACGAGGCGATGCGCTCGTTCGACGTGCTGGTCGTCGACATGCAGGACGTGGGTCTGCGCTTCTATACCTATTATATCTCGATGCTGCGGATGATGGACGCCTGCGCCGATTTCGGTCGCCGGGTCGTGGTGCTCGACCGCCCCAATCCCAACGGGCATCTTGTCGACGGTCCCGTTCTCGACATGAAGTACAAATCGGGCGTCGGGGCGATTCCGGTCCCCGTGCTCCACGGACTGACGATGGGCGAAATCGCCCGCATGGCCGTCGGCGAAGGGTGGGCGAAGCCGTGCGACCTGACGGTCGTGAAGTGCCGCAACTACACCCATGCCACCGAATACCTCTTGCCCGTCGCTCCGTCGCCCAACCTTCCGACTGCGCGCGCCGTCTATCTCTATGCCGCGCTGTGCCCCTTCGAGGGCACGGTCGTGAGCCTCGGACGCGGAACGGACTGCCCGTTCGAAATCTATGGACATCCCGATATGACCGGACGCGCCTTTTCCTTTACGCCGCGCCCCACGGCCGGGGCCAAACATCCGCCGCTCGAAGGCCGGCTGTGCCACGGCGTCAACCTGCGCGGCATGCCGCTCTCCGAGGCCCGCGAAGTGGGATTCTCGCTGCGCTACGTGATCGACGCCTACCGCGATCTGGGGCTGGGGGACAGGTTCTTCACCCCGATGTTCGAAAAGCTGGTCGGCGCGGGATGGGTGCGCGGGATGATCGTGGCCGGGGCTTCGGAGGAGGCGATCCGCGCCCGCTGGGTTCCCGATGTGGAACGCTACCGCGAAAAGCGGGTGCAGTACTTGCTTTACGAATAGAATGATGGGGTTTTACGTCATTGCGAGGAGCCGCAGGCGACGTGGCAATCCGAAAAAAAACGCAGAGTCGGCCATGGAGAGCAGCTATTATATTGACCAATAAACTGCATACGGTGCTGTATGTCGGCGTTACGACCTCGTTATCCCGGCGTATGAAAGAACATGCCGCCGGTCAGTCTGCATTTACGCGCCGCTATAACGTCCATAAGTTGATTTACGCCGAGGAGTATCGGGACGTTCGGGATGCAATCGCCCGGGAGAAACAAATCAAGAGTTGGAGCCGGAAACGGAAAATCGGGTTAATAGACTCTCAAAATTCATTGTGGAAGGACTTATCGGACGGGTTCGTCTGATTCTTGATCTGGGCCGTAATGCCACAGCGCAGCAATCGGATTGCCGCGTCGCTGCGCTCCTCGCAATGACGTAAAAGCGCCCCGGATCGGAGCGCTTTTTCTTTTTCATACGGGCGTTACCCGATCCGCCTCGGTGATCTTCCGCAGGACGCGGCAGGGCGAGCCGACGGCCACGACTCCCGCCGGGATGTCGTGCGTGACGACGCTCCCGGCCCCGATCACCGTGTTGTCGCCGATCGTCACGCCCTGCATCACGACCGTGTGGCCTCCGATCCAGACGTTGTTGCCGATGGCAATGGGCAGCGAACGCATGATGCCCGCGTTGCGCTGGTCGGGCAGCAGGGCGTGGTTGACGGTGTAGATGCCGACGTTCGGCCCGATGAAGACGTGGTCGCCGATGGTGACGGGCGCTTCGTCGAGGATCGTCAGGTTGAAATTGCCGACGAAATGGTCGCCGACCGAAATCTGCGCTCCGAAATCGCAGTGGAACGGGCTGTGGATGCAGACCGACTTGCCGACGTGTCCGAACAGCTGCCGGATGATCGCCTCCCGCTCCTCCCGGCGGCTCGGGGGCAGCTGGTTGAGCCGGAACACCAGCTCCTCGGTCCGCAGCAGCGCGCCGCCGATTTCAGGACAGATGGCGTGGAGCCAAAGCCCGGCTTTCATTTTTTCGAGATCGCCCATGATTCGTTGGTTGTTGGGTGGGGGAAGCGGCTTTTCAAACCGCAAAAAGCACACCCCGTTGCCGAGGTGTGCTTCTCTTTCGGATATTCCGTGTTACTCCGAAACGATCGCCTCGCTCGGGCATACGCCTGCGCAGGTGCCGCAGTCGATACATTTGTCGGCGTCGATCACATAGATGTCGCCGGCCGAAATAGCCTCTACGGGGCACTCGCCGATGCAGCTGCCGCATGCAACGCACGAGTCGGTAATTTTGTAAGCCATTGTGTTGAGTGTTTATTGTTAAATGTGTGTGTGCAAATATAAAAACTTATTTGATAATATCAAAACCCGTGTAGGGAATCAGCGCCTCGGGGATGCGGATGCCTTCGGGGGTCTGATAGTTCTCCAGCAGCGCGGCCACGATGCGCGGCAGGGCCAGCGACGAGCCGTTGAGGGTGTGCGCCAGCTGGATTTTCTTCTCCTCGTCGCGGTAGCGGAGTTTGAGGCGGTTGGCCTGGAACGACTCGAAATTCGATACCGACGACACTTCGAGCCAGCGTTTCTGGGCCTCGGAGTAGACTTCGAAATCGTAGGTCAGCGCCGAGGTGAACGACATGTCGCCGCCGCACAGGCGCAGGATGCGGTAGGGCAGGCCCAGGGCCTTGACGATGCTCTCCACGTGGGCCACCATGCCGTCCAATGCTTCGTAGCTCTTTTCGGGCAGCGAGAGCTGCACGATCTCCACCTTGTCGAACTGGTGCAGGCGGTTGAGTCCGCGCACGTCCTTGCCGTACGACCCGGCCTCGCGGCGGAAGCACGGGGTGTAGGCGGTCATCTTCACCGGAAAATCCTCCTTTTCGAGGATCACGTCGCGGTAGATGTTCGTCACGGGAACCTCGGCCGTGGGAACGAGGTAGAAGTTGTCTACCGTGGCGTGGTACATCTGCCCCTCCTTGTCGGGGAGCTGTCCCGTGCCGAAGCCCGAAGCCTCGTTGACCATCACGGGCGGCTCCACTTCGAGGTAGCCGGCCGCCGTGTTGCAGTCGAGGAAATAGTTGATCAGCGCGCGCTGCAACCGTGCGCCCTTGCCCTTGTAGACGGGGAATCCCGCGCCGGTGAGCTTCACGCCCAGGTCGAAGTCGATGATGTCGTACTTGCGGGCCAGCTCCCAGTGGGGCAGCGGGTTTTCCGGAAGCGCGGTGTAGCTTTCCACGAGCTTGACGACGAGGTTGTCCTCGGCCGTCTTGCCTTCGGGGACGATCTCGGCGGGGAAGTTCGGCAGCGAGACGATGGCCGACTGCAACTCCTGCCGGGCGTCGGTCAGCTCGGCTTCGAGGCGCGAGGACTTCTCCTTGAGGTCCGCCACGAAGCGTTTGCGCTCCTCGGCCTCCTCGCGGCGGCCCTGGCCCATCAGTGCGCCGATCTCCTTGGCGGCCTTGTTCTGGGCGGCCAGCGTGTTGTCGAGTTCCAGCTGGAGGGCTTTGCGCCGGTCGTCGAAGCTGATGATCTTTTCGATGACAGGCGCGGCGTCCACGCCCTTCTTGGCCAGCTTGCGTGCGGCGGCCTCTTTGTCATCGCGGATTTGCTTTATCGTAAGCATAATATCGTGAGTTTTTTTGTGTTTTCGCCTTACAACCTGCAAAATTAGTAAATTCGCGTCAAACTGTCACGCCGAGACGCCGTTTTTTGCGATTTTATGAAAAAACCGGACTTCCGCCCAAAGCGGAAATCCGGTTTTCGGTTGTGCGGGCTGCGGATCAGCGGGTGTGGAGCACGAGGTCCGTGCGCAGACGCTTGCCTTCGGCCGGGACTTTCGCTGCCGTGTTTCCGGAGGCTTTCGCCGGAACGGCGACGCGTTCGCCCGTCAGGTAGGTCGTGAAGCGCTGTCCGCCGGTCTCGATGCTTCCGGTCCGCGATTCCGCGGCGCGGGCCGCGGTCTGTGCGGACGCCTGCTGGAGGGGCTTCATCTTGAGGGACGAGTAGGTTTTCGAACCGGCGTATTGGCGCAGGTAGCTCGAACTCGACGCCTGCGGCGTGCTGAAGAGCAGGAACATGTAGCTGTTGACCTCTTCGGGCGAGTAGGGGCTTGAAGCCCAGTAGAGCGTGTCGCCGATGTAGCCGACGGCCATTCCGGCGTCGCCCCAGAAGATCGACAGTCCGTTCGAGAAGCCGAGCGTCGCATAGGCGCCGTTGTACATCCCCGCGTACTGGGGTTCGACGATCAGCATGTGCAGCTCCTTGTCGTAGTAGCCCTTCAGCTGGGGTGCGAAGTCGCGCATGTCGGTCATGCCGCTGATGAGCACGTCGCGGTCGTTGATGCGCGCGATGTCCATGCGGAAGGTCTTTTCGGACGACTGCGAATCGACGTCGACGGTCGCCGTGACGCCGAATGCGCCGATGAAGTCCTCCAGGGTCTTCGTCCGGTCGAAATCCTTGGCGAAGTAACCGAACGTCGACGCGCTCTTCGAAACGAAAGCCGTGTCGCCGAACGAGTTGTACATCAGCAGGGCGAGTGTGTACGTGCTGCCTTCGTCGAGCGGGCTGAACGACGTGCCGCGGCCTTCGGGGGAGTTGAGCTGCGCGATCATCTCCTCGGGAACGTCGTAGCCCCGGGATGCGGTCACCTCCTCCAGTGTCATGCCGAGCGCTTCGCACAGGTAGTCGGCGACGGCGGTTTTGACGCAGAGATATTTCATCGCCGCCACATTCGCGGTCTGCATCTGCCAGATGAGCGTGTTGTAGGGCGAGTAGTTGAGGTTGTTCTCCGGAGCGTAGAACTCGAATTCGAGCGATCGGGGAGCATATTCGTCGTTCGGGTCGTTCGTGAACCGCTGCGTGTAGAGCTTGCAGGGGTTCTCGATCGAGTCGTAGGCCAGCGCCACGGCGGTGTAGTTGCCCGAGGGAACGTTCCAGACCGAGGCGTCGTCCGCGAGGAGCGTCACCACGGGGGTCACGGCCTCCAGTTTGTCGTCGATCAGCTGCCGGCGCACCTCTTGCTGCCGTTCGGCGTCGGCGGTGATGTCTCCGGCGACGACCGCGGCCTTGTAGTACTTCGTGTATTCGTTGGGCGAGAAGTGGAGTTTCGGAGCCTTGAATCCGGTGCTCGTGGTCTCGATGCCCTCGAAGGCGATCTCCACGACGGGCGTGGTGTCGATGTCGGTGTCGAAGACCAGTTTCTCGGTCCCCTGGGCGAAATAGCCCGACGACACGTAGTAGATCAGGTAGAACGAGAAGGTGCTCTCGCCGTCGAACGTGCAGGGATAGCTGGCGTACGCCGAGTCGTTGCCGGTGTAAACGGCCATGTCGGCGACGTAGACGTACTCGTTGTAGTTCGAGTTGTAGTAGCCGATCGACTGCGCCGGCACGGTGCAGGTGTTGTCGTCGTGGAGGACGAACTTGAACGTCACGCCGCTGGCCCAGTCCTTCAGCCGGAAGATATTGGCTCCCACGGCTTTTTCGACCTCCAGACCCGAATCGCGGCCCGAATAGTACCCGTTGTAGTGGTAGGTTGCCAGCTGGGGGATCTCTTCGCCCTCTCCGGTGGTGCGGTAGAGCGTCTCCCACTCCAGTTCGTAGGTGGCCGAAAGGGTCACCTTGTCGGAGTACTGCGCCACCTGCGCGGCGTTGTCGCCCGGACGCGCCTCCCGGCTGCTGATGTAGAGCGTGGTCTTGTAGTTCGAACCCATGACGAAGTTCGAAAGGTCGACCTCGACGGGAACCGTCACGGAGTGGCTGCCGTCGGGAATGGTCGCCTCGGCCGGAACCGAGAACAGCTCGTAGTCGTCGTCCTTGGTCGCCAGATAGACCTTGTAGGCGCCTTTGTTGCCCGGACGCGCGATTTCGACGTTGATCACGCCCTGCACGGCGTCCTGCGGAAACTCCTTCTGGATGGACGACTGGATGAAGTGGATGGCCTTCGCATCGTCCTTGTTGGGGGTGTATTGGTCGCCCTCCTGCGTCTGGCTGCAGGCCGCGGTGAAGAGCAGCAGTCCCGCACCCAGATATTTCGATATGTTTTTCATAGTGTACTTGATTTTCAACGGTTCAAAGGCTCGTTAGGGATTCTGGTCCTCCTCGTTGATGTTCGGATTGGCATCCAGTTCGGCTTTGGGAATGGTCAGCACCCAGTCGTAAGTGTCGGCTTTGGTGATGTTGACGTTCCGGCGGTTCATCATCGAAATGCACTCCTCGGAGAAGCCGTCGTCGGTCCGGCGGTCGATGCCCTGGCCCAGGCGGCGGACGTCGAACAGCCGGCCGTACTCACCCCACAGTTCGATGCGGCGGTGGGTGAGGATGTTTTCGAGGAACGATCCGGTCCAGGTCGTGGTCGTCGCGCCGAGCAGCGTGCCGCTGCGGTTGTTGGCGCTGTAACCCGGGTCGCGTTCGGCCATGACGGTGTTCATCAGTTCGCGTGCGCTCTTGAGGTCGTCCAGCCGCAGGGCCGCTTCGGCGGCCGTGAAGTACATCTCCTCGACGCGCATGTAGATGTAGTCGCCCAGGAAGGAGGCCACGTTGGCGAACGAGAATTTTTTGCTGACGTAGGGCGACTCCTTGTCCGAGGGGTCCCACCAGTCGCGGCGGATGTCTGTCGCGCTGATGCGGTTGTAGAGCTGCTTGCTGATCAGCTTCGGAGCCGATTTGGCATAGGCGCCCTCCTTGTTGTCCATGTGGGTGAAGAACCCGGCGTAGCCGCCCGCCTGGTCGGCCACCTGAATGCCTGCGCCCCACATGACGTTCTGCTTGTCGAGCGAGTTCATGCCGCCCGTCAGGTCGCTCTTCGTGCCGACGGCGTAGCCGCCTTCGTCGATCACGCGCTTGGCCGCCTTGAATGCCCCGTCCCAGTCGCCTTCCGCCAGACAGGCGCGCGACTTGATGCCCAAGGCCACGTAGAGGTTGATGTGCGATTTGTTATTCTCGGCCAGCGTGGTTTCCCTGGCCTTTTCGAGCAGTTCGATGGCACGGTCGATGTCCTGGTCGATACGGCCGTAGACCGTGCGCAGCGATTCGCGGGGCTGTCCGCCCGTGTCGATCGACGTGCCGGTGGTGTAAACCGGTACGCAGGGCTCGTTCCAGCGCGAAGCGCCCGTCAGGGAGTTGTAGGGGGCGCGGGAGAACCACGTCGCCAGGTTCAGGTAGCAGAGCGCCCGGATGGCGTAGGCCTGTCCTGCGACGTAGGCCACGTCGGCCTCCGTTCCGGCCATTTCCGGCTCGGCGTCGATGATGTAGTTTACATTGGCGATCCATTTGTAGTTGGCGTACCAGACGTCGTACGACCGGAAGGCCGACGAAGTGTAGTTGCTCTTGACGTTGTAGCAGTGGTCGCCCCAGAACCAGCCGTTGCCCTGCGACTGCATGATCAGGTCGTCGGCCATGCAGTCGAGCGCCAGGTTGTAGGCCGCGATGCCGAAGCACTGGTGGGTGTTTGCGGTCGTGGACCATCCGGCCGTCCACATCGAGCGGTAGACGCCGTTGACCGAAGTGATGGCCGTGGATGCCGATTTGAGCAGTTCCTTGCCCGAACCCGAGTCGGTCGGGGAGAAATCGAGCATCGAGTCGCTGCACGAGGGGGCTGATAAGCCGATCAGTGCGATGATAAGATATATTGCTTTTTTCATAGTTGTTTTCTCCCGTGGTTAAAAGTTCAGGTCGATACCGAATGCGATCACGCGCGACGGGGTGTAGCTGTAAGCCACCGATCCCGTGAAGTTATACTGCGGGTCCATGCCGTCCATGTGGTTGAACATGGCGATGTTGTCCAGCGTGGCGTAGATGCGCAGCGACTCGATGTCGATCTTCTTGAGCCAGCGCTTGGGAAGCGTGTAGCCGACGGTGATGTTCTTGATGGCGAAGTACGAGGCGTCGATCAGCGAGTTGCTGGTCGTGGCGTACGAGCCGCCCACTTCGAGCATCGGCACGTCGGTCTTGTCGCCCGGCTTCTGCCAGCGGCGTTTGGCGTTTTTGTGCCAGTTGTTGCCGGCGTACTGCACGTACATCGAGCCGTTGTAGAGTCCGTCGTAAACCCATCCGCCGATCGAATAGGTCGTCAGGAACGAGACGTCGATGTTCTTCAGGATCGTGAACGTCGAACCGATGCTGCCGAAGAGTTTCGGCTCGCGGCTTTCGTGGTAGTATTTGCTCAAGGTGGCCATCGCCACGTTGTCGGTGATGTACTCGTCGCAGCGCGTGTTCACCAGCGTCCCCTCGTCGTTGACCGTCTGGGTCCAGTAGGCGTAGTAGAGCTGCTTGCCCGTGGCGGGGTCCACGCCGGCCGTTTTCGGCAGGTAGAAGGTGTAGATCGGCCGCCCCACCTCGATGACGCGGATGCCCGACGTGATGACATCCTGGCCGCCCGTGAGCGAGAGCACCTTGTTGCGGTTGAACGAACCCATCAGCGTCGCGTCCCAGCGGAAGTCGCGCTTGTCGAGGATCGTTCCGCGCAGCGAGACCTCGAGTCCCTGGTTGCGCAGCGAGCCGACGTTGTCGTTGAAGCCCGTGAATCCGGTCGAGATCGGCAGCGGACTGTTGAGCAGCATGTCGCGCGTTTTGCGGTTGTAGTACTCGACCGAAACGCCCAGTCGGCCGCCGAACATCGTGGCTTCGATGCCGGCGTTGAGGTTGCCGTTCTTCTCCCAGGTCACCTTCCTGTTTTCGAGCTTGTCGACGAAGGCGCCCGCATCGGTGGCGTTGGGCCACGTGTAGTCGTAGAGACCCTGCCATGCGTAATAGGTTCCCAGGTTGTCGTTGCCCTGTACGCCGTATGAAACCTTCAGCGTGAGATTGTCGAGCCACTGGCGGGTGTTCTCCATGAACTGCTCTTCGGAGATGCGCCACGAGGCGCCCACCGACCAGAAATGGCCCCAGCGGTCGCTGGGATGGAAGCGCGACGAACCGTCCGTTCGCCAGCTGGCGTCGATGTAGTAACGGCTCTTGAAGCCGTAGTTGATGCGCGCGAGGTAGGACTCCACGCCGTAGTTGTGCGAATAGCTGTTGTTGTCGGTGGTCGTCACGGCGGGTCCCAACTCGTCGATCCCGCCGACGATGCCGGTTTTTTCGCCGAGGGCGTAGTTGTACTTGTAGCGGTAGTACTCATGGCCGGCCAGCAGGTTGAGGGAGTGGTCGCCGAACGTGCGGTCGTAGGTCAGCAGCTGGTTGAACGTGTAGCTCAGCGTGCGGGTGTTGGTCTTGCTGAGGCGTCCGCCCTGCTGGGCCGCGTTGCCGTGCTCCTTGTCGTAGACCAGCGTGCGCTGGTAGTCGGTGTAGTCCGTACCGAAGTTCATCGTGAGTTTCAGTCCGTAGAGCCGGGCCTCCTCCCTGACCGTCCCGAAGGTGATGTAGCTGCGCGCCGAAAGCGAGTTGCGGGTGTAGTAGGCCTTGTTGTTGTAAAGTTCGGCCTTCGAGTTGAAGCCCTGGGCCGAGGGGCGGTTGGCGTAGCCGTTGTCATCCTCCGATCCGTATTCGTATTGCAGCCGCCCGTCGGCGTCGCGCACGTTGTTGCCGGCCATGTCCTTCAGGTAGACGGGATAGACCGGGGCCATGAACTGCGCCGTGTACCAGACGTTCGCCGTGCTTGCGTCCTCGAAACTCTGGTAGCTCGATTCGCTGTGGGCGAAGTTGGCGTTCATGCCGATCTTGAGCCAGCTCTTGGCCTGCGAATCGGCGCCCACGCGGCCCGTGTAGCGGGAGAAGTCGGTGTTCTGGAGAATGCCGTCTTCCATGTAGTATCCCAGCGATGCGACGTAGTTGGCGCGTTCCGAACCGCCGTTCACCGAGACGATGTGTTCGGTGCGTATGGCCGAATTGTCGCTGATTTCGTCCAGCCAGTTCTCGTTCCATGCAGCTTTGGCATCCGAACGGATCTTGCCCGTCGACTGGTCGATCAGCGTCTCCCACGTGTAGTTCTTGTACGGGTTGTAGTATTCGGGATTCTTCAGTCCGCCGATCTGCTGGCCGAGGTTGGCGGCGGCGTAGCGGCTCGCGCCCTCGAAATCCATGCCCGTGCCGTATTGGGCGCTGTTGCGCAGCGCTTCGTAGCTCATCTCGACGTAATCTTTCATGTCGACCAGGTCGTAGCGGGGGATGGCGCGCGAGGCGATTCCGACGTTGCCCTTGTACGAAATGCGGATTTTGTCCTTCTTGCCCTTCTTGGTCGTGATGACGATGACGCCGTTGGCTCCGCGGGCGCCGTAGAGCGCACCTGCCGATGCGTCCTTGAGCACGGTCATCGTCTCGATGTCCGCGGGGTTGATCGCGCTGAGCGACCCGTCGAAGGGGATGCCGTCGACCACGTATAGCGGTGTCGCCGAAGCGTTCACCGACCCGATGCCGCGGATGATGACCGATGCTGCCTCGCCCGGCTGGCCGCCGCCGGAGGCGACCTGCACGCCGGCTACGGTTCCTTCGAACGATTTGGTGACGTTGCCCACGACGCGCTTCTGGAGTTCGCCGCCCTTGACGACGGCGGCCGAACCGGTGAACGACTCCTTCTTGGCCGTACCGTAGGCCACGACCATCACGCCTTCGATCTCGGCGGTGTCCTCCCGGAGCGTGACGTCGATGCGGGTCTTGTTGCCGACAGGGATTTTCTCGGTCTTGTAGCCCAGGTAGGAGACGACGAGCGTGGCGTTGGCCGGGATGTTCGTCAGGGTGTAGTCTCCGTCGACGTTCGTCGTGATGCCCTGCGTAGTGCCCTCCACGAGAACGTTCGCGCCGATGATGGCTTCGCCGTTGGCTCCGGTGACTTTGCCGCTGACGGCGACGTTCTGCGCCCAGGAGGCCGTCGTCCATGCCAGCGACAGGATGCACCAGAGAATTGCTGCTATCTTGTTCATAGATGTACTCTTATTTGATGTTGTGCGTGTTGTGAATGATGGTCCAGAGGTCGCCTTCGGGTTTCGCTCCGGCGGGCAGCTGGACGCTCTCCATCGGGTAGATGAACTTCTCGGGGTTGGCGATGGGTTTCCCGGCGGGCGACCGGAGCGGTTCGTCCGTTCGGGTTGCGGCCTGCGCCTTCGCCCGGGCGGCGTCCGGAGCCGCGCTGGTGGTCGCCGAACCCCATTTGGTGACTTTGTCGCCGACCGTGTTGGTCGCCGTCGCCATGAAGACGTACGTGGTTTCGGGCGTTACGCCGCTCTCCCCGGTGAAGAGGATGGCAAAGCCGTTTCCGTTGATGTAGGGGAGGTACTCCTCCTTGAGGTCGTGTCCGAACTCTTCGATCACGGCCGGATAGTTGTCCGTGCTGACGTTCGCCAGGGCGCTCTGTTTGAAAATCGCGTAACGCACCGTCGCGATGTCGATGCCCTTCATGACGCCGGCCACGGTGTTGTGCGTCGGGCCGTAGTTGGCGTTGGTCGAGGCTGCGGCTGCGAACCACGCGGCTGCGGCCGTGCTGGTCTTCGTGGTGACGGAGTTGACGCAGACCGTTTCGGCGCCGCTCGACGAGGTGGCCAGCGTGAGCAGCGTGTAGGACGTGCCGGCGCTGACTCCTTCCGTAAGTCCGTTGTAACCGTCGGCGCTGTTTACCGTCGCCGAGAGCAGCTCGGGGTTGAACTGGACTCCGTAATTGGGGTCTTTCAGGAATGCGGCGATGGCCTGTCGGTCGTAGGGATCGGAGAAGACCTGATTGAAGAGCTTGGTCGTCAGCGTACGGTAACGGACGTCCGTCACGTCGTCTCCCTTCCAGTGGGTCCACACGGAGTTGGTCCAGCCGTAACCCGTCAGGGCGAGGTAGGCGTTGGTGATGTAGAACCGCTGCGTGAACCAGTCGCTGCCGCCGTAGTTCGGACCGGCGGAGTAGCCGTCGGCCGTGGTCTTGAACTGCGTGGAGGAGAGGTTCGAGGTGATGTTGCCTCGCAGGTCCATGCCGAAGGCGAAGATCACGTAGCTCAACTCGGGGGTGAGTCCCGTCATCTGGAGGCTCTGGGTTCCCGACTTGAGCATCGAGGCCATGGCCAGCTGGAGGCTGATGCCCTGCTTTTTGGCGAATTCGACGATATAGGTCTGGAAGGCGTTCATCAGCTCTTCGGGCGAATACTTGGCGAAGGTCGTGGCCGGGAGAATCTCATAATAGTAGGTTTCGTCGCTGGAGGCGTAGATGTCGAACGCCACGGCGTCGGAGATGATCGTCGTCGGGGCGATGACCAGCGGCGGAACGTCGGCGTCCGAGGTGACGAACGAGAGCTGTGCGGCTTCCGAGTTGGTGAAGCGCGTGGCGTCGGACGTCATGGCGCGCACCGAGAAGGAGTAGGTGCGGCCCTTGTCGAGTTTCGACAGGATGACCGTACGGTTTCGGGTGGTCGACACCTCCCCGCCGTCGACCGAGAACTCGTAGAGTTCCGCTTCGGGCACTTCGGTCCAGGAGATGACGGTTTTCGACGCATAGGCGCTGCCGAGCGTGATCTTCGGCTGGGGAAGCTGCTCCAGATCGTCGGTCAGCACGTGGATGTAGGTGAAGGGGGATTCGGTGTATTCGGCCGGGTCCCGGGGGCAGGCCTTGACCGCCACGACATACTCTTTCTGCCGTTCCAGACTGTTGAATTCCAGCCGGCAGCCGGTCGTCGAGGTCTCGCTCCCGCCGTCGAACGTGTAGACGTAGGACCCTGCGTCGTCGACGGCTTCCCAGCGGAGGGTGAATCCGGTGGTCGTTAGGTCGCTGACGATGATCTGCGGCTGTGCGACGGGTTGCAGGCTGGAGCCGGTCTCCGCCGCGTCGTCGTCCGACGAGCAGGCGCACAGTCCCGCGAGGGCCGCCGCCGCGAATGCCGCGTATTTATAAAAGGTTTTCATAGGTTTGATTCTCTTTTGCGTTAGTGAATGTGTCATTCGACGGTTACCTCGATCGGTTTGCGAATGGCCGCGCCGTCCGAGACGATGATCGTCGTCCGGCCTTTCTTGAGGCCGGTGAGCTTCATCACTCCGCCCCGAAGTTCGATCTTCACGAGGTCGGGAACGGAAACGGTGTACCCCAGGACATTGGTGGCGGTGAAGTGGTTGCTCAGGTCGATGCTGACGGTGTCGCCCACGCCGACCCGCTGCGCCGGGATGCCGTCGATCTTGGCGATGTTCCGCAGCAGCTTGTAGGTGTCGAGGCTGCCGATGCCCATGTTGCCCAGATACTGCTGGTATTTGCCGGTGCAGTAGCGGTCGACGGACTGGGTGCTGCTCAACAGCGCCTGCCGGAGCATTTCGCCCGTAAGGCCCTTGCGTTTTTCAGCACCGTAGTAATAGCTGACGGCCAGCGCGCAGGCTCCCGACACGTGGGGGCAGGCCATCGAGGTCCCCTGGCTGCCTTCGTAGCCCGAAGAGCCGTCGGCGGCCACGCTCGTGCTGTAAACGCCGCCGTAGGCGTTGCTCAGCATCTGGTCGCCGCCCGGGGCCGAGATCTGGACCCATGTGCCGTAGTTGGTGTAGTAGGCCGGGGCGCCCGTGAACGCGGTTGCGCCCACGCTGATCGCGTTGGCGTCGGCGGCGGGATAGCAGACCTCGCTCGAAGCGTCGTTGCCCGCGGCGAAGAGGACGATGCCGCCGGCCATCGGGCCTGTCTGGTTGCCGTTTTCGTCCAGTCCCGCATATTTGTTGAAGTACTCCATGGCACGCGAGAGCGCCGAGTAGGAACCGCGTGTCCAGTCGGTCACGGAGATGGTTCCGGCGGTGTATCCCCAGCTGTTCTGACAGATCACGGCGCCGTTGTCGGCGGCGTACTTGATGGCGCGGATCTGTCCGGCCAGTCCGGCGCCCGACGATCCGGACTCCGACTTGCCGAGAATCTCGCACGACATGATCTTCACGCCGTCGCCCCTGCCCGAGCCGCCTGCGATGCCGCAGACGCCCACGCCGTTGTTGTTCACGGCGGCGATCGTGCCGGCGACGTGCGTGCCGTGCATCAGTTCGGCCGAGAAATCCAGTTCGCCGGTCTCCTTGGTGAAGTTGTAGCCGTAAATGTCGTCCACATAGCCGTTGCCGTCGTCGTCGACGCCCGGCGTGCCGTTCAGTTCGGCCTCGTTGACCCACATGTTGGCGGCCAGGTCTTCGTGGTCGTACTTGACGCCCTGGTCCACGACGGCGACGATCACGTCGGGATTGCCCGTCGAGAGCTGCCAGGCAGCGTATACGTTGGCGTCGGCGCCCAGCTGGCTCGTCTGCGCGAAGATGTTTCCCGTGTTGTTGTAGTGCCATTGCATCTGCTGCGAGCGTTCGCTCTCGTTGAACGGGAAGGGGACGTTGCGCACCTCGTCTGCAATGGCGCGGGTGACGCTCTGCGCCCCGGCGGCGGGAGATGCCGCGCGGCGGTGGTCCGAAGTTTCGGCGGCCAGCGAGTATTCGATGATTTCGATGTCCTTGCACGAGGAGAGCCGGCTGGCCATCTCGCTCGTCGGGACCGACGGGTCGTATTTGGCGTAATACCAGAGGTGCAGGCCTTCCCTGCGGGTGCGTTCTTCGAAACGCCCGCCGTCCGGGAAGAGCCGTTCGAAACGTACGGTGTTCACCGTGTTGAGGATGCGGTCGATCTCGTCGATGCCGCTGCCTTTCGAAACGCCCTGCGCGCGGCTCTTTTCCACGATGCCGGAGGCCTCGGTCTTCAGTTTGAGGATGATCTCGCCGCCGATGGCCGCCGGGGAGGCGTTGACGATGACGGGACCCGCGGTCTCTTCGCCGCCGCTCTGCGTGTCGTCCTTGGCGCACGATGCCGCCGCGAGGACGGTTGCCGCCAGGAGAAGCGATTTGAATGGATATTTCATAGACGATCAGTTTTTAGTGTTATTCCCGGATGCAGCGTATCTGTGCGGAACAGTCGTGCTCGCCGAGCCTGTAATTGCACCAGTTGGGGTTGAAGTTCACGAAGTAGGCCGATGACTTCGTCGCGTCGGGAGTCGCCTGGGCGGTCCAGTAGAATGCCATGCCGCCCGTGTAGTTGCAGATGCTCACCGAGATGTAGTCCGTGTAGTAGATGTTGCCGGCCATCGGGTAGTAGTCGCCGGTGTTTTTCCAGCGGCGCCCGCAGTCTTCGTAGGCGTTCCAGTCCCATTTGGCGCTGACGCCGGTTTCGTCGTAATCCGCCGCTGCGCCGCCGTTGGTGATCGAGTTGTTTCCGGCGGGAATGCCCCAGAGATCGGGTCCCGGGACCTTGTAGCCCGGAGGGCAGGGGTCGAAAATGGTCTTCTCGGGACCCCACAGTCCCGGATGCGTGGCCTTCGGGTCTGTTCCCGTGCAGTACCAGTCGGCGTGGCCGTTGTACGGCGATTGCAGGTAGGTCATCGGGTTCAGGATCGAATTGGGAATGTTGGCCGGCGGCGTGGCGAGCACGGCGGCCTGCGCGTTGTAGACCCATGTTCCCGTTCCGTCGCCGATCGCGGTGTTCGGTTCGTTGTAGGCCGGGACGTTGTTGCCGTCGGTATCCGCGTGGTAGGGCGATCGCGAAGGCGTGAAGGGGTCCTTGCGGCCCCATTCGTAGAACATGCCTCGGTTGCCCACGTCCATCGGGGTGTTGTTCAGCGCTCCGAGGTTGCGGTCCATGATCACGGCGGCGACTTTGCCTTCCGAGTCGATGTGGTCGTGCGCCGTGATTTCGTCGTTGCAGACCCAGATGTGCCAGCTCCAGACGATGTTGCCTTTGATGTCCTTCACGGCGATCACGGCGTTGCCCTCCGAACGCCCCGTCGAGAAGGTCACGTAGCCGCCCCGGTAGATCGGCGCGCCGTCGATGATTTCGCGCGACATGGTCTTGTCGCCGTCGTGGCGCGATTCCCAGAGCAGTTCGGCGAAGGCGCCGTCCTCGATGGCGAGTCCGTAGTTGGCGATGTAGTCGCTGACTCCGTCGCCGCCGCCGTTGCCCTTGACCGATGCGTCGAATTTGTAAACGCCGCCGGTCCGGGCGATGTAGCAGTTGGCCGTGCCTTCGGCGCTCAGGTTGACGCTCCGTTCGGCGCGCTGTACGAGTGCGACCTCCTGCGAAACGGTCTCCCCGTTCTTCTCGGCGCTGACCGTGAGTTTGCCCGTCAGGGTTTCGGCTCCGGCGTTGATCAGGGTCTCGACCAGCAGGGCGTTGCCGTCCTGCCGGGCGACGGTGAACCAGTCGCCTTCGGCGGCGTAGTCCCAGCCGTCGGCGTTCGTCGCCACGGTGATCACGGCGTTGCCTCCGTCGGCGTCGAAGATCACTTTTTGGCTCGACACCTCCACGTAGGCCTTGCTTTCGCCCTCCTCCGGCCATATCCGGGTGGTTTCGGTGCAGGCTGCCAGCAGTGCGGCCGACAGCACTGCGATGCTGCATATTATCGTATTTTTCATGTTCGGGATCGTTTTGTGTTCGTCTATTCCTTCCACGTGGTGGGGATCTTGTCGTAGTCCGAGAGTTTCGTACATCCCGCGAAACTGCTCTTGGCGGCGGTGATCGCGGTGAGTCCCGAGGCGGCGGCATTCTCCGCCGTGCGGTCGTACAGGTGGTATTTCACGCCGTCGACGACCGTGTAGGGCGATTCGCCTTCGAGCGACGCGCAGCCCTGGAAGGTCGAAGTCAGCGTCTTGAGCTTCACGGCTTCGTCGAACAGGCTCACCGGAACGCTCCTGAGCGTCCCGCAATCGCGGAAGAGATTCGCGACGCTGGTCAGTTTGACGGGGCTGACCAGCATGTTCTTGCCGACCTCTTCGAGCGACGTACAACCGTCGAAGACCGAATTGAACATGGTGGCCGAAGCGCAGTTGAACACCTCCGACCCGACGCGGACCAGTCCCGTGCAGTCGGCGAACAGGCTGGTGTAGGTTGAAATCTGCGTGGTTTTCAGCAGCCCGTCGGGGATCTCCCGGAGTGAGGTACAGTTGAGGAATGCCTTCTGGAAATTGAGCGACGTGCCGTTCAGTCCCGTGAAGGCGTCCGGCGCGATGCTTTCGATTCCCGAGCAGCCGGAGAACATCTCCGTCAGGGTCTTCGTCTTGGTGTTGGCTTCGAACAGGCGCGAGGGAACCATCGTGAGGCGGGTGCAGTTCAGGAAGCACTGGGCCACGGTGGTCGCGTTGACGTTCTTGGCGAAGAGCCCTGCCGGAATCGTCTCCAGGGCGGAGCATTCGGAGAACGTGTTGTTGAAGGCCGTCGCCCCGGTCAGTCCGTCGAAGATTCCGGCGGGCACGCTCTTCAGTGCCGTGGCCCCTGCGAAGAGGCGGTCGCATTTGGCCGAGGCCGTGCTCTTCCCGAAGAGGAGGCCGACCGATTCGAGGGCCGTGCAGTTCTCCAGGGCGTTGGAATAGGTCGTCACTTTCGGGTTGCCGGCGAACAGTCCGTCGGGCAGCGTCGTCAGTGCGGCGCAGTTCTGGAACACCTTGCCGAAGGTCGTGACGGAGGGATTGCGGCTGAACAGACCGGCGGGAGCCGTTTTCAGTCCCGACGCCGCGAATACGCTGGTGGCGGTCGCCAGATTCGGCATCCCGGCGAAAATATCCTCCGGAACGCTTTCGAGCAGCGTGCAGTTTTCGAACAGGCTGCCGATGCTGGTGATCGCGGGTGCGCCGGCGAAAGCCTCCGCGGAAACGGTTTTCAGGTTGTCGCAGTCCTTGAACATCGAGGAGATATTCTTGCAGGCGGCGCAGCCGGAGATGATGTTGGCGCCGATCTCTTCAAGCCCCGTACAGCCTGCGAACAGGCCCGAGAACGAGGTGACTTTGGAAAGTCCGCCGAGGACGCCTTCGGGGATGCTTTTGAGCGAGGTGCAGCCTTTGAAGACATTGGTGAACGAGGTGACCGCCGTATTGGTGGCGAACAGCCCTGCGGGGAGCGTCGTGAGCGACGCGCAGCCGTTGAAGGCGTCGTTGAAGGCGGTGACCAGGGTAAAGCCGTCGAACAGCCCTGCGGGCACTTCGGTCAGCGAGGTGCAGTCCTTGAAGATGTTGTTGAAGGCGGTCTTCGTCACGGTCGTGAAGGCTCCGCTGCTTTTGAACAGCTCGGCCGGGACGCTTTGCAGTTCGCTGCATCCGGTGAAACAGCTCATAAAGGTCGTCACCTTGTCGCAGCCTGCGAACAGGTCGGCGGGAACGCTCTGGATGGCCGTTTTGCTGAATGCGCTCTGGAAATTGGTGACCTTGTGGTTGTTGGCGAACAAGCCGGCCGGGACGGATTTCAGGCTTGTTCCCGAGAAGAGCATGCGGAACGAGTCGACCTCGGGGTTGTTGGCGAACAGGCCGGCCGGGACGAATTCGAACGACTCGGTGTTGGCGAACAGCGAGTTGAAGGTCGTCACCTTCTTGTTGTTGGCGAAGAGTTTTTCGGGAACCGTCTTCAGTTTGCCGTTCGAGAAGATGATCGAACAGTCGGTCAGCTCCGTGTTGCGAGAGAAGAAATCCTCGTCGATCTGGGTGATCGCCGTGCCGGAGAAGAGCGAACCTACCGAGGTGATCTTCGTGCAGTTGTAAAGCAGGTCGGCGGGCACTTCGGTGACCATGTTGCAGTTCTGGAAGCAGTAGGCGAAGGTTTCCGCCTCGGTTGCATGGTCGAACAGCCCGTCGGGAACGGCTTCGAGGACGCGGCAGTCGGCAAATGCATAGTGGAAGGTGGTGACCTTGGCGAAGGCTTCGGTGTTGTCGGAGGGAATCCGTTTCAGCTCGCGGCAGTTCTGGAATGCGCGCGCCATCGAGGTCAGCCCCGTGCGGCCCCAGTTGTAAACCTCCTTGAACTGGTTGCCCAGTCCGTAGTCGGGGATGTCGTAGGAGTTGAGCGACGTCACGTTGCCCTTGACCGAGACGATGTAGTAGCCCGGGTCGGTGTAGGTGTGCGAGGGGTAGGCGGAGGTGACGTTCTCCTCGATGCTGCCGTCGCCCCAGTCGATGGTGGCGTCGATGGCCTTGTCGAACGGCAGATAGGTCTTCAGGCTCGACGAGGTGATGTCGATTCCGAGGATGAAGGCGTCGAGGTCCAGACCGGTCTGGGAGACGGTGACGACCTGTTCGGTCTGGTTCTGTTTGCCGTCGCCGGCCGATACGGTGATGGTTGCGGTGCGGGACGATCCGCTCGAATTGGTCTCTGCGGTGATTGTAAGTCCCTGCTCGGTTTTCGTGGCGGAGAGCCAGTCGGAATTTTCGGAAAGCGTGTACTCCCAGTCGTAGTTGGATCTGATTCCCAACTCTTTTTTGTCGGATTCGGTGGGAGTGGGCGAGAGGGGAATGGTTTTTAGCGAAACGTTGACGTAGACGGCGCGGTCCTGCGTGACGCGGATCGTTTCAGAGACGGGATTACCCCCCCCCTCGCCGGCAATCAGCACGAAGGTCGTTTCGCGGTCCTCGATCTCCTCGTTGGGGTCGAGCGTCATCGTGACTTTGTCGCCCTGCTGTTCGAGAAGCAGCCACGGGCAGTCTTTGGTTTCGAAGATCCAGTCTTCGTCGGTCGACTGCACTTCGAATTCGGCGGTCAGTTCGCCGACGGCGGGAATCTGGAAGTTGTTTTTCGATGCGGCGATTTCGAGCGTGCCGTACGCGTTCTGCGTGGCGGAGATGGTCGCGGTCTTGTCGCCGGCGGTAATGGTGATCGTAGCCTGCTGCTGCTCCTCGACCTTGTTGCCCTCGCAGTTCAGGACGAGCTGGTCGGCGACGTCGTCTTTCTCGATGGTCAGCCAGCCGGCGTTGACGGCGTCGTATTTCCACGTCGTGTTGGTCTGGATGTCCACGACGACCTCTCCGCCCAGGCTCTTGAAGCCGATCGAGGCGTTGCGTTCGTCTTCAGCGGCGAACCATGTGTTTTTCGACGAGATGCCCAGTTCGGCCGCAATGCCGGACGGTTCGTCGCCCGGGACGGGGTTGGTGTAGGTGATCGTCTCTTCGGAGCACCCCATCATGCCGAGCAGTAAAGCTGTCAGTGCATATAATTTTTTCATGTGTGCTGCGGTTTAATGTTTCGATACGGGAAAGGTGCTGCCCGAGGGTGCGATGCCGTCGGCGGCCCGGGTGACGGAGGTCGGGGCCGTGCCGGTGTCGGCCGGAATGTCCCAGTCTACGAGATACATCGTGCCGGTGGCGTAGTAGAGGTCGCCGAACGACAGCCACTGCTGCTCCTGGTATCCGATGATGCCCAGCGTGGTGTACGGCGATTCGAAACCGTTCAGGAGGATCGCCTTGCGGGTTTCGTCCGCGTCGTCGTTGTAGCCCTCTCCCAGCCTGCCGGTCAGCATGCCGTTGTGGAAACCTCCGCCCTGCATGTTGATCGAGTACAGGTAGTGGAAGCGGGAGACCGTCGGGGAGATCTCGCGGGTGTAGCAGAGCCTGCCCAGTTCGATCGACATGGTTTGGGTGTTTTTGTCGTAGGTGGCTTCCACGACCGTGCCCGTCAGGAACAGGTTCTTGATGTAGAAACTCTTGCGGTACTCTTTCTCTTCGACGGTGCAGAACGTACCCGTGCCGCTCACGCCGATCGGTTCACGGCCGTAATACCAGTTTTCCGCATGAAGTCCGTAATATCCCAGCATTTGGTAGTAGGGGTTTTCCTCGCGTGAGATTTGCGAAACGGTCACTTTGCAGGATTCCGTAGCGGAGCCTTTGGTCGCCCGGACGGTGAGCGTCGCATTGCGGTGGGCGTCGGGATTGCGCGGGGCGCCGACGCGTACCGTTCCGCTGACCGGGTCGCTTTCGACCGAAACCCAGTCGGCGTCGCTCGTGACGCTCCACTGGCCGTTGGAGACCACGGTGAAGAGAACGCTCTCACCTTCGGAATCCAGCGAAATTTCCTCCGAAGCGGTGGTGGACAGCAGGACCGTTTCCCACGAGAATGCCTGGTGAACGGCGATTTCCTGTTTGTCGCCGGCCGTTTCCACGGTGATTTTCGAGTTGCGGACATTGTCGGTCGTATTGCTTGTCGCGGAGATGGTCAGCAGGCCCTCTTCGGAGGCCAGCGTCACCCAATCGTCCGGACAGCTCACCTTCCAGTCGGAGGGCGTGGCTACCGCGACGGTGGTCGTTCCGCCTTTCTGGGCGAACGCGACACTACTTCGCGAGAGGACGATCACATCCGCGACCTCCTCTTTGTTCTTGTCGTCGCAGCCGCTTGAGGCGCAGAGGACGAGAACCGTCAATAGCGTAAAGCATCTTCTCATAAAAATTGGATTAGGAATAAAAAATGAATGGGTACGGTATCCCGTTTCCGGAGAACCGTATTTGCTGAAAATTGCATCGTGTGAAATTTTTGGACTTGTTTATTTGCGGCACAATATACGAAAATTTGCCCGAATGCTTTCTGGAAATCCTGAAAATATTGTCGTAAAAGTCTTTTCTTATTGTTTGTTTTTCGGTGTTATGCGTGTGTATAAGGTTGATTTTTAATGATTTTGAAGAATAACAGCCGTTTTGCGGCTGCAATTGTTTTGTTTGTCGGATATTGTCATCGCAGGGATATTTCCGGTCCGGTGAAAAAGAAGGATGTTTGTTATATATTGACTATTTGGGGCGTAAGCTGTTGAATGATAATTGATAATGTCCGTCCCGGCGGCGGTTCCCGCGATTTTCCGTCCGCGACGTCCCGATATTGACCGCTTTTTGTTACTTTTGCAAAAAGAAAAAAATGAAACTCGTCGAACTGTTAGCTCCTGCCAAAGATTACGCTGCGGCCGCGGCCGCCGTAGACTACGGCGCCGATGCGGTCTATATCGGCGGCGCGCGGTTCGGCGCGCGGCAGGCCGCGGGGAACTCCGCGGAGGAGATCGCCCGGGTCGTGGAGTATGCCCACCGCTTCGGAGTGCGGGTCCATGCCACGCTCAACACGCTCGTGTGGGACGACGAACTGGAGGCCGCCGAACGGCAGGCCCGCAGCCTGATCGACGCGGGCGTCGATGCGCTGATCGTGCAGGACATGGCTCTGCGGCGGATGGACCTTCCGGTGGAGCTGCACGCCTCGACGCAGGTTTCGAACCGCACGCCCGAGGGGGCGCGGTTCTTGGGCGAGGCGGGGTTTGCGCGGGTGATTCTCGAACGCAACCTCACGCTGGAGGAGATCCGGGCCATCTGCGCCGCCACCGCGGCCGAGGTCGAATGCTTCGTCCACGGGGCGGTCTGTGTGGGGTACAGCGGCCGCTGTTTTCTCTCGCGGTCGATGTCCGCGCGCAGCGGCAATCGCGGGGCGTGCAGCCAGCCCTGCCGCCTGACGTGGGACCTCACCGACGGAAAGGGCCGTACCTGGATTGCCGGGAAGCATCTGCTGTCGGTGCGCGACATGAATCTTTCGCAACGCATTGGCGATCTGCTGGATGCGGGCGTCACTTCATTCAAGATAGAAGGTCGGCTCAAGGATCTCGCTTATATCCGGAACGTTGTAGCCCACTACCGCCGGGCGGTGGACGAGGCGCTGGCCCTGCGGCCGGGGCTGGTGCGGTCGTCCGTCGGCGAGAGCGTCCCGGATTTCACGCCCGACCCGTCGAAGAGTTTTACACGCGGGGAGTCCGACTATTTTCTGGACGGAAAGCGCGCCGGAGTGGCGTCGTTCGACACCCCGAAGGCGGTCGGCGAACGGGTGGGCCGCGTGGCGGGCGTTTCGGGCGGCACGTTCACGCTCGACGGTGCGCACGATCTTGCGCCGGGCGACGGCATCTGTTTCCTGACGCCGCGCGGCGTGACCGGGACCAACGTCAACGCCGTGGAGGGTCGCCGCATCACGCCCAATCGCATGGAGGGGATCACGCCCGGGGCGGAGGTCCGCCGCAATTTCGACCGCCGTTTCACGCTGGCCGTGGAGCGCAGCCGCACGCGGCGGGTGATTCCGGCGAAGGCCGCGGCGGAGGCGACGGCCGAAGGGCTGAAACTTACTTATACGGATTGCGAGGGCGTTGCGGCCTCGGCCGTGCGGGCCGTGCGGCTCGACCCGGCGAAGAATCCCGACGCCAATGCCGCCGCACTGCGTGCGCAGGCGATGAAGTCGGGCGACACGATCTTCGCGGTCCGCGAAGCCGAAGTGCGGGGCGCGGAGTGGTTCGTGCCGGCGTCGCTGGCTGCGGAACTGCGCCGCGAAGCGTTGGCGGCACTTGCCGGAGCGCGCCGCGAACGGCGGCCGGAACACCGCATTCTGCCCGAGAATCCCGCCGCGAAATACCCGTCGGAACGGCTTGCGGCCGAGGAGAACGTCACCAACCGGCTGGCCGAGGCGTTCTACCGCGACCACGGGGTGCGGCAGATCGAACGGGGGCTGGACCTCGCGTCGACGACCGCCGGGCATGTGGTCTTGCGTTCGGCCTACTGTATCCGCCGCGAGATCGGCGAATGCCTTCGGGAGCATCCGCGGCTGCGCGGCGACCTGTTTCTGGAACACGGCGCCTACCGTTACCGGCTGGCGTTCGACTGCGAGGCCTGCGAAATGTCGCTGGTCGATCCGTTTGAAAAGCGGGAGCCGGAAGGTGTGTAACTATTTATAAAATAATGTATGCAGGAACAGCTGACGCCCGATTTCGGGGATTATGAACTCCTCGACACGGGGGATTTCGAGAAACTGGAACGCTTCGGGCGTTATGTGACGCGCCGTCCCGAGCCGCAGGCCATCTGGAGGCGTTCGCTCGCCGAAGAGGAGTGGCGGCGCACGGCCGACGCTTCGTTTCGGCGCGATGCGCGCAGCGACGAGCGGGGCGAATGGCGTCTCGCGCCCGGAATGCCCGACCGCTGGGTGGTGGAGTATGCCTATAAGCGGATGCGGCTGCGCATGCGGCTGGGGCTTACGTCGTTCAAGCACGTGGGCATCTTCCCCGAGCAGGCCGCCAACTGGAATTTCATCTACGACAACTGCCGGGCTTTGGCCGGAGACGGACCTACTGATGGCGAGCGTGTTGCGGCTGTCGGTTCGGGCGGTGCGCGAGGTGGCGCCCCCAAGGTGCTGAACCTCTTCGCCTATACGGGCGGGGCGACGCTCGCGGCGCGGGCCGCCGGGGCCGAGGTGACGCACGTCGATTCGGTCAGGCAGGTGGTGACCTGGTCGCGCGAGAACATGGAGTTGAGCGGCCTGGAGGGCGTGCGGTGGATCGTCGAGGATGCGCTGAAATTCGTCCGGCGCGAAGTGCGCCGCGGGAGCCTTTACCGCGGGATCATCCTCGATCCCCCGGCTTACGGGCGCGGGGCCGACGGCGAGCGGTGGATTCTGGAGGACAACATCGGCGAGATGCTGGAGTGCTGCGCGCAGCTGCTCGAACCCCGGGGGGCGTTTCTGGTGCTGAACCTCTACTCGATGGGCCTCTCGTCGACGCTGGCACGCACGGCTGTGAGGCAGGCGTTCGGCGCGCCGCGCGAGGAGCAGTGGGGCGAGCTGTGTTTCACCGACCGGGCCGGCAAGCAGCTGCCGTTGGGAACCTATTACCGGTTTACGCGGTAGGGTTTGCGGGGGGGGCGCGGGGGATGCGCTGTGTTTTTGGCAGCCGTCCTCAAGTCGGAATCCCGTGTCGCGTTCCGCGGCGCAGGCGTAAGACGCCGGTTCTATGAATACGAGCGCAGAACGGCAGTTGCAGACTGCGAAATTGCAGCGGCCGAAAAGGGCATAAGAAATCGGTTTCAACTTGCCGGGGCAAGTTGGCAGGGCGCAGCTCCGCCCTGCGGAGGCCTGCTATTGCGCGTTGCTCCATAGCCGCCTCCGCGAGCTGCGGCCCGCCGGTTTTAGGAGCTCCCGGAGGCTTCGTTCCTTTTTCCTTTCGGTTCTGCGCCCGTGAGTTTAGACGGATTCTATGATCGTTATCAAACTAAAACACGTGATATGAGTATTCTTGCAGTGATATTCGGAATTTTGAGCGGCTGTTTCCTCGCCGTGCTGGTGGGCATCATCGGCAGCCACCGCCGTATCGGCTTTGGCTGGGCGTTTCTGATAAGCCTGATCTTCACGCCGCTCGTCGGGCTGATCGTCGCCCTGCTGACCGATCCGCTGCCCGGCGGAGGGCAGCGATGGGGTTGTGTCGGAACCGTCGTCGCCATTCTGGGGCTGTTGTTCTTCGCCGCGTTCCTGCTGCTGGCGCTGACGGGCGGGGCCATGCTGCTGGCCCTGTGAAAACCGGAACGGAGATGTCCATACCCCTGCATCAGACCGCCCGGCGCTTCGATTCCGGGATATTCCTCAAAGAAGGCTCTTCCACCGAAGTGGAAAAACCGGTCGGGTATGCCCACCGGGACGACTACGGCGATTGAGCACTCCTCGTCGGCGTGATCTTTACACCGCCGGTAGGACCGATCGCGGGGCTTTTGACCGATCCGCGGACACTTGATCTACTGGTAGCGTTTTTCCAGCTCGGCAATCATTGTTTCGAGCTTTTCTTCATTCGTCTCGAAGTAGCGTGAGTCGAAAGCCCTCGGAATCATACCGAGCCAGTTCCGCACCTTTTTGCTGGCGAGCATTTTGCCGAATGCCTTGTCGATATTCGTATCCGCAGACCACAAGGTTTCCCCCATCTGTTCGGGCAGGATGGCTTTCATGCGCTGGTCGTAGTAGATATTCATCGAGTTGTCGAATGCCCCGAGTTCGTTGTAGCAGCGCAGAAGGTCGATGACGACCTGTTTGTCGGCGATGTCGGACGCGATGCCCGTCGTCTTGAACATCTCCAGCGCGTCGGTCAGGAAGCGGTAGGGTTTTCCCATGCTGCCGGTGATCCGCCGGGTATAGTAAGCTACCGTATCGGCGGGAAGGCCGTCGAGCGAGAAATCATGCTCCTTCAGGCGGTATGCGACCCGTTTCTCGTCGTTGTACATCCATTTGTAATCCTGTATAACTTGCAGGTTGTCGCGCAGTTCGAGCGCAACGAGCTGCATGGCCTGCCGCACCTCCCTCTGTTTTGCCGAGTCGGCAATTTTGGCCGTCAGCCACAGCGTCAGCAGCACGCCGCCCGTAACGATCGAGAATTGGCGGACATAGTCGCCGATATTCCACTTTTTTAACTGTTTTTTTAAGGATTTCTTCATGGTGTGTCGGGTTAGAATATGTAATAAATCAGGATTCCCGCCCCGGCCGAGAGGATGATCAGCAGGATGGGGTTGACCTTGCGCCACGAACCCACGAAAACGCCGCCGAAGAGCGCCCAGCTCCAGGCGTCGATGAAGTTTCGGTCGTCGGGGTTGTCGCCGTGGGGGAAAATCAGCAGCAGAGCCGCGGCGGCGATCATGCCGATCACCACGGGCCGCATGCCCCGCATGGCCCCTTCGACCAGCCGGTTCCCTTTGAGTTTCATAAAAAAACGCGCCACGAGGATCATCAGCGTCAGCGACGGCATGCAGACGGCGAAAGTGGCGATTGCCGAACCCAGGATGCCGCACCAGGTGTGTCCGGTCTGGACGCCGACGCTGTAACCCACGTAGGTCGCCGAGTTGATGGCGATGGGACCGGGCGTGATCTGCGACACGGCGACGATGTCGGCGAATTCGGCGGCGGTCATCCACTGGTGCTGCACGACCACTTCGTTCTGGATCAGCGACAGCATGGCGTAGCCGCCGCCGAATCCGAAGAATCCGATCTTGAGGTAGGATATGAAGAGTTGCCAGAGGATCATAGCTGCGCTAATTAAGAATTAAGAATTAAAAATTGGGAGTCGGCATGTCCCGCAGGCGGTCTCTGCCCTCGCTCAACCGCAAAACTCACTTTTCACCTTTCACCTTTCACCTTTTTTGCCATTGTCAACTCCCAGGCGATGCCCAGCGCGGCGGCCGCGGCGAGTATCCAGATCGGCGACCAGTCGAGCCACCAGATGGCCAGGGCCGAGGCGGCGATGACGACCAGCATCGTCCAGTGCATGCCGCGGGAGAGCGTGAGCACCGGGCCGATGATCAGCGCCACGACCGCCGGGCGCATGCCCTTGAAGGCCGCGTCGACGACGGGGTTCTGGCGGATGCCGGCGAAGAAGATGGCGATTGCAAGGATGATGACGAACGACGGCGTCACCGTGCCCAGCAGGGCCGCTGCCGCGCCGCGCAGTCCGCGGACCTTGTAACCCACGAATACCGAGGTGTTGACGGCGATCGGGCCGGGGACCGATTGCGCGAGGGTCAGCAGGTCCAAAAACTCCTTCTGCTCGATCCACTTGCGTTTGGTGATCAGCTCGCGTTCGATCAGAGGCAGCATGGCATAGCCGCCTCCGAAGGTGAACATCCCGATTTTCAGGAACGAGACGAATATGGTTGCGAGGCTCTGCATCGTCACTGGCGGGTTTTGCGGCCCAGCAGGTTCATCATCCCGTCGATGTAGGTCATCGGGTGGGTCGGTGCGCCGGGCAGCCAGAGGTCCGGGGTGTGGGTGTCGAAGAACGTGCGGTCGACGGCGCGGCTGTCGGCGAAAAGTCCGCCCGAGCAGGCCTCCGAACCGCAGGCGACGAGGATTTTGGGTTCCGCGACGGCGTCGTAGCAGATTTCCAGCGCCTCGGCCATGTTGACCGTGACGGGGCCGGAGACCACCACGCCGTCGGCATGGCGCGGCGAGGCCGTGAAGCCGATGCCGAAGCGGCCGAGGTCGAAATTGACGTTGCCCGTGGCCCCCAGCTCCATTTCGACCGACGCGTCGCCCCCGGCCGAGACTTCGCGCAGCTGCAATGCGCGGGAGAAGCAGCGGCGGATTTCGGGACGCACCTTTCCGGCGTCGAACGCTATGCGGGTGTCGCCCGGACGGACGACAAGTCCTTCGCGCGTGGGCGAGCCGATGCGGTAGTCGTTGGTGAAACGGACGTTGCGGGGCGCGATGCGCGCGCATTCGCCGCAGAAGAGGCAGCGGCCCAGGTCGAGCGCAAGGGGCGCGGCCGTGAAGGCTCCCGTGGGGCAGACGGCCGCGGCGCGCTCGGCGTCGTCGGCGTCCCGGGTCTCGGTCAGGCAGGGACGGCCCCGGAATTCGGGGGCCAGCTCCACGGCGTCGAGGTCGGGGATCGCCTGCCGTCCGTGGCTGTGCAGTACGCGTATTTTTGGGAGGATCATTTTTGAATAAATAATTGAACAAAATTAACGAAAAGCCTCGTAACGGCCAATTCTTTTCCGGGCATTAAGTCCCCGCCGGGGCGGGGTGGAGTTGGGTCCGGTTTGTAAACGCGGCGGTACGCAGCGAACGGAGCGTATGAGGGTTGCCAAACGGTGCGATTACAGATCATGGCCGCAGTACGAGAGGTTGAAACTCTTGTTGCAGATCGGGAAGTCGGAGATGCCTTCGCCGCGCACGGCGAGCGCCAGCGCCAGCCAATTGTGGAGGCTCGGGTCCTTGATGCGGACGGCGGCGATGCGGCCCTCGGCGTCGGTCAGGAGAACGTGGCAGGTCTCGCCGCGCCATCCCTCGACCAGTCCGAACGCGAGCGACGAGGGGGCCAGCGGCGCCGCATAGTCCGGGCGCGGGTGTCCGGCGTTCCCGCATTCCTGTCCGTGGAGGTCGAGCAGGCGGTCGATGTATCCGGCCGATTGCAGCACCTCGCGGCAGCGCACCATCAGCCGGGCCATCACGTCGCCATGCGTTTTGACGATGCTTTCGTGGCGCAACGCCCCGGCGAAGACGCCCCAGGGGTGCGACGTGCGGATGTCGCGGGCCAGACCGCTCGCGCGGGCCGCCTGACCCACGCCGCCGATGCGCTGCATCTCGTCGCGCGGGACGATGCCGCACTGTTCGAAGCGGGCCAGCAGCGAGGGCGACGACTTGATGTCGCGGCGCACCTGGTCGTAGCGGCGGGCGATTTCGCGCACGTTCGCACGGATCATCGCCGCCTTTTCGGCCGTCAGCGGGTGGTCGGTGCCGAGGGGCCGGATCAGCCCCTTGCCGAAGCGGTTGCCGCACCACGCCTGCGTGGTGTTGATGGTCATGGTGCGCAGGGCCTCCGAAGCCACCTGCCCCAGCTGGTAGCCCACGTCCATGCAGAGGGCGCCCGTGTCGGCGATCTGCATGGCCATGCGTTCGAGTTCGAGGGCCGCGGCGCGTTCGCACTCCAGCGCGGCCGGGACTTCGCGGCGGGCGAGTTTCTCGACGGCCCGGGCGAAGGCCGTGGCGTGCGCCACGGCGCTGTCTCCGGCGACGGACTCCGCAAGGCACATCTGCCGCAGGCGGTTCGCGGTCGTTTCGAAGGCCGTCTCGACGTCCCGGTGCTGGTAGCCCAGCGCGATTTCGAGGTGCAGGACCTGCTCGCCGTTGCAGATGAAGCGGAAGGCCCCCGGTTCGATGACGCCTGCGTGGATCGGCCCGACGTTGACCTCGTGCAGCGAGCGTCCCTCCATCGTGTAGAAGGGGTAGTTCTCGATCGAACTGCGGCGGTCGTAACGCCCGGCGGGGAACCGCAGCGGCTTGGGCCACGGCATGCCGTCGAAACGGATGCCGTAGCGTTCCGAGATGTCGCGCTCGAAGGGGTGCATCTGCGGGTGCAGGGCTGTGAGCGAGGGGAGCGCCGTCTCGTCGTAGTAGTCCGTGGCGTGCGAAGTGATCAGCACGCGGCGCTCGGCGTCGTCGAGCAGCAGCAAGAAGAAACGCATGCGGTCGCCCGACGGGAGGGCGAAATAGTGGGCCGCATGGTAGCGTGCGTCGGAGAGTTTTACGCGAAGGTCCTCGTAGAAGGCGGCGTAGGAGACTTCGGGGATGTCGTTCAGCGCGACGGAGGCGCCGGTATTGTCGGTTACGTAGTAATTCATAGCGATGCGATTCGGTCGATCAGTTCCCGGAAAAATGCGGGCTGCCAAAGCCCCAGCCCGATGGCGGCGGCGAGCAGCGACAGCGCCGACCACGACAGTGCGCGGTCGGTCGCCGAGGGATGCAGTTCGTCCTGCCGGGGCTGGTAGCAGAGGCGCAGCAGGCGCGAGCAGAAGAAGTAGATGACTAGGCACAGCAGCAGCATGATGCCCGTGACGAGCCACCAGCGGCCGTCGGCGATGGTTTGCTTGAGGATCATCAGCTCGGAGAGGAACAGCGGCGAGGGCGGGAAGGCCACCAGCACGACCATCCCCGTGAGCAGTCCCACGGCCCCCACGCGGTTGATGTGGATGTAGTCGCCGATGCGGTTGATGCGGTAGTTGCCGTAGACCTGCCGCACGACGGCGATCTGGAGGAACAGGCTGCTCTTGATGAGCGTATGGCAGACGACGTGGAACACGGCGGCCCAGACCCCGATGCCCCCGATGCCCAGCCCGATGGCCGCGATGCCCATGTTCTCGACCGTGGAGTAGGAGAGGAAGCGTTTGTAGTTGTTGGTGCGGCGCAGGAACAGCGCGCCGACCACCAGCGACAGTACGCCGACGAGCAGCAGCACGGATTTCACCCATGGGAAGACTTCGGTCGCGGCGAGCAGTTTGTAGACCCGCAGCAACGCCAGGAACCCGGCGTTGACCAGTCCCGTGGAGATCAGCGCCGAGGCCGGGGCCGGGGCGGCGAAGTTGGCGTCGACGCCCACGGTGTAGAGCGGGAACAGCTCGGCCTTGCAACTGTAACCGCAGAGGATCAGCAGAAAGGCCGTCTTCAGGTAGAGGGCGCTGCCGCCCGGGGCCGCGGCGGCGACGGTGGCGTAGTCGAGCGACTCGCAGTCGGTGGCGGCGGCCAGCAGCAGGATGCCCAGGTAGGCCATGGCGATGCCCGTCGAGCAGACGAAGACGTATTTCCACGCCGCTTCCAGCGCCTGCGCCGTGCGGCGGTGGTAGACGATGCCCGCCGAGCAGAGCGTGGTGGCTTCGAGGAAGATCCACGTCACGGCGAGGTTCGAGGCGAAATAGGCTCCCGCGATGGCTGTGGTCAGGAGCATCAGCAGGCCCGCGTAGGTGCGGGTCTGGCGCAGGTCGCAGTCGTGGAGGCTGGCCTTCGAGTGGAAAAAGGCGAAGGCGGAGACGATGCAGAGCAGGCAGTAGAAGAGCGTGCCCGCGGCGTCGAAGGCGAACCACACGGCCGAGGTCTCGCCGTAAAGCCCTCCGGCGACGATCCGAACGGCGAAGGCCGCCTGCACGGCGTAGAAGGCCGCGCCCGTGAGGCGCAGCAGGCTCCGGCGGCGGACCGTGAAGGCCGCTGCCGCGATGAGGACGCTGAAAATGAGGTAGCAGATCATGGCGTCAGTCCTTTACGTTGGTGAGTGAATCGGCGTCGTCGGCATGGAGCTTGCCGTCGATTTTGGTGAAGAAGATGCCCAGCATCAGCACCGAGATGAGGATGTCGAGCAGGATGGCGAAGTTGATCAGCAGCGGCATCTCGACGCCGATGGCCGTCGAAAAGAGGAACACGCCGTTTTCGATGACCAGAAAGCCGACCATGTGGGAGAAGATCCGGCGGCGCATGACGATCAGGATCAGTCCGCTCAACAGCGAGTAGAAGGCCACGCCGAAGAACACCAGGTCGATGGTCGTGTCGGCGATGTAATAGGTGACCGAGGCGCTCACGGCCAGCGCCACGAGCGACAGCAGCAGCGAGCCGGACTGCGTGGAGCCGGAGCGCGAGACGCGGTTGATCTTCGTGCGGCGGATGACGGCGAAAAGCAGTCCCGGGACGAGGATGCCCTTGAAAAGCAGGGTTTCGAGGCAGATGAAGGCCAGTTCGGCGGGGTTGATGGCGTGCAGCCGCACCAGGGCGACGGCGAACAGCAGCCATCCCTGAAGGCCGATCAGCGAGGCGAAATTGCGGAAACGCTCGGTGATCGCCAGATAGACGAGCGTCACGACGTAGAGGATGATCAGCGGAAGTATCATTGCAGACCGATGTTAAGTTGCAGCAGGTAGCCCGTGAAGAACACGAGGACGGCCAGCGCCGCGACGGTGAGGATGAAGGTGGTGTTGCGGGCGAGTTTGTTGCGGGCCTGGGTCGATTCGACGATGCCCACCGAAAGCCCCGTGACGAGCACCGCGAGCGGGGCCGCCGCCCACCAGCGGGGGCAGCAGGTCGCGGCGACGGCGTCGGCGGCGAGCACCGACAGCGCGGCGGTCTTGAGCCATCCGGCCATCTTGATATAGGCCAGGTCGACGCCGCAGTAGTCGAGGCACATCACTTCGTGGATCATCGTCAGTTCGAGGTGCGTGCGGGGGTCGTCGACCGGGACGCGCCCGGCCTCGGTGAAGACGATCTTCACGAGCACGTAGGCCGCCAGCAGCAGCACCACGACCAGTTGCACGCCGTTCACGGCGTCGCCCGAGAAGATCGCGTCGAAAGAGGTGTAGCCCGACAGCAGGGCCAGCGTGCCGAAGACGAGCATCAGCGCCGGTTCGACCAGCGCGCCGTACAGGGCTTCGCGGCTGGCGCCCATGCCCTCGAACGAGCTTCCGGTGTCCATCGCCGCGAGGATGAGGGCCACGCGGCCCAGAGCCAGGAGGTAGGCGAAGGCGATCAGGTCGCCTTCGAACGACAGCGCGGACGGCAGGTCGCCTACGGGGACGAACAGCGCGGCGACGAGGGCCGTGCCGAGCGTGACGGACGGGGCCGCGCGGAACACGGCGGTCGTCGTGGGGGAGTAGACGGCGCCCTTGCGCAGCAGCAGGCGCACGTCGTAAAGGTGCTGGGCGAAGCGGATGCCCTTGCGGCCCGCGAGCAGCGCGCGGGTGCGGTTGATCAGTCCCGGAATCGCCAGGGCCGCCAACAGAAGAAGGAGTGTGTTGAGTGCTGCCATCTTAAATCGCGTTAAATACCGACAACAGGAACACCAGCCCCAGGAAAGCCAGTGCGAAAAGGATGTAATGGTTGATCTTGCCCGTGCGCAGGCGCATCACGCGCTGGTTGATCACGCGCAGCAGTTCGACCCACCAGGCGGCGAACAGCCGGCCGATGCGGTCGCGGTGGCCGATGTCGAACGAGTGGGCCGCGGGGAAGATTTCGCCTTTGCCCACGGGGGAGCCCTGGCCGCTGTTCTGGGTCAGCGACGTGGCGATGGATTGAAGCCCTTCGGAGAAGGATTCGCCCGTGTACTGCATCCGGACGTTCGGCGCCGTGAAGCCGCAGCCCCATGTGGGACCCTTGGCGACGGTGCGCGTGCGCAGCGTCCGGCGGCGGAGCCACAGCAGCAGGCACACCACGGCGATCAGAATCCAGGCCGTGCGTCCCGCGGCGGCGAGCGGCGGCGAGAGCAGCCAGTCGGCGGCGTCGGCCGGGGTGCGGAGGAAGAAGCCCGCGGCTCGGGTCGCGGCCGAGACGGCCGCCCGGGGGAACAGCCCCACGAAAAGGATGCCTGCGAGCGGCAGGGCCATCGCCGCGATGCGGAAGGTGTCGGCCTCGGACGACTCGGCGACCTCGTGGGTGCGGGGCGAGCCGAGGAAGACCGTGCCGTAGAGTTTGGTGAAGGCCAGGACGACGAGTCCGCCGATCAGCGCCAGCGCGGCCAGTCCGGCGGCGGACGCCAGCACGTTGCTGCCCGAAGCGATGCCGTCGAGCATCCCGAGGTAGATCAGCAGTTCGGAGACGAAGCCGTTGAGGGGCGGCAGGGCGCAGATGGCCGCCGTGCCCGTGAGGAAGAGGATCGCCGTGAGCGGCATGTGCTTCGCAAGCCCGCCCAGCGCGTCGAGCGACGTGGTATGGGTCTGCGAGAGGATGTTGCCCGCGCCGAAAAAGAGCAGGCTCTTGAACAGCGAGTGGTTGAGCGTGTGCAGCAGGGCGCCCGTGACGCCGCACAGCGCGACGAGCTGGTTGCCCGAGGATTTGCCCAGCGCGGCGACGCCGAGTCCGATGAGGATGACGCCGACGTTCTCGATCGAGGAGTAGGCCAGCAGGCGTTTCACGTCGTTCTGCATGGCTGCGAGGATCACGCCCCACAGGCCCGTGACGACGCCCGCCGCGAGCAGGATCACTCCGGCGGTGTGCAGGAGGGGCTGTTCGCCCAGCGCGGCCGTCACGCGCAGGATGCCGTAGACGCCCGTCTTGATCATCACGCCCGACATCAGGGCCGAGACGTGCGACGGGGCTGCGGGGTGCGCCTCCGGAAGCCAGACGTGCATCGGGAAAAGTCCAGCCTTCATGCCGAAGCCCGCCAGGAACACCAGCAGCAGCGGCAGTCCCGGCTGCGTGCGGAAGTAGTCGCCCAGCGCGCCGAACGTGGCGGCGCCGCAGGCCGCGTCGAGCCGTACGAAGCCGATGACGAGCAGCACGAAGCCGATGTGCATCATAATCAGGTAGGAGAGCGCCGCGCGCCGGACTTCGCGCCGCTGGGCGTCGAAGAGGATCAGCAGGAACGACGCCACGGTCATCAGTTCCCAGAAAAAGAGGAACGAGAAGCCGCCGTCCGAAAGGACCACGCCCAGCATGGCGTAGAACATCGCCACCAGCGCCGTGTAGTGCAGCGAGATGTGGGCCGGGGATTTCTCGGCAAGGCAGTGGGCCAGATAGCCCCGCGAGTAGAGCACGGCGGCGACGGCGCCGACCGAGATGATCACGACGAACAGCGCCGAAAGCCCGTCCATCGAGCCGGTGTCGCCGCCGAAAAGCGTGCCGGGGACCGACCACACGGGGCCGCTGTCCGCTCCGGCCAGCACGCCGACGGCGCGCGCCGAGCACCACAGGGCGCCGGCGGCCGTGAGGGCCAGCGCAGTCCAGACCTTGCGCCGCAGCGGCGTGGCGAAAATGGCCGCCGCCACCGCCGTCAGGGCGATTAGCAGGTAGAGAAAAAGCATATTTCAGAAATTTATCGTATTCTTAACCGTTGACCACCGATGCCATGACCACCGCCGCGAGGGCCGCGGTCTCGGTGCGCAGACGCTGTCGTCCGAGGGTGATCTCTTCGAAACCGTTGGCCAGCGCGAAGGCGATTTCGCCGGGCGAGAAGTCGCCTTCGGGACCGATGAAGACCGTGGCCGTCTCGCCCGGACGGAGCGCGCGGGCCAGGTAGGCCTTCCCGGCGGGCGACTGCGCCGGGGCGCAGTGGGCGATGAACTTCCGCCCCTCGGGGGCCGACAGCACCGCTTCGCGGAAGGGGGTGAGCGGATGCAGCACGGGGCGGTAGGCCTTGAGCGACTGTTTCAGCGCCGCGGTGACGACCTTCTCGCCCCGCTCGGGCTTGAAGACCCGGCGTTCGCTGTGTTCCGTTTCCAGCGGCACGACGGCCGTGACGCCCACCTCGGTGGCTTTTTCCAAAAACCACTCGAAACGCTCCGAATTTTTGGTCGGCGCGACGGCCATCGTCAGCGCGTAAGGCAGTTTTTCGAATCCGGTTTCGGCGCTGACGACCCGCACGGTGCAGCGCCGGGGATTGTCGTCGGTGATTTCGCAGCAAAATAAATTGCCCCGTCCGTCAGTTATATGGATGCGCCCGCCGCACTGGAGCCGCAGTACGCGGATGCAGTGTTTCGACTCCTCCTCGTTCAGCGTATGAAGCGGGGGGACGATGTCCGGCGCGTAGAAAAGTTGCATGATTGGAGACCTATTATTTATTCTATTTACAGATTTTTCCCTAACTTTGTCGAATAATGCGCGACAAAGTTACTAAAATAACACGATCGATGAAACGTATCACCGCTTTATTAACACTTTTTCTGGCTATGACATTCATATCCTGCAAGTCCGGGAAAACCGTGGGTGAAAATCCTTTTTTCGCCGAATGGGAGACTCCATACGGCGTGCCGCCCTTCGACAAGATCGAACCGGAGCACTTCCTGCCCGCGATCGAACGCGGCATGTCGCTGCACGAGGCCGAGATCGACGCCATCACGTCGAACAACGACGCGCCGACGTTCGAGAACGTCATCCTCGCCTACGACGCTTCGGGAAAGATGCTTTCGCAGGTCGAGCTGATCTTCGGGATGCTCTGCGCCGCGGAGAACACCTCCGAAATGCAGGCGCTGGAGGAGCAGATTATGCCCCGGATGGCGGCGCACGCCGACAAGATCCGTCTCAACGGGAAACTTTTCGAACGGATCAAAGCCGTCTACGACCGTCGCGCCGCGCTGGGACTCGACGCCGAGCAGAGCCGTCTGCTGGAGAAGACCTACCGCAGTTTCGTGCGCGCCGGAGCGCTGCTCGACGCCGAGCGGAAGGCGCGTCTGAAGGCGATCAACGAGGAGCTGTCGCTCACGGCCGTGAAGTTCGGGCAGAACCTCCTCGCCGAGAACAACAACTATGCGCTGGAACTCGCCTCGTCCGATCTGGACGGCATTCCGGCCACGGCCCGCGATCTGGCCCGCGAAAAGGCCGAGGCGATGGGCCGGAAGGGCAAATACGTCTTTACGCTGCACAAGCCCAGCCTGATCCCGTTTCTGACCTACTCGTCGAAACGCGAACTGCGCGAGCAGATCTACAAGGCCTACCTCAACCGCTGCAACAACGGCGACGAGTATGACAACAAACAGCTGATCAACGATTTCATCCGCCTGCGCACGGAGAAGGCCCACCTGCTGGGCTATCCCTCGTATGCCGCCTACGTCGTGGACGACGAGATGGCCGGAACGACCGACGCCGTGTACGGCCTGCTGGAGGAGATCTGGACCCCGGCGCTCGAAAGCGCCAAGGGCGAGCTGGCCGAGATGGAGGAGCTGTTCCGGAAGGATTTCCCCGAGGGAGAGTTCGCGTCGTGGGACTGGTGGTATTACGCCGAGAAGGTCCGCAAGCAGAAATATGCCCTCGACGAGGAGATGCTGCGGCCCTATTTCTCGCTGGAGAACGTGCAGGGAGGCATCTTCTTCCTCGCCAACCGGCTCTACGGCATCACGTTCCGCCCGATCGTCGTGCCGCTGTACCACCCCGAGGCGGTCGCTTACGAGGTGCTCGACGTCGACCAGTCGCATCTGGGCGTGCTCTATTTCGACTTCTTCCCGCGTGACGGCAAGAGTCAGGGGGCGTGGTGCGGCAACTATGTCGAACAGACCTACCGGGACGGCGAGCGCGTCGCTCCCGTGGTGAGTATCGTCTGCAACTTCACCCGTCCGGTGCGCAACACCCCTGCGCTGCTGACGCTCGACGAGACGGAAACGCTCTTCCACGAATTCGGCCATGCGCTCCACTTCCTGTTTCACGACGTGAAATACCGCGGCCTCTCGGAGGTCGAGGGCGATTTCGTCGAGCTGCCTTCGCAGGTCATGGAGAACTGGGCATTCGAACCCGAGATGCTGAAGCACTATGCCGTGCATTACCGCACGGGCGAAGTGATCCCGAAATACCTCGTGGACAAACTCCGCAAGAGCGAACTCTTCAACCAGGGTTTCGCCACCACGGAACTGATCGCCGCGTCGCTTTCCGACATGGACATCCACTCGACCACCGACTACGAACCGTTCGACCCGATGGTCTTCGAACGCCGGGCGCTCAACGAGAAGCGCGGCCTGATTCCGCAGATCGAACCCCGCTACCGTTATCCCTATTTCAGCCATATTTTCGACGGCGGCTATTCGGC
>OGLG01000381.1_pt1 | contig 40300 bp, 41 predicted proteins | sample 1572621 | NCBI WGS metagenome assembly OGLG01 (sample SAMEA2581912, study PRJEB24529) | metagenome | biome: Human gut stool | place: China | collected 2011 | reverse complement strand
TGACATCCGCGCGCGCGATGGACACGACGCGGTTTTTGAGCGTCATGGCGGCGTTGACATCGTCATAGCCCGCAAACTTGACGACGAGCATCCCCTTGTGCACGCGGCTGTGCGCGACGTGCACGGGTGCGCCGTCGATATAAAACGTCCGGAAGCCGAGCAGGAACGCCGCGTCATCCGCCCACGGCTGGATGCGCACCTCGCCGCGCACACCATGCGTGTTGACGATCTTTCCTGCCTCCAGATACGGTTTTTGCATATGCATTGCCCCCCTTTTTGGGTGTAGGTGCAAAAAACGCACTGCACGGGTGCAGCGCGTTTCCTGCGTCAATCCATGATCTCCACGGAGACTTTTTTGCCCTTTCTCTGGGCGACAGCCTTCATCAGGATGCGGATCTCTTTGACGATGCGGCCCTGACGGCCGATCACCTTGCCCATGTCCTCGGGGGCGACCCGCAGCTCCAGAACCAACTCGCCGTCCTCCACCGTCTCGGTAACGGTGACCTGGTCGGGGTGCTCTACCAGGTTCCGGGCCACATAGGTCAGAAGTTCTTTCATCTTTGGGGTCTCTCCTTATTCGGCTGCGAGGGCCTTCTTGAGCAGCGCACGAACGGTATCCGTCGGCTGCGCACCGTTGGCGAGCCAGTAGTTGGCGCGCTCGGCGTCGACGACGATCTTCTTGTCTGCGCTCAGCGGATCGTAAGTGCCGATCTCCTCAATGCATCTGCCGTCACGTGCGAAACGGGAATCCGCCACCACGACGCGGTAAAAGGGAGCCTTCTTAGCGCCCATTCTGCGAAGTCTGATCTTGACCATGTATCTTCACCTCCATCAATAATCTCTGTATCTCCAGCTCCCCGCGGGAGCTTGGAACCTGTTTAGAATCCGAAGGGACGGCCACCGCCGCCGCCGAACAGATTGCCCAGACCGCCGAGACCGCCGCGGCCGCCGCGCTTCATGCGCTTCATAGCCTTGCTGTTGCCGGACATCTGGCGCACCAGCTGCTGCATGAGATCAAACTGCTTGAGCAGCTTATTGATCTCGACCACGCTCGTACCCGCGCCCGCCGCGATGCGCTTTTTGCGGCTGGAGTTGAGGATGCCCGGGTTGTCGCGCTCGCCGGGGGTCATGGATTGGATGATCGCCTCGATGCGGCCCATGGCCTTCTCGTCGACGTTCGCGCCCGAGAGCGCCTTGGCGTCCATGCCGGGGATCATGCCGGCGATATCCTGCAAGGAACCCATGCCCTTGAGCTGCTGGAGCTGGTCATAGTAATCGGTGAGCGTGAAGCGGTTTTGCCGCAGACGCTCCGCCATCTCCTCGGCCTTTTTCTGGTCGAGGTTCTGCTCGGCCTTTTCGATGAGCGTGAGCACATCGCCCATGCCGAGGATGCGCCCGGCCATACGGTCGGGATGGAAGGGCTCGATCTGGTCGAGCTTCTCGCCGATGCCGGCGAACTTGATGGGCTTGCCGGTCAGCGCCTTGATCGACAGCGCCGCGCCGCCGCGGGCGTCACCGTCGAGCTTGGTGAGCATGACGCCGGTGATGTCGAGCGCATCGTCAAAGGCCTGCGCGGTCGCGACCGCGTCCTGACCGATCATCGCGTCGATGACGAGCAGGATCTCCGCCGGATCGACGGCGGCCTTGATGTTCTGCAGCTCGGTCATGAGCGCCTCATCAATGTGCAGACGGCCGGCCGTGTCGAGAAAGACAAGGTCGTTGCCGTATTTTTTCGCGTGCTCAATGCCGGCCTTGGCGATCGCGACCGGATCGCCCTGACCCATCTGGAACACGGGAATATCGAGCTGGCGGCCGACGGTCTCAAGCTGCTGGATGGCAGCGGGGCGGTACACGTCGCACGCGACGAGCAGCGGGCGCTTGCCCTGCTTGCGCATGAGGCCGGCGAGCTTGGCGCCGTTGGTGGTCTTGCCCGCGCCCTGCAGGCCGACGAGCATGACGACGGTGGGCGGCTGCGAGGCGATCTTAAGCTTCTGGTTTTCGCTGCCCATGAGGGCGGTCAGCTCTTCGTTGACGATCTTGACGATCATCTGCGCGGGCGTGAGGCTTTCGAGCACGTCCGTGCCGACGCAGCGCTCGGTCGTCTTTTTGATGAAGTCCTTGACGACCTTGTAGTTGACGTCGGCCTCCAGCAGCGCCAGACGGATCTCGCGCATGGATTCCTTGACGTCGGCCTCAGACAGGCGGCCCTTGCCGCGCAGCTTTTTGAACGCGTTCGAGAGCTTTTCGGTTAAGCCTTCAAATGCCATGTGTTACTCCTTTATTTCCCGCACGGCGCGCAGGATCGCGCCGGCCTGCGGCGCAGCCCCCGGAACAGAAGCAAGCGCCTGCGCGTTCTGTGTGATCGTATCCAGTGCGGATTCCAGCCGCCGGTCGCGCGCGATGCAGCCGAGCGCAGCTTCATAGCCCTCCAGCAGCTCCTCGGCGCGGGCAAGCGTATCGTGGACGCCCTGTCGGCTGATCCCGGCAGCGGATGCGATCTCGCTGAGAGAATAGTCCTGATTATAGTAGAGATCGAACAGGCCCCGCTGCTTTTCGGTCAGCAGCTCGCCATAATAGTCGTACAGCAGCGTCATGGTGAGCGCATCAGACCGCATGGCAAGACCCCCAGATCAATCGTTCCGGTATACTATACAAGATTTTATCCCGGCTGTCAAGTGTTTTTCCTTGACAGCACGCACATAAAATTGGCGGGACACGGGCTTGCGCTGATGACATTGCCTCTTTCCGGCAGAGCGCAGATGTGGTAGAATAGGGTATATCGCGAATTCCAGACAGGAGAGCTTCCTATGAACCATGAATCACAACAGCAGTTTGACCCTGAAAACGCACCCGCGTTCGAACGCCTGCGCGACCGCAGGCGCGCAAAGCGCCGCCGGATGCTCCGCGTCGCGCTGACGCTTCTTGTGTGCGCGGCACTGCTGGGCGGCGCAGCCTATTACGCGCACCGGCAGATCGTAAAGCCCTATCTCGATACGCCGGTCACGAGCGGCGAGACGGACGCCCCTTCCGAGCCTGAGGTCACTGTCCCTGAGACGCAGGTGCAGGAACCCGCCCCGGAGCCGTCGCCGGAACCAGAACCCGAACCGGAACCTGAGCCGGAACCAGAACCCGAGCAGCCTGCTCTAACGCTGGCAGAGTCGTCGGAGACGACCCAAACGCTCGATTTGGAGTTGTATTCGTCTTCCGCCATATTGGTCGACGTGCAGAGCGGGACGGTGCTGGCCGAAAAGGGCATTGACGAAAAAATTTACCCCGCATCCATGACGAAGGTCATGACGCTGCTGGTGGCGGCGGAGAATCTGCCGGATCTCGACGCAACATTCACCATGACGCAGGCCATTATCGATCCGCTGTATCTTGCGGGCGCGTCGATGGCGGGCTATGTGAACGGCGAGACGGTCACGATGCGCGATCTGCTGTACGGCGCAGTCGTGCCCTCCGGCGCGGAGGCGACGGAGGCGCTGGCACAGGCCGTGGCCGGAAGCGAGGAAGCGTTCGTCGCCATGATGAACGAAAAGGCCGCGGCGCTGGGGCTTGCAAATACGCATTTTATGAACACCAGCGGCCTGCACGACGAGAACCACTATTCCACGGTGCGCGAGATCGCCCTGATCTTGCAGGCAGCGCTGGAAAACGAGACGTGCACCGAAATACTGAGCGCGGAAAATTACCGGGCCAGCGAAACGGAGCAGCACCCGGACGGGCTTGCCATGACGAACAAATTCCTCTACCGCGTCCACCACGAATATGCCCTGAACGGCGCGGAAATTACAGCCGCCAAGACGGGCTATACCGCCGAGGCCATGAACTGCTGTGCCAGCGCAGGAACCACCCCGGACGGCAGAAGCGTGATCTGCGTGACGGCGAACGCGTGGACAGGCGAGTTCTGTATTGAGGACCATATTGCGCTCTATACGAAATACTGCGGCAGCGCAGAAGCTGAATAACGGGAGGATGCCGGATATGAAAAAGCTGTCCCCGCGCGTCTGGCTGACGCTCATTCTTGTCGGCATGGTCGGCCAGTTTGCCTGGACGATCGAAAATATGTATTTTAATGTCTACCTTTATAATACCATCTCCACCGACCCCGGCTATATCTCCGCCATGGTCGGCTGGAGCGCGGCTGCCGCCACGCTGACGACGCTGCTGATGGGCGCGCTGTCTGACCGCGTGGGAAAGCGCAAGCTGTTTATCTGCGGCGGCTATCTGCTCTGGGGCCTTTCTACGGCGGCGTTCGGCCTCGTGACAGTCGAAAACGCGGCGAAGCTGTTCCCGGCGGCCTCTGCGGCGGCTGCCGCGGCGGTGATGATCGTCGTGCTCGACTGCGTCATGACGTTTTTCGGCTCGACGGCCAACGACGCGGCGTTCAACGCGTGGATCACCGACACCGTGCCGAACGCGGCGCGGGGCAAGGCAGAATCCGTGCTGGCCATTCTGCCGCTGATCTCCATGCTCGTCATTTTTGGCCTGTTCGACGGCATGACACAGCGCGGGCAGTGGCAGAAATTCTTCGCGATCTTCGGCGGACTCATTGTTCTGACGGGAGTTGTGTCCGTCTTCCTGATCCCGGAGCCGAAGCTGGAGCCGAGACGGGACAATGGTCTAAAAAACCTTGTCTACGGGCTTCGCCCGTCGGTCGTGCGGGGAAACCCGGCGCTCTATCTGTCCTTCGCGGCGTTCTGCCTGTTTTCCGTGGCCGTGCAGGTCTTTTTCCCGTATCTCATCATCTATATGCAGAACTATCTGCATTTTGACGGCTATGCCCTTGTGCTGGGCATTGTGCTGATCTTCGCGTCGGTCGTGAGTGTGCTCTCCGGCCGCGTGATCGACCGGCTCGGCGAGCTGCGGTGCGTGCTTCCGGCGGCGGGGGTCATGTTCGCAGGACTGCTCGGGATGTTCTTCGCGCGGTCGATGCTGGCCGTGATTCTGACGGGCTGCATTATGATGTCCGGCTATATGCTGGTCACGGCGATTTTGTCCGGCGTCATCCGCGACCATACGCCGGCCGGAAAGGCCGGGCATTTTCAGGGCATCCGCATGATCTTCGGCGTGCTGCTGCCGATGATCTTCGGCCCGGCTATCGGCGCGGCGGTCATTCGCGGCAGCGATTCGACCTATGTTGACCTCGGCGTGGTAAAAACCGTGCCGACGCCGTCCATTTTTCTGGCGGCGGCCATTGTGCTGCTGCTGATTCTGCCGCCGGTGCTGGCGCTTAAAAAGAAGGAGGGGACAAAATGCTGACACCTTGGGGCGAAGCGCTGGGCAAGAACGCTGTTTTGCAGGAATATCCCCGCCCGCAGCTCGTGCGGGAAAGCTATTACAATCTTAACGGCCTCTGGGACTACGCCATCACGGCCTCCGACGCCTGCCCCGGCGCGTGGGACGGGGAGATCCTCGTGCCGTTTTCGCCGGAAGCGCCGCTGTCCGGGGTCAATCGGATTCTGAAGCCCGGTCAGGTGCTCTGGTACCGGCGGACGCTGCCGTTTGCAAAGCCGGACGGCGGGCGGATGCTGCTGCACATCGGAGCCGCTGACCAGCGGGCATGGGTGTACGTCAACGGCCTGCTTGCCGGGACGCACACGGGCGGCTATACGGCCTTTACATTGGATATGACAAAGCTTCTGCGGGATGGCGAAAACATCCTGACTGTCGCCGTGCGCGACGATACGGACGCTGTACCCCTCTCGCGCGGCAAGCAGAAGACGAAGCGCGGCGGCATCTGGTACACGCCGCAGAGCGGCATCTGGCAGACCGTCTGGGCCGAGCACGTGCCGGAGAACTATGTGCAGGCGCTCCTGTTCACGCCGGAGCTGCCGGAGGGAAGCGTCCGTTGGAGGCTCGCCGCGCCCGCGCCGAAGGGCGCTCGAATCGAAATTTCCTATCAGGGAACGCCCGTCGGCAGCGGCGAAACGGACGAGGACGGCTGCGGCAGCGCCGTTCTGCCGCCGGAGCAGCTGCACCTGTGGTTGCCGGAGGCGCCGAACCTCTACGACGTGACCATCACGCTGGGGGACGATACCGTCAGAAGCTATTTCGCCATGCGCACCGTCGGCACCGGGAAGGACGCGGCGGGCCATCCGTGCCTGCTCTTAAACGGGCAGCCGTATTTCCACCATGGCGTGCTCGATCAGGGCTACTGGCCGGACGGATTATACACCGCGCCGTCGGACGAGGCGCTGATCTATGATATTACGCTCATGAAGCGGCTGGGCTTCAATATGCTGCGCAAGCACATCAAAATTGAGCCTATGCGCTGGTATTACCACTGCGACCGGCTGGGGATGCTGGTCTGGCAGGATATGCCCTCCGGCGGCGGACAGTACAATCTGCTGACCATCTCCGCGCCGCTCATCACCGGCGTTCATCTCAAGGACAGCCATTACCGGCTTTTTGCCCGCACGGACGCGGAGGGGCGCGACAGCTATACCCGCGAGCTGGAGGAACTGGTCGCGCAGCTGCAGAACTGCCCGTGCATTGTCCTGTGGGTGCCGTTCAACGAGGGCTGGGGACAGTTTGACGCGAAGAATGCGGTTCGCCTGCTCCGCAGGCTCGACCCCACGCGGCTGATCGACCATGCCAGCGGCTGGCACGATCAGGGCGTGAGCGATGTGAAGAGCCTGCACGTGTACTTCAAGCCGTACCGCTTTAAGCCTGACAAAAAGGGCCGCGCGGTCGTCCTGTCGGAGTTCGGCGGGTACAATCTGCCGGTCGCGGGGCACACCTGGAACGCGAAGAACTTCGGCTATAGGGGCTATCAGACGCCTGAGGCGCTGGGTGAGGCGGTCAAAACGCTCTATGAAACGCAGATCGTCCCCGCGTGCAAGTCCGGCCTTGCCGCCGATGTGTACACGCAGCTGAGCGACGTGGAGGACGAGGTCAACGGCTTTGTGACCTACGACCGGCGCGTGGAAAAGCTGCCTGAGGCGCTGATGCAGGCCATCGCGCGGGAGCTGAAAGAAGACTGACCATGAAAAAACGGATTTTGGCGCTGCTTCTGGCGCTGACGCTGCTGGTGCCCGGCGGCTGAATGTGCGCCTGTTCTACATCGGCCTCGCAACGCCCTGCTCGACCGTCGTGCAGGTCCTGCTGTGCCTGCTCTACTACGCCCATCTGGCCCGCAGAGAAAAGGCTGCCCGGTGAGACAGCCTTCGGTGCGTGCGCGTTCCGTCCGTTTTCAGCAAAATTTTACGCCGTCCCCCGTTGTGACAGGGGACGGCGTTCCGGTTTTAATCTTCGAATTCGTGCGCGTCCTTGAGCACCATGTCCTTGACCTTCATCAGGCGGACCTTGGTAGCGCGGTCGTTTTCCTCGAGCTTCATGGAGATATACTTGATGTTTTTCTCCATTTCCGGGATCATGACATATTCCAGCGCATTGACGCGGCGGCGGGTCTTCTCGATCTCGGAGGCGAGCAGCTGCGTCTTCTTTTCGGCCTGCGCCAGCGCAAGCATATCCTGAAATACGGAGGCCAGCGCGCCCAGCGCATCGTCCAGCTCGCCGGACGTCTGCGCGAAGCCGTAGGGGTAAATGGACGCGGCGTCCTCGTTTTTGGTGTGGAACTCGTAGACCGGGACGGAGACGGACATGATGTTCTGGAACGTCATGTCCAACGTCGCCGACTGCTTCGGGTACAAAAGCGCCTGCTGGAGCATTTCGGGGGACATCACGCTCGACGCAACGGTCATGGCGCGGTTTGCCTCCGCAATACCCTTCTCGACCTTGGCGCGCAGCTCCTTGTTTTCCCGCACGATCAGGAAGAACTGGCGCATCAGCTCGTCGCGCTTGTCCTTGAGCAGCCGGTGGCCGCGCACGGCCGTGCGCAGGCGGCCCTTGAGCCGCGTAAGCTCCATCCGGGTCGGATTGATCGTTTTACTGGCCATGCGAACACCGCCTTACGCCTGCTTTTTGGGCAGGTATTTTTCGATGAACTCCGGCTTGATGCGCTTGAGCTCCGTTTCGGGCAGGATGGACAGCAGCTCCCAGCCGATGTTCAGCGTTTCCTCAATGGAACGGTTCTCCTCGTAGCCCTGGCTGACGTAGCGCTGCTCAAATTCCTCGGCAAACTTCGCGTACAGCCGGTCAGTGGGGGAGAGGGCGCTTTCGCCGAGGATCGTTGCAAGCTCCTTCGCGTCCTTGCCGGCGGAATACGCCGCAAAGAGCTGGTTCATGGTGCCCGCGTGATCCTCGCGCGTCTTGCCGGGGCCGATTCCCTTGTCCTTGAGTCGCGACAGGCTCGGCAGCACGTCCACGGGGGGAATGACGCCCTTGCGGTACAGATCACGGCTCAGGATGATCTGGCCCTCGGTGATATAGCCGGTCAGGTCGGGGATGGGGTGCGTCTTGTCGTCCTCCGGCATGGTCAGGATCGGGATGAGGGTGATGGAGCCTTTCTTACCGATCCGGCGGCCTGCGCGTTCATAGAGCGTCGCAAGGTCGGTATAGAGGTAGCCGGGATAGCCGCGGCGGCCGGGGACTTCTTTTCGTGCGGCGGAGACCTCACGCAGCGCCTCGGCGTAGTTTGTGATGTCGGTCATGATGACCAGCACGTGCATCCCGCATTCGAACGCCAGATATTCGGCGGCAGTCAGTGCCATACGCGGCGTTGCGATACGCTCGACCGCCGGGTCGTTTGCGAGGTTCGAGAAGACGACGGTGCGGTCGATGGCGCCTGTGCGGCGGAATTCCTGAATGAAGAACTCCGATTCCTCAAACGTAATACCGATGGCGGCGAAGACGACAGCGAAGTTCGACGCGTCGTCGCCCAGAACCTTCGCCTGACGCGCGATCTGCGCGGCAAGCTGCGCGTGGGGAAGACCGGAGCCGGAGAAGATCGGCAGCTTCTGGCCGCGGACAAGCGTGTTCAGGCCGTCGATCGTGGAAATGCCGGTCTGGATAAATTCGTTCGGGTAATCGCGCGCGGCGGGGTTCATCGGCAGACCGTTGATGTCCTTCATCTCGGCGGCCAGAACCTCCGGCCCGCCGTCCTTCGGGTGGCCCATGCCGTCGAAGACGCGGCCAAGCATATCCTCGGACACGGCCAGCTCCAGCGGGTGGCCCAGGAAGCGGATCTTGCTGTCCTTCAGGTTGATGCCGGCGGAATTTTCAAACAGCTGGACGACGGCAGTATCGCCGCTGCACTCCAGAACCTTGCAGTGGCGAACTTCGCCGTTCGGCAACTCCAGCTCGGCCAGCTCGTCGTAGGTGACGCCCTCGACGTTTTTGACGATCATCAGAGGCCCGGAGACCTCACGGATGGTACGGTATTCGCGGATCATTCAGCCTCAGCCTCCTTTGCAACTTCTTCGATCTGCTGCTCCATATCGGATACGATCTTCGCGTAAACGTCCTGATACGTGTCCGCCGGAACGGTCTTCGCACGGCCGATGGCGGCACGGGCCGCGATGGCATAGAGCTTCCAGATATCCGCGCCGCGCTCGATGGCCGCGTCGCAGAGATCCTTGTAGCGGAGGATCAGGTCCAGCAGACGGGCCTGCCGGTCAAACGACGAATACTGGTCGTTCTCCAGGAACGCGTTCTGCTGCAAGAAGTCCTCGCGGATCATCTTTGCGGATTCCAGCGTCAGGTTGTCCGCCGGGGACAGCGCGTCCTGACCGACCAGCTTGACGATCTCCTGCAGTTCTGCTTCCTTTTGCAGCAGCGCCATGGCGCGGCCCCTGTTCTGCATGAACCCGCGGCCCAGATTCTCGTCGCACCAGCCCTTGAGCGTGTCAAGGTACAAAGAGTAGCTCGTCAGCCAGTTGATGGCCGGGAAATGGCGCGCGTAGGCCAGCGAAGCGTCCAGACCCCAGAAGACCTTGACGATGCGCATCGTCGCCTGCGAGACAGGCTCGGAAATATCGCCGCCCGGAGGGGAGACAGCGCCGATGGCGGTCAGAGAACCGCGCCGCTCGTCCGCGCCGAGGCACTCGACGCAGCCTGCGCGCTCGTAGAACTGCGCGAGGCGGGAGGCCAGATATGCGGGGTAGCCCTCTTCGCCGGGCATCTCTTCCAGACGGCCCGACATTTCACGCAGCGCCTCGGCCCAGCGGGAGGTGGAGTCGGCGATAACGGCCACGTCATAGCCCATGTCGCGGAAATACTCCGCGATGGTGATGCCGGTGTAGATGGACGCTTCACGCGCCGCGACCGGCATATCGGAGGTGTTTGCAATCAGGACTGTGCGCTTCATCAGGGGTTCGCCGGTGTTGGGGTCGTGCAGTTCCGGGAACTCCATCAGAACGTCGGTCATTTCGTTGCCGCGTTCGCCGCAGCCGATGTAGACGACGATATCGACGTCCGACCACTTTGCCAGCTGGTGCTGCACGACAGTCTTGCCCGAACCGAACGGGCCGGGGACGGCGGCTGTGCCGCCCTTGGCCAGCGGGAACATGGTGTCGATGATGCGCTGGCCGGTCATAAGGGGCTGCGAGGGGGTAAATTTCCGGTCATACGGACGGGCCACGCGCACGGGCCACTTCTGCATGAGGCTTAAATGCTCCTCGCCCTTTTCCGTCTCCAGTACGCAGACTGTCTGCTCGACGGTAAATTCGCCGGATTGGATCTCCTTGACGGTGCCCGCCATTTTGGGCGGCACCATAATCCTGTGCAGAACGGCGCTCGTCTCCTGCACGGTGCCGATCACGTCGCCGCCGGAAACCTTGTCGCCCTTCTTGACCGTGGGCGTGAAGGCCCACTTCTTTTCACGGTTCAGCGCCGGAACCTGCACGCCGCGGGCGATGGTTTCCCCGCAGCGGTCGCGGATCTCGGTCAAGGGGCGCTGGATACCGTCGTAAATATTTTCGAGCATACCGGGCCCAAGCTCGACGGAGAGGGGCATACCGGTCGTCGTGACCTCGGCGCCGGGGCCGAGGCCGCTCGTTTCCTCATAGACCTGAATGGAGGCCGAGCCGCCCGTCATATTCAGGATCTCACCGATCAGCTGCTGTTTGCCGACGCGGACGACATCCGCCATGTTGGCGTCTTCCATCCCCTCGGCGACAACAAGCGGGCCGGATACCTTTACAATTCTACCTGACATTTCATCGAATCCTTTCTATATTCAAGGATGCTGTTTAAAGAATATTCGAGCCGACCGCGCGTTCGACAGCGGCGTTCAGTGCGTTCATGCCGAGCCCTTTGCAGCCGCCTGCGCCGGGGATCAGAATGACCGCCGGGGTAACGCTGGACGCGTATTTTTCGATCTGCGCGTGCAGCGCCTCGGCATACGTCTCGGTCACATAGATGATCGCGTATGCGTCGGACTGCCTTGTGAGGCGGTGGAAGACCTCCGCCGCTTCCTCGGCGGAGTCCACGGGGAACACGGCGAGGCCCAGAGCCGCAAAGCCCATGACGCTCTCGCGTTCGCCCAGAACTGCGATTTTATACATACCGCTCACCTCGCTCATTGATACAGATCCCGCAGCCGTGCGCGGATCGTGTCGGCGGGCAGCCCCGCCTGCAGGCCGCTTATGATCATGCGGGCCGCTGAAATTTCATTTTCCAGCGCACAGAGATAGGCGATGACGACCTGCTCCCCGAATACGACCGACTTTGCCTTGGCGAAATACGCTGTGAGCGTGTTGTCGCACAGCCGTTCAAACGCAGTCAGAGAGCCAGACTGCGACTCGTCGCCCGCCTGTGCGGCGGCGAAGAGCGCGGTGTTCGCGAACAGCGGCGCAAACGGCTCGTCCTGCGCAAGCACCTGGCAGATCTCCTCCGCCGGGACGCGCCCGCCGGGAACGAGGACGCTCTTTAAAAACGCAGCGTCCTTGTGCATACGCCGTGCACGCACGGCGGCGCGCAGATTCGCGCTGTCCGCCTGCAGCTGCGCATAGCCCATCAGGAACGCGCTTCCGACCTGCGCGGCGGTTTCGTGATACTCGGCAAAATACGCGCGGTCGAGGATCAGATCGGCCAGCTGCGGGTCGGCGCTTCTCGAAAGCGCGTCGCGCGCAGTCTGCATCGCGGTCAGAACGGCCTGCGGGACGCTTCCGGACTCGCCGGTTTCATAGGCAGTTTTGAGCGCCTGCGCGTCTGCGCGGCCAGAGCCGGAGAGCAGGAGAGCCGGGTCTATCCCGACGGCCTCGGCCTTGACGATCGTCTTGGCGTTGTGATAGTCATAGCGCATACGAAACAGCGATACAACGCCGTCCTTCGGCGCAAGCGCCTCCACCTCGGAAAACACGGCGGCGCGCCGGTCGCTCAGCGCCTTGTCAAGCCCGACAGCCAGCACATCGGCATAGCCGCAGCTCTCCAGGATCCGCGCCGCCTCCTGCACGGAGGAGCCGAGCATCCGCCCGGTCTTCTCCGCGTTGAGCAGCTGCGGCTCCTTTGCGCGCAGATACGCCGAAATAAACAGATACTCCGTGTCCTTGCACGCTTTTACTTTCTTTTTTTGTTCCGTCACGTCAGCCTCCCGGCCTCAGCCAAACAGGCAGGCCGCAACCTTGCCGGAAAGCGCGGGCCGCAGGCCGCTTATCATTGTGCCGATTGAGCAGTTCGTCTCGACCAGCCCGTCCTTCAGCACCACGCCGCCGCGCATCGGCCGCGTTTCGGCGGAAAGCGTCAGTTTTGCTGCCTTCCCGGCCTTCTGGAGCAGCGCGTTCGCCTGCTCCACGACGGCCTGTCCGACCCGTTCGCGGTCCTCTGCGCAGAAGATCAGCTCCTCGCTGCCGGACGCGCTTGCCCGTGCGGCAAGCTGCGCGCAGAGCTTCGTATACTCCGCCGTGGGGAGCGAGAGAAGCTGCTGCTCCGCCTGCCGGAAGGCGGCGTCGACGAGCGCCTGCTTCGTTTCGAGCAGCTGCTGCCGCGCGGCCATCCGGGCCGCGCCCTGATCGCGTTCGAGCTGCTTATCGGCCTCGGCCTGTGCTTCCGCCGTCAGCCGCTGCTGCTCAGACTCGATCCTGCGGTCATAGTCCGCGCGGAGCTGCGCTGCCTTTTCCCCGGCCTGCGCACGGATCGCGGCGGCCTCGGTCTCAGCGTCGGCAAGGATGCGCGCGGAAATTTTTTCAATTCCGTTCATTGCTTCACCCTCTTCTGCGGGGTTACTTGCTGATATTGATGATCATCAGCATGGAGGCCAGCAGGGAAAGGATCGCGTAGAATTCGACCGTGACGCACAGCACCATGCCCTTGGACCAGTGGTCGGGCTTCTTGGCCAGCAGATTGATGGACGCGCAGGCCACGCGGCCCTGTGCAATCGCGGAGATCATGCCGCCCAGCGCCATAGGCAGGCAGGCGACAAAGTACTGCAGGCCCTGCGTGATGCTCAGTTCGGGCAGAGCGCCGGACAGCAGGCCCATGCGGAAAATGGCGAAGAACCAGACGACGAGGCCGTACAGACCCTGCGTGCCGGGGATGACCTGCAGGATCAGGACCTTGCCGAACTTTGCCGGATCCTCGCACAGAAGACCCGCGCCGGCCTCACCGGTCATGCCGGTGCCCTTTGCCGAACCGATGGCGCACAGCGCCGCCGCAAGACCCGCGCCCAGAAGCGCCAGAGCCAGACCGCCGAAAGCGTCAAAAAATGCTTGCATGATAGAGTTCCTCCTTAAGATTGAATATCCACGTATTTTGTATTGATTGCCAGAGGCTTGAACGGCCTGCCGCCGTCCTTGTAGAATTTACCGAAGTATTCCAGACACTGCAGACGCAGATCGTGGACGTAGCAGCTGAGCAGGTTCAGCGCGAAGTTGAGTCCGTTGCCGAGCATCGACACGATCAGGAAGATGACCACGTTCCCCGGGATCGCGCCGAGCGTATTGAAGACCGAGGCGATGACAGAGCCTGCCAGCATCAGGGTCATCAGTCTGGAATACGAAAGAATATCGCCGAAGTAGCCCGTCACATGGTTGTAGACCGAGCCGAAGATCGCCGTGACCTTGCCGAAGCCCTTCGCGCTCCAGCCGGAGCCGACCACGACCATGCCGATGCCGACGTACAAAACGATGTTTGTCACGCCAAGCGCCATGCACGCGATGCCTGCGAACACGACCCACCAGGTCAGCTCTTCCCAGATGGCGTCCATGATCTCGCCCTTCTTGAGCTTTTCAACGAAGCTGATGGCCATGCCGGTCACGATCTGGACAAAGCCGAGCGCCATGGCGCCGATGAGGATCGTGATCGTGTCGTCAAGCGGGGTGAAGAGCGAGGGGAGCGCCTTGAACGTCGTATTGGGGTTGATGATCCCCGCCAGCTGCGGCAGGAAATCGCCGAAGAAGCCGCCCGTCAGCGCGCCCATGATAAATGTGCTGATGCCGCAGGAGAACATGAGGCCGAACATCTGTCCGCTCGTGCCCTTGGGCCGGGACTTTTTCGTGATGATGATGGAAGCCAGGATCATCAGCAGTCCATAGCCCATGTCCGCCATCATGATGCCGTAGAACAGAATGAAAAACGGCGCCATGAGCGGGTTCGGGTCCACGCCGTCATAGGCGGGGAGGGAATACATCTCCGTGACCATATTTAACGGCCACGTCAGCCTGTTGTTCTTGAGCTTGACCGGCACGTCCGGATATTCCTCCGGCGACGGGTCCTCCAGCTCCCATGCGCAGCAGAATTTCTCCAGCAGCGCCTCAAGCTTCGGTATGTCCTCACACGGCACCCAGCCGTCCAGACAGAAGGTCCGTTCTGAGTGTGCCAGCCGGTCTGCGGCCTGCGCCTTCGAGATCTCCTGCGTGCAGCGATCGGCTGCCAGCCGGATGGCGGGCACGTCGCCCGCAAGCGCTGTGAGCTTGTCCGTCAGACGCTTGTCCTCCTGCTCGCAGGCGGCGAGCTTTTCATCCGTCAGGCGGATGTTTTCTGCCGCCGTGCCTGTTACGCCGTCGAAGCAGGTCTGTGTGAAGCCGGATTCGCGCAGCGCGGACGCTGCGGCGTCATACGCGCCCAAGTGGACGATCACCAGCAGATACTGGCTCTGCAGGTCGGCGCTGATGCGTTCGACCTGCGCTTCGCCTGCGGCTCCGTAAACGGTCTCGCGCAGCGCGTCAAGCTCTGTCTGCGCCGGAACGGTACCGAGCAGCACGCGCGCGTGCTGCGTCCCGCCTGTTTCCAGCGGCAGATCGAGCGTCCGCCACGGCACGAAGCTCTCGCGCAGCGCCGTGAGGCGGCTCTTTTCCGCCTGATTGCGGCTGCGTGCGTCCTGCGTGTCCAGCGCCTCCTGCGCCGTCTGCACAGCCGCGCGGTACGCGTCGTCGTCAAACAGCTCGCCGAGCGTCTTTTCCGGCCGGGCGGAGAACATCCCGCCCTTTTTCGTTTCATAGTGCTTGAGCGTTTCCAGCGCAGAGGAGAGTGCGGCGGATGTCTGGCTCAGCGCGTCCGCGCCTGCGCCGTCTGCTGTGCGGAACAGCTGCGTCTGCTGCGCTTCGGTCAGCGCCTCGGGCGAGCCGATCTCGACGCTTCCGAGCAGCTGCAGCTCACGAATGAGCTGATCCTGTTCCTCCGCGATGCCGCACAGCCGAATTTTTTTCATTTTTAAGATTGCCATTCGCTGTCCCAGATCCTCTCTACGATCATTGCCGCCGCTGCGCCGGACCGGCTGGCTGCCGCCTGCTCCAGTGCCCGGCATTGCGCGGCTGTTTTGCTGTTCAAATCCGTTTCAAATGCCGCTGCCTGCTTTCCGGCCTGCCGCTTCGCCTCGCGCATACGCTCCTGCGCGCCGGATATCACGGCGTTCAGACGGGCTGTGCCATCCTTTTCGGCCTGTACGGCCAGCTCGGCGGCTTCCGCACGTGCCTGCTCGCAGATCGCGCGGGCCTGTTCCTCCGCTGCGGCGATCTGTGCGAGCTCCTGCATCGCCATTTCCATCACCTCCTTCATGTACACCCTGCGGCGCTGCTTTTTCCAAGCCAGCGCCGCATCATATTTTCCAGAACAATACAGAAAATGCTCTATATATTATGTACAGAATGTACTCGATTTTGTAATTCTAGCATAGCCGTTAAGAAACTGCAATAGATATCGATAAAAAAATGCCTAAATAGGCGTTTTCGACAAAATCCATAATTGGCTCTGGTTTTTTCAAATGTGTGCGTATATAATAAAAAATTGCATATGGAGGGACTGGCATGGAACAGATTCTGAGCGGCTACTGCCGCACGATCGACGCTTCAAGGATGGTCCTGGTAGAGGACGGCGAGGCGGACTGCGATTTTGAAGTCTGCGCCTATCGGGATGTCTGCCAGATCGGGCAGCAGATCGCGCAGCTGCAAAAAACGGAGGAACGGACATGAACATTTGTCTTTACGGCGCGTCAAGCCCCGCGCTTGACCGCGCATATTTTGACGCGGCGGAGGAATTCGGCCGCCTGCTGGCAAAAAACGGCCACACGCTCGTCTACGGAGGCGGCGCGCAGGGCGTTATGGGCGCTGCAGCACGCGGCGCTGCGGACGCGGGCGGAAAAATCACCGGCATCGCGCCGAACTTTTTAAATGTAGACGGCATTCTGTTTGACCGCTGCACCGAGTTTATCCTGACGGACACCATGGCCGAGCGCAAGGCCGCCATGATCGCCCATGCAGACGCGTTCGTCATGGCCCCCGGCGGCTTCGGAACGCTCGAGGAGTTTTTCGAGGTGCTGACGCTCAAGCAGCTTGGCCGCCATAACCCGGCCATCGCCATTCTCAACACGAACGGCTTCTATGATAAACTGCAGGAATTTGTCCTGTCCGCCGTGGAGCAGCGCTTCATTCGCTCCGCCTGCCTGAACATTTACGCTCTCTGCCCCACACCGGCGGATACGCTGACGTATCTGGAGCAGTACGACCCAGCTGTCCTCGACGTGCGGCATCTGAAGAACATCTGAGCGCCCTGCGCCTGTACGCAAGGCGGATATGGATCAAAATAACGGGAGGAATCGCAGCATTCTGCGGTTCCTCCCGTTCCATTTTCAAAAATCCGGGTTATGCCTTTGCCATCAGCTCGGCGGCGGGCAGGACGGCGCTGACGTCGGCCTGCGCCATTTTGCCTTCGTCAAACAGGGAGGCGATGTCCGGATTGATCGGCAGGCGCGCGAGGACCGGGAGCGAGAATTGCAGCGCCAGCTCGTCCAGCCTGCTTTTGCCGAAGATCTCGACGCGTTTGCCGCAGTCCGGACACTGGAAATAGCTGTAGTTCTCGACAAAGCCGTAGACCGGAACGTTCATCATCCGCGCCATGTTGACGGCCTTGGAGACGATCATGGACACGAGGCTCTGCGGGCTTGTGACGATCACCACGCCGTCGACCGGCAGCGACTGGAACACCGTCAGCATCACGTCGCCCGTTCCGGGCGGCAGATCGACGAACATATAATCCACATCGCCCCAGCAGACGTCCGTCCAGAACTGCTTGACCGCGCCGCCGATGACCGGGCCGCGCCAGATGACGGGGTCTGTCTCGTTCGGCAGCAGCAGATTGATGGACATGACCTTGACGCCATCGGGCGTCTCGGCGGGGAGCATACCGTCGTCGCTGCCCACGATCTGCTCATGCAGACCGAAGGCTCTGGGGATGGACGGGCCGGTGACGTCCGCGTCGAGAATGGCCGTTTTATAGCCCAGCTTCTGCATGGCGACAGCCAGCATCGACGTGACGGTCGACTTGCCGACGCCGCCCTTGCCGGAGACGACCGCGATGACCTTTTTGACATTTGATTTCTTGTTCGGCTCTGCCAGCAGGCTCTCCGGCTTGCGGTCAGAGCAGCTTTCTCCGCAGCTGGAACAGTTGCCGCTGCATTCGCTCATAAAAAACACTCCTTTTTGTGTCGTTTGCTGTTATTCTACCACCAAAGCGGGAAAAGTCAAACGTCCGCATGGCGGTTCTGGATGAGGCTCCGCAGTTCGTCGTGCGCATGGATGAGCGCGTCGGCGTTTTTCTGGAATTCTGCCCAGCGCGCATCAACCTGCGCACCGGCCTCAGCCAGAATCCTGTCTGCCTGTGCCTGTGCGTCCTGTACGATCTGCCCGGCCTGCTGCTTTGCATCCTGCATGATCGCCTCGCGCTGCCGCTGCGCCTCGTCCGTCTTCTGCACCATCTCGGCTGTCGCAGCTTTGACGGAGGCAAGATACTGGTCAGCGGCGGCCTGCGCAGCCTCGAACACGCCGTTTACCTGAATGGCTGCCTCGGCGATGGAACCGGCGGATGCGATGCGCAGCGTCCGGTCCTCCAGCTGCTGCCGCAGCGCCTGATTCTCTGCCAGACTGTCCTCATAGCGCTTCCGCTGCTCATAGAGAATGTCCAGCAGCTCCGCACGGCTGAGCCGTCTGAGATCCTTATCGGTCATGATATCTGCTCCTTTCCTGTTTCTGTACGGTCAAACGCATCCGTGCGCTGCCTGCCAGAACGCCTTGGCAAAGGCGAAGACCTCGCGCAGCGTGTAATTGACCTTCAAGATCCACGGCCATGTATCGCTTGCAAGGCCGTATGGCTCCATGGAGAGCGTCCGCGCGATATACTTGGCGCGGCACATATGAAAGTCGCTCGTAACGATCAGCACGCGCGACGTATCAAGCCCCGCCGCCTCGGCAAGCTTCGCCGAAAACAGCAGATTTTCCCGTGTGTTGGAGGCCTTGTCCTCCTCAATGATCCGGGACGCGTCCGCGCCGTGCTCGATCAGGTACCGGGCCATGACAGACGCTTCCGTATACGCCTCGTCCGGCCCCTGGCCGCCGGAGACGATCACGGTCCTGTCCGGGTGCTCCTGCATGAATTCGAGCGTTTTATCCAGCCGCTTTTTTAGCGTCAGCGACGGCTCGTCGCCCTGTACCTGCGCGCCGAGTACGACGACAAACTCCGGCGTCTCGTCCTGCGTCATAACGCTGTCCTGTCCCTGCATGGCAATATACCCCATTGCGCCGAAGATCACCGCCATACCTGCGGCGGTCAGGCCGGTCAGAAGACGGCTCCAATGCTTCGGCGCGTTCTTTTTCTTCAAGAGCCGCAGTGCCAGCAGCACCGCCGCAAGCAGCAGCAGACAGACGCCCGTCATGCCGATATGCAGCGGCAGCGCCAGACATACCGCGCCGAGCACTGTAAGCAGCGCGATCACCCAAACCGGAATCATGTTGCACCCTCCAAATCAGACGAAAGCCGCTCCCACTCGTCCATCAGGCCGGTGAGTGTGTCGTCGCAGGACTGCTTTTCTGCCATCAGCCGCGCAAGCTCCTGATAGTCGGAGCTTGCGGCTTCGATCTGCCGGTCCAGTTCGGCAGAATGCTGCTCCTGCTTTTCGATCTCGCGCTCCAGCGCGCGGATCTGCTTCTCCAGCATCTTGCTGCCGGAGGTCTTCGGTTTTTCCTTGCGCTCCTTTTTGGGCTTTTCCGGCGCGGGAGCCGCGATGGCCTCCTTTTCTTTGATGGAACGGTATTTTTCATATCCGCACGGGAAGTCCCGGATATGCCCGTTTTCCAGCTCCCAGATCCGCGTGGCGAATTTGTTGACAAAATAGCGGTCGTGGGACACGAAGATCAGCGTTCCCTCATAGTCCTCCAGCGCATCCTCGATCCACTCGCGCGAGGCGATATCGAGGTGGTTCGTCGGCTCGTCGAGGACGAGCAGGTTGATCTTCTCATCCATCAGCATACACAGCCGCAGACGGCTCTGTTCGCCGCCGGAAAGACTCGAAACGGTCTTGAACACGTCCTCGCCCTCGAACAGATACGCGCCCAGCCGGTCGCGCGCGGTCTGCACGGTGCAGTTTTTTTCATAGAGCATCGTGTCCAGCAGCGTCCGTTCGGGGTGGGCGAAGTGAATGATCTGCGGCAGGTAGGCCCACTTGACCGTGGGGCCGAACTTCACGCGGCCCGCACCGGCCTCCTCGCCGAGCAGGAGCTTTAAAAACGTGGACTTGCCGGTCCCGTTGTCGCCCAGCAGCGCAATGCGTTCGCCGCCCGCGACCTGCAATTCGACGTCCGAAAACAGCGTCCTGCCGTCATACGCCTTGCCGAGTCCCTTGACGGACAAAACCTCGTCGCCGAAAAAGTCCCGCTGGGCGAAGCGCGCCCGCAGGGTCTTCTCCTGCGTGGGCCGGTCGGTCTTTTCAATGCGCTCCATGCGGTGCTGGATGGACATGGCGCGGCGGTAGAGCGTGCGGTTGTTGATGCCCCAGCCCTTCATGCGCTCGAGCGTGAAGCCGAGCTGGCCGAGCTTGGCCTGCTCCTTTTCATACTGCTTCAATTGCAGGTCGAAACGCGCCTGCTTTTCCTGCACGTAGAACGAATAGTTGCCGGAATAAAATTCCGCCTTCCCATCGTGCAGCTCGATGATGCGGGTCACGACGCGGTCAAGAAAATACCGGTCGTGGGAGATGGTCAGGACGGTTCCCCTGAATTTTTCAATATAGCCCTCGAGCCATTCGACCGCGTGCATATCCAGATGGTTCGTCGGCTCGTCGAGCAGCAGGATATCCGTCTTTTCCAGCAGCAGCCGCGCCAGATTCACGCGCGTCTTTTCGCCGCCGGAAAGGCTGTCAAAGTCCTGCTGCCGCTGCGCAGCGGGGATGCCAAGACCGTTGCAGATCTTGTCGGTCTGCATATCCGTCTCATAGCCGCCGCCGGTCTGAAAGCGCGTGGAAAGCGCGTCGTATTCGGCAAGCAGCGCCTTGTCCGGCTGCGCGGCCATCTGCTCTTCCAGACGGCGCATTTTGCTCTGGATATTCGCAAGCTCCCGGAACGCCGTACGCAGCACGTCCTCTACCGTATAGCCCGCCGGGTAATGCGGGATCTGGGAGATAAGGCCGACCTTCCGGCCCGGCGCGAAGCGCACCTCGCCGGTGTTGTAGTCCAGCTCTCCGGTCAGTATTTTGAAGAGCGTCGTCTTGCCCGCGCCGTTTCGCCCGAGCAGGCCCACACGCTCGCCTGCCTGAATGTCAAAGCTCACGCCGTCGAGCAGATTCGTGTCGGCGTCGAAGCTCTTGACCAGGTCCTTTACAGATAGATCGATCATGGATGTTCCTCTTTATTCTGCGGCGGTTTCAGTCTCCGCTGTCATCGCCCATCAGCGGCCGGATGACGCCTGCGGCATCGAACCGGGTATCGTGGGAGGTCGTGACGAAAACGAGCTGCGTGGCCGGATCCGGCAGCACCTCGCCCATGGCCTCGGTCATGGTCATTACGTCGTTGGCCTTTTCTGTCGTGATATACACGCGGCTGGCATACTGCGCGACGGACGGGACCGTCGTGCCCAGCGCGAGGCGGATGGAGCTGCCGGTCAGATTCGCGCCCAGCGTCTCCGCGCAGTCCTCCAATGCGGCGACCTGCGTGATAGCCTCGGCGTCCCATGCAATGGAGCTGTCGTCCGGTACGGTGAAGTTATCGAACAGCACCTCGTCAAACCCGCGTGCGTCAAGCTCCAGCGCGATGGCAGCCAGATAACTGCGCGCGTCGAGCGAGTCGGGCCGCAGCCAGTAGCACCGCCGCTCGTCCATCCACAGATCGCCGGAGGTCGTCGTCAGGGCGGAAGAATAGTGCTTGGCGACAAAATTCGGGTCGGAGAACGCGGGCACGCGGGCGATCACGATCAGGTCCGGCGTTTCGGTCAGCTCCTTTATGAGCGCGTCGCAGGCGGCGATGTCCGCGTCTGCCGTCTGGGCGGCGGCGATGTCGGTCGAATAATAGAAATTGCCGAGCGGGCTTTTGACGTCGATGAGCACGGCGTTATAGCCGTCCGCGTCGGCCAGCGCCTGCCGCACCTCGTCCACGCTGTTTGCCAGCATGGTCGTGGAGATATAAAAGCCTTGCAGCTGCACCGCGTTCGGGTCGACGTCCGTTTCCTCGGCAGCGGCGGACAGGATCGTTTCAAATGGATAGTCCTCTGCGTCGGCGGGCGCTTCCGGCGTCTGCGGGGTGCGCTGGAGCTTCTGCGTTTTGTCAAAATACACGCCGTTTGGCGAATACACGACGTAGCGGCCCAGATAGCTGATGCGCGCGAGAATGAGCAGGCCGAGCAGAACGACGGCCAGCAGCGCGATCAGCGCAATGCGCCGCAGCGTCCGCTTGTTGCGGTAGGAAAAAATACGCATGGGGTTCTCCTTCCTCCCGTCACGCTTCCGGCAGCGCGGCGGTCACGCGGCACCAGTCCTCCTGCTGTTCGGTGGAGATGATCTGAAGCCCGTTTTGTTCCAACGCGGCCAGAACCTCCGCAAGGCGCGTGTTAAGAATTCCGGAGCAGATGAACACGCTGTCCTTCTGCAAAAATTCCGGCACAACGCGGCTCAGGGGAATGATGACGTCAGCCACGATATTGGCCAGCACCACATCATAATGTCCCCTGAGCGATTCCATCATGGCCCTGTCTCCGATCACGTCGCCGGTGACGGCGGTAAAGCGGTCGGAGAAGATCTGGTTGATGGCGGCGTTTTCCCGGGCAATGTCCTCGGCCTTGGGGTCAATGTCCACGCCCGTGGCGTGGGCCGCGCCGAGCAGGACGGCAGTGATGGACAAAATGCCGCTGCCGCTGCCGAGATCGAGCACGCGCTCGCCGCCCTGAATGGCCCGTTCCAGCTCGCGCATACACATCTGCGTGGACGCGTGCGCGCCGGTGCCGAAGATCATGCCGGGGTCGAGCAGGACCTCGACGCGGTTTTCCGGGTTTTCCGGGTGCAGCCACTCCGGAACGACCAGCAGCCGTTCGCCGATGGGCAGCGGCTGATAGTACCGCTTCCAGTTGTTTTCCCAGTCCTCGTCCTTGACGTTTGCCAGCTGCACGTCGAGAGAGCCGAAGTCCACCGACGGGTACTGCGCGCGCAGCGCGGCCAGCTGGCTTTTCAGACTTTCGACCGTTTCCGGCACGGAAGCGTTCTGCTCCAGATACAGCCGGATCTGCGAAAGTCCCTGCATCTGCTTTTCCAGATCCTCGTCTACATAGTCCCAGTACTGACGGTTCTGCTCCAGAAATTCATGAAACTGCTCCTGATCGTCGATGATGAAGCTGTCAAAGCCCAGCACGGTCAGCCGGTCGCAGACAAGGTCAATGGCCGCCGGAGCCGTTTTGATGGTCAGTTCGATCCACTGCATGATAGTCCTCCCGATCTCCAGGGCGGAGATCTTTCAAATTGCAATATTTGTTCTATTTTACACGAAACCAGAGCAAATGACAAGTAGGGAGATTCTGATTCGATCACCGGGATGCCTCCGGCGGCCCCAGCTTTTCCATCCTGCCGGGAGGCTGTTTGATGGAAAGAATCAGCGCCCGGCTCCGCAGAGGGGCCGGGCGCTGTGCCTGAGGGGGGAAAAGGGGGGCGCGAAGGGTTATGATACTGCGGGCAGCTTCACAAGGGGCGCATACCGGTGTTTGGATACCCGCCGTACATACCGGTGGCTGCAGCGCCTATTGCGCCGTATAGTTCCGGCTGTGCCGGTCTGTAGTGTCAGCGTCACTGGTCACTAGAAATACTTATATCGCTGGTGTAGTTCAGACCGTTGTAATAATAGATCGCGTTGAGCCAATAGTAGATATTGGCTGACAGGCTGGTTCGGTCGATAACATACTGTCCGCCTTCAACCCATCCCGTAACAGCCGCAGGACCTGGCGACCATATTACATTGGCAGCGTTAAAATTGGGAATATTGGTCTCAATGCGAAAGACCAAACGGTCGCCTGTAACAGGATAGACCGGGACGATGTTAAACGTATACTTGACCTGATCCATCGTCTGCCTCATGCTGTCGGTGTAGGTTCTGCCGTTATAGACATAGGAAGCTGTTATCGTGCAGTCAACGGTCGAAGTAACATATGCCCCTTCAGGTGCCTTACACTCGGTATATTCCTTTCCGCCCGCGCTGACCGTAAAGCCGCGCAGGATGCCGGAAATGAGAAAATACAGATTGGTCGAGTCTTCTCCGCCGTAGTACAGGCATTCTCCCTTTTTCAGGTGCCGCCGCTGCGCCAGCCGCGCGTAGGTCTGGATCGTGCTCTGAGACTGGATTCCGAGATAGTCCAGCAATTGAAAAATCTCATCCATATGAATTCTCCATTTCTGCTAAATTTTCTTTCTGCTTGTGCTCTTATTTTATTACAAAAAACGAGCCATGTAATTAACAAATGATAAGCGGCAGAAGCGTTTTAATAAGATCTTCCTATTCTGGAAACGCCAAGCGAATGACCGCTGCCTCCGGCTGTCAGGCGCGGCGCAAAGGGCGCCCGCAGCTGCGCAGGAACCGGGTGCTGATAAAATAGCGGCAAAATGCTTCGGATTTGCGGAGAAAATGACAAGAACCGGCACGCACAAACTGTACGTGCCGGTTCTTGATGGTTGCAGGATGGTTCATGAGATCGGTCAGGGCCGGTGGGGGAGGCTTCAGTCTGCGTCCTCCGGATCCGGCAGATCGACGATAACCGGCTCGTGATGGACGGCGGGCAGGAATTTTGTCAGGATATCCTGCATGGAGACGGCCAGCGTCGAGGTGTTGATGCACGGGTGGCAGCCGATGCGGGTGGACTCGGCGATCGGCTTGTCCAGCACGAGCTGGACGGCGTTTTCCGTATCGTTCATCAGGCCGAGCACGCTGACGGAGCCGGGCGTGATGTCCAGATATTTCTCCATATCCGCCGGGGCCGCAAACGACAGCCGTGCCACGCCCAGCTGCCTGGAAAGATCCTTCGTCTTGAATACCTTTTCGCCCTCCAGCATCAGCAGATAAAACTGCGTCTTCTGCCGGTTGCAGAGGAATAGATTTTTACAGATCTTCTCGCCGAGCACCTGCTCGACGGCCTCGCAGGCCTCGATGGTGTCCGCGTGCTCGTGATCAACGCGCACATAGGGGATCTGCAGCTCGTCCAGCAGCGCATAGCAGCGCTGCTCCTTTTCCAGCCGCTCCGGGACATTGCCCGGACGGCCCTCGTACCGTACTGGATCGATATACATATCTGTCAGCCGTTGCGGATGTAGAGCTCCGCGGCCTGCACCTCTTTCTCATAGGGATTTAAGTATCGGTTCACAATGTCCGCGACGCCTCCCGCGTCGAGCACATAGTAAGACCCGCTTGTGAAGTTCGCGGCATAGCCGGGCAGCGTCGCGGAGGCGATGTCGCTGCGGCCGCAGAGCAGGAAGCTCTCTGCCAGCCACAGAAGGTTGGCCTTCGTCAGATTTGTGTTGGTGTGCTCCAGCACCAGCTTGACGGCCTTCGACAGGTGGAGCATCCCCTTCGGCGATACCCACTGCCGGAGCGCCGCGGAGACGAGCGACCGCTGCACCTCGATGCGCCCAAGGTCGGCTGTTGCGTAGCCGGAGCGGAAGCGCGCGACCTGCATGGCCTGCTCGCCGTTCAAATGCTGCGTCCCGGCCTGCAGATCGATATTCAGCCCCTGCGTGGGGTCCGAGTAGTGCATATCGACCGGCACATCGAACGTGATGCCGCCCATCAGATCGACCAGCTGCTCAAACACGCTCAGATCGACCACGGCGTAGCCGTCCGGCTCAAAGCCGATGATCTCCGACACGCGCAGCAGCAGCTCCTGCATCCCGGCCTCTCCGCCGCCGGCCCAGCCGTAGGCGGAGTTGATCTTCGGGACCGAATACTCGCAGTAGATCAGCGTGTCGCGCGGGATGGAGACGAGATGAATGGCCTTTTCCGTGCGTTCAATGTTCAGCAGCAGCATGGAGTCGGTACGGTAGCCGCCCTCGTCCGTGCCTGCGACGAGGATGGTCGCGCAGCCTTTTTTGCGGGCGGAAAGCGCGGCCTCGCTCTGCGGTGCGCGGGCGATCAGAAAATGAAACACCGCCGCGCTGATCGTCAGCAGCAGAACCAGCACCAGCGCAATGCGCAGTCCGTGCCGCCGCTTCGGCTTTTCCGGCCTTCTGCGCCGCCGTGATTCCGGCTGCGCAAGCTTTTCCTCCTGCTCGGCGCGTGCGCTGCGCTCGTCGTCGCTCAGCCCCTGCGTGTAGAGCCATTCGGCGTATTCCGCTGTGCTCCTGTGCGCGTTCGCGTGCTTCTGTGCGGCCTTTTTCTGCTTCATATGCGCGGCACGCTCCTGTTCAAATGCCTGCTGGCGCTCGGCTCTTGCAAGCCGCTCCTGCTCCCGGATGCGCTCGTATTCCGCGCGCCGTGCACGCTGGTACGCGGGCTTGGACTGCTCGTAGAACGTCAGCGGAGCCTCCGGCTCCTTCTGCTCCTCCGGGCCGTAGAATTTGCCGTAGTCGATGTGCACATCCTCCGCATTCAGCGGCTCACTGCCGGGGCCTTCCGGCACAGGCTCGTCTTCGGGGGGAGGCTGCTCCGCAGTCTCGCCGTCCGATTCGCCGAGCAGGCTTTTTACATCCTGCAAAAGCGCGTCGACGTCGTCCGCGTCCGGTGTTTTCGGCGCAATTTCCTGTTCGGGCTGCGCTGCATACTTGTCTTCCATACTATGTTCTCCTTCCATTTTCCGCGCAGCCGGGGCGGCTGGTGGAAAGAAAGTCCCATAAATATTGTATCATTGTAACATAAATTCACCAAAAAGTAAATACTGTGCGGATTTCCCGCATTGCAATCGCGCCCGTTTAGTGGTAGACTGTTTTACAAAAGAAAAGTCTGCGTAGGGGCGGACGACTCTGTCCGCCCGCAGAATGCACCGGTTTTGCGAAAAGCTGGGGCGCATACGTATGCACCTGCCTGTTTTGATGTAGGGGCCGATGCCTACATCGGCCCATTGGGAAGCTGCAAATTCGCCGCAGATTATCGTAAAAACGGTGCACACTGCGCGGGCCGATGTGTACCGGCAAGCGGCAGACCCACATCCGTAACGCTCCTTCGTCGCGAACGGCTGTGACCGGCATCGGCCCCTACAGTCAAATGCGCGGCTGCATCTGAATTTGCCGAAGATTTCTGTAGAACAGCTGCTTCCAACGGGCGGACAGAGACGTCCGCCCCTACAGAGCAGGCGCATACCGATTTGTGATTCCGACACGTTGCCTGAAGGAGGGCGTATGAATAGAAACTGGGATGCTGCGTTTGCCGCCTGCAAAAGCTATGAAGAGGCGGAGGTTTCCGCCGCGCTGCAAGCCGCTGTCGACGCGGCGGGCGGGCTTGACTGGGTCACGCCCGGGATGCGCGTGGCGCTGAAGCTCAATCTTGTCTCCGCCATGAAGCCGGAGCAGGCCGCGACGGTCCATCCGGCTGTCGTCTGCGCGCTGGTAAAGCTGCTGACGGCGCGCGGTGCGCACGTCATTCTTGGCGACAGCCCCGGCGGGCTGTATACTGCGGCGCATCTGCAGCGCGTTTACGATGTGACCGGCCTGCGTGCCGCCGAGGCGCTCGGCGCGGAGCTTAACGCGGATTTTTCCGTCTGCCCTGTCTCGTATCCGGAAGCCATTCAGGCGCGGTCGTTCACTATGACCGCCTATCTGAAGCAGGCCGACGCGATCATCGACGTCTGCAAGCTCAAAACGCACGGCATGATGGGTATGACGAACGCCGTCAAAAACTTTTTCGGCATCATTCCCGGCACAATGAAGCCGGAGTATCACTATAAATATCCAAAGGCCGCTGATTTTGCCGATATGCTCGTCGACCTCTGCGAATACTGTAAGCCCCGCCTTTGCATCTGCGACGCCGTCGTCGGCATGGAGGGCAACGGCCCGACGCAGGGCTCCGCGCGGCCCATCGGCTGTCTGATCGCAGCGCAGAGCGCGCATAAGCTTGACCTGGCCGCCTGCGGCCTGATCGGCCTGACGCCCGGCGAGGTGTCGACGCTCACCGCCGCCATCCGGCGCGGCCTGTGCCCGGACAGCGCGGAAAAGCTGACGATCTTCGGCGATCCTGCGGCCTTTACGGTCCCGGACTACAAGACCGTCCCCTCGCAGGCGAGCGTCTTTTTCCGCAGCGGCGGCAAGGGGCCGTTTTCCAGACTTGCCGACAGCGTGAAGTTCCATATGTTCACGCCCCTCCCGAAGCTGCGCTCGAAGGACTGCGTCGGCTGCAAAAAATGCGCGAATATCTGCCCGGCAAAGGCCATCACGATGAAACGCGGCAAGCCGCGCATCGACCGAAAGGCCTGCATCCACTGCTTCTGCTGTCAGGAATTCTGCCCGAAGGGCGCGATGCGGGTGGGCCGCAGCGCGTTTGCGAAGCTGCTGGAACGGGGCTGAGCGGTGTTCTGCCAGAAATCCCCGGCATAGCGTCCGGCGGTTCGGCTTATCCTAACAGAAAAGGAGGCCGAACCGATGCGAGCAGAGTTTTTGTGGGAAGTTTTTACCGATACCGGCGCGCCGGAGGCGTATCTGCTGTTCAAGGATGCGGGCCGCGCGCAGCAAAGCGTAAGGAAAGCGGAGCATGGACTACCTGACGACGCGGGGGCTTGTCCTCCGGACAACCGAATATAAGGAGACGGACCGCATCCTGACGGTTCTGAGCGCCGACCATGGTCTTCTCACCATGAAGGCTCGCGGCGTCCGCTCCAACCGCAGCAAGCTCAAGGGCGCGTGCCAGCTGCTGACCTATGCGGAGTTCACCGTCGGCGAAGCGCACGGCTTTTCGTCCATCACGGAGGCGACCGCCATCGAGATGTTCCCGGAGCTGCGGACAGACATTGTGCTTCTCTCGCTTGCCAGCTATTTTGCCCAGCTGGCCGAGGTCCTATCGCAGGAGGATGCAGCCAGTCCCGCGCTGCTGCCGCTGATTCTGAACGCGCTGTACGCGCTCGCGAAGCTCAAGAAGCCGCCGCAGCTCGTCAAGGCGGCAACGGAGCTGCGGCTTGCCGCCCTTGCGGGCTATCTGCCGGAGCTTTCCGGCTGCTGCGTGTGCGGCGATCCGGAGCCTGACCGGTTTTCCATCGCCGACGGGACGCTTGAGTGCGCGTCCTGCCGCGCGTCCGACGGCGTGCGGATGCCGCTGTCTGCCGCGTCGCTGGCCGCCATGCGCTATATCGTCTCCTGCCCGGATAAAAAGCTGTTTTCGTTTGCGCTGACCGGCGCGGCGGAAAAGGAGCTGTGCGACGCGGCGGAGAGCTATCTGCTCACGCAGCTCGAGCGCAGCTTCTATACATTGGATTTCTACAAATCTCTTTTGACAGAATAGGATCGTACATATGAACGAACAATATGAAAAATCACTGACCAAGCTGGAGCTGGATAAGGTCCTGGCTATGCTCTCCGACCACGCCGCGTCGCAGGCGGCAAAGGACCGCTGCCTTGCCGTCCGTCCGAGCACGGACGCGGATGAGATCCGGCACCTTCTGGATGAGACGAGCGCGGCCTGCGCCTGCATCACGGTTAAGGGCTCGCCGTCCTTCGGCGGATTATATGACGTGGGCGCGTCGCTGGACCGCGCCGACCGCGGCGGCTGCCTCAGCCCGGAGGAGCTGCTGCGCATCGCGGCTGTTTTAAAATCCGCCCGCCAGACAAAGGCGTATTCCGAGGGCGAGGGGAGAAGCGCGCAGGAGCCGAGCGTGCTGGATGTGTACTTCCAGCAGATCACCACGAATAAATATCTGGAGGAGCGCATCTTCACCTCCATTCTCTCCAAGGACGAGATCGCGGACGCGGCCAGCAGCGAGCTTGCCTCTATCCGCCGCAGGATCCGCCAGCAGAGCGCGAAGATCCGCGAATCGCTGCAAAAGATCATCACCTCGCCGTCCTACGCGAAGATTTTGCAGGAGCCGATCGTGACCATCCGCTCCGACCGCTTCGTCGTCCCGGTCAAGGCCGAGTGCAAGAGCCAGCTTCCGGGCCTCGTGCACGATGTCTCGTCCTCCGGCAGCACGTATTTCATTGAGCCGATGTCCGCCGTCAACGGCAACAACGAGCTGCGCGAGCTGTTCATGGCCGAGCGCAAGGAGATCGAGCGCATTCTCGCCGAGCTTTCCGCCGAAGCGGCGGGTCACCGTGAGCAGATCAAGCTGGACTACGACGTGCTGCTGGATCTGGAATGCATTTTCGCGCGGGCGCGTCTGTCCTTTGCCATGCGCGCCATCTGCCCGGAGGTGCGGACGGACGGGCAGCTGAACCTCATCCGCGCCCGCCACCCGCTCATCACCGGCAAGACCGTCGTGCCCATCTCCGTGCGCCTCGGCAGCGATTTTGATACGCTCATCATCACCGGCCCCAACACCGGCGGCAAGACCGTCACGCTCAAGACCATCGGCCTTCTCACGCTCATGGCCGAATGCGGCCTGCATATCCCTGCCGACGACGGCAGCGCGGTCAACGTCTACGAGCAGGTTTTCGCTGACATCGGCGACGAGCAGTCCATCGAGCAGTCGCTTTCCACGTTCTCGTCGCATACAAAGAATATTGTAGAGATCCTCAAGGTCTGCGACAAAGACAGCCTCGTCCTGTTTGACGAGCTCTGTGCGGGCACAGATCCCGCCGAGGGTGCGGCGCTGGCCATTTCCATCATTGAGTTCTGCCGCAAGTGCGGCGCAGGCGTCGCCGCGACGACGCACTATGCCGAGCTGAAGCTCTATGCCATGCGCACAAGCGGCGTCATGAACGCGTCGTGCGAGTTTAACGTCGAGACGCTCCAGCCGACCTACCGGCTGCTCATCGGCGTGCCCGGTAAGTCCAACGCGTTCGCCATCTCCAAGCGGCTCGGCATCGACGAGGCCATTCTGGAGCAGGCCCGCAGTCTTGTCAGCCAGAATGACGTGAATTTCGAGGATGTTCTGACGCAGCTTGACCAGCAGCGGCAGGAGATGGAGAAAGCGAAGGAAGAGGCCGAGCGCCTGCGCCGCGAGACGGAAAAGCAGAAGGAAAAATCCGACGAATATTACGCCCAGATCAAGCAGGAAAAGGAAAAGGCCGCCCAGCAGGCGCGCAAGGAGGCGCAGTATATCATCGACGATGCCCGCCGTGCCGCCGACGCGGTCTACGAAGAACTCAAGCAGCTCCGGAAGCAGGCGAAAAACGGCGCGTTCGTCCCCGGCTCCAATGAAAAGCAGGCGCAGCTGCGCCGCAGTCTCAACGAGGCCGAAAGCAGAATGCAGCCCCAGCGTGAGGAAAAGCAGCGCCCGGAGCCGACCCGCGCCATCCGCGTGGGCGATACGGTCGAGCTTTTGAAGCTCGGCACAAAGGCGAGCGTCCTTGCCATTAACAAGGACGGCAGCTATCAGCTGCGCGCCGGCATCATGCAGATCACGGCGAAGCCGGAGGAGGTATACCTCCTGGAAAACGAGACGCAGAACGCGGCGAAAAAGGTCATCGCGGGCAAGGTGCGTGAGCTCAAGGCCGCGGCGCAGCCGGAGCTGGATATCCGCGGCATGGCCGTGGACGAGGCGCTGCCGGTGCTCGATAATTTCCTGGACGCGGCCTATATGGGCAATCTCCCAAACGCACGCATTATCCACGGCAAGGGCACGGGCGTCCTGCGCGCAGCCGTGCAGGAGGAGCTGCGCCGCTGCAAATACGTCAAGTCCTTCCGCCTCGGCGTTTACGGCGAGGGCGAATCCGGCGTCACGATCGTCGAATTCAAGTAAGGCCCATCGATTTTTGTCCGGAAATCGGGGCGCAATGAAATAGTGATTGACATTTCAATGAAATTTGCTAAAATTAGAAGGTCAATAGCAATTGAAATCCCCGGCAGGATGTATAAGGAGTGTCGTCTATGTATATGCAGCAATCCATCGTGAAGTGTGAATCCGGCCTCTACAACCGGCAGGCCACCTACTTTATCCAGAAGGCGAACGAGTTCAAGTCCAGCATCTGGGTCGAGGTCGAGGATCGCAAGATCAACGCCAAGAGCCTGCTCGGCGTTCTGTCCATGGGCATCACCAAGGGCACGCGCGTCAGCATCATTGCGGAAGGCCCCGATGAGGAAGAAGCAGTAAAAGCACTGACCGATATGCTCGTAAAAGAGGTCTTCTGAGGCATTTTTTACAAACCAGCAGAATCAGGAGGGGGATGCCCCTCCTGATTCTGCCGCCCGATCTGCACATTTGCTTGCGCTGCGTCCGCAGCGCTTTTTTATTCAGAAGCTATGACGTTTGAAGAACTCAAGGACAAGGCGCTCTCTCTGCCATACGAGCCGGGCGTCTACATCATGCAGGATAAGACCGGCACGGTCATCTATGTCGGCAAGGCCAAAAAGCTCAAGAACCGCGTCAGCCAGTATTTTCAGGATACGGCGGCGCATACGCCGAAGACGCGTAAAATGGTGTCGCAGATCGACCATTTTGATACCATCGTCGCGCGCTCGGAGTTTGAGGCGCTGGTGCTCGAATGCTCGCTTATCAAGCGGCATATGCCGAAGTACAACATCCTTTTAAAGGACGACAAGGGCTACCCCTATCTGCGTGTCGATCTGACGCAGGACTATCCCGTCATGCAGATGGTCAGCAAGACGGCGGGGGACAAGGCCAGCTACTTCGGCCCCTTCGGCGGCCGCTCCGTCACGCAGCACGTGATCGACACGCTCCGCCTGACGCTGAAGCTTCCCGGCTGCTCCAAACAGTTCCCACGCGACCTCGGCAAGGACCGCCCGTGCCTCAACTTCCACATGAACAACTGCGACGGCTGGTGTCAGCTCTCGCGCAGCCAGCAGGACTACCATGCCCGCATGGAGCAGGCCGTGCTGATTTTGCAGGGCAACTATAAAAAGGTCGCGGACGAGCTGCGCACGCAGATGGAGGCCGCGGCAGATAAATTACAGTTTGAGCTTGCCGCGTCCCTGCGCGACCGGCTGCGCGCCGTCGAATCCCTCGGCGAAAAGCAGCTTGTGACCGCCGGGACGATGGCCAATACCGACGTGATCGGTTATTACCAGAACGAGGCGCGGGCCTGCTTCGCAGTTCTGCATTATGTAAGCGGAAGCCTGCTCGACAAGGAATATGAGATCCTTTCCCCGGCAGACGACCCGCAGGAGGCCGTCTCCGCCCTCGTCAAGCAGTTCTATCTTGCGCGCGGCACAGCGCCCAAGGTCATTCTTACGCCGTTTGAGCTGGAGGACGCGGAGCTGTTTTCCGCCCTTCTGCAGCAGGAGCTGAACAAAAAGGTCCTCATCCGGATGCCGCAGCGCGGCGACAATGTCCGGCTGGTCGAGCTTGCGCATAAAAACGCGCGCGAGGAGGCCGAGCGCATCACAACCAGAGCCGAGCGCCGCACCGGCACGCTTGGTGCGCTGGCCGATATGCTCCATCTGCCGGATATCCCGCACCGGATGGAGGCCTATGATATTTCCAACCTGGCCGGGACGGATATCGTCGCGTCCATGGTCGTTTTTCAGGACGGCAGGCCGCTCAAATCCGCCTATAAGCGCTTCCGCGTCGAGGGCCTGACCGATCAGGACGATTACGCGTCCATGCATCAGGTGCTGCTGCGCAGGCTGACGCATTACGTCCAGCAGGACGCGGGCTTTTCCGAGCACCCGGACGTGCTGCTGATCGACGGCGGCGTCGAGCATACAAAGGTCGCGGAGGATGTGCTGCAAACGCTGGGGCTGGATATCCCGGCCTACGGCATGGTCAAGGACGACAAGCACCGCACAAGAGCGCTCGTGACCGCCGCGGGCGATGAGATCGCCATCAGCGCCGTCCCGTCCGTTTTCGCCCTCATCGGCACGATCCAGGAGGAGACGCACCGCTTCGCCATCACGTACCAGCGTGCGCTGCGCTCCCGCCGCATGAAAAAATCCGGTCTGGAGGATATCCCCGGAATCGGTGAAAAGCGGCGGCAGGCGCTGTTAAAGAAATTCCGCTCCGTTAAAGCCATTTCGCAGGCGGAGCGCAGCCAGCTTGAGCAGGTGCTCCCCGCGTCCGCCGCGCTGGCTGTCTATCAGCATTTTCACCCGAAGGAAGGAGGGCAAACGCCATGCGCGTCATCACAGGAACCGCCAGAGGCGTCCCGCTGAAGGCCCCCAGGGGCATGGATACCCGCCCGACCATGGATCAGGTCAAGGAGGGCATTTTCTCCGCCATCCAGTTTGAGGTCGAGGGAAGAACGGCGCTCGACCTGTTTGCCGGCTCCGGACAGCTCGGCATCGAGGCGCTCAGCCGCGGCGCGGCGCACTGCACCTTTGTCGACAAGGGCAGAGAGCCGGTCAGCGTTATTCGGGAGAACCTGAAAAAGACAAGGCTGGAAGAACGTGCCGAAGTTGTGCAGGCGGATTACAGTTCCTACCTGAAAACCTGCCGCAGGCAGTTCGATTTGATCCTTTTAGACCCGCCTTACGCGGAAATTTTCCTTGAAACTGCGCTAAAAATCATATCAGAAATTGACATTTTGACGAACAGTGGTATAATAGTCTGTGAAAGACCCTTTGAGAAGTCCCTTCCGGACGACATTCCGGGTCTTGTGCGTTACCGGGATTACCGTTACGGCAAGGCTGCGGTGACGATCTTCCGCAGAGGATAGCCGTCTGGAGGAGCCATGAAGACAGCGATTTATCCCGGCAGCTTCGACCCTGTCACAAACGGACATCTCAACATCATCACCCGTGCGGCGCGCAGCTTTGACCGGCTGATCGTCTGCGTGATGTATAACTGTGAAAAAAAACCCATGTTCACGCCGGAGGAGCGCGCTGAGCTTATCCGCCGCGTCACGGCGGACATTCCGAACGTCGCGGTCATGCACTCCGACAAGCTGCTGGCCGACTTTGCGCGCGAACAGGGCAGCTCCATTATCATCAAGGGCCTGCGGGCCGTTTCTGATTTCGAGCGCGAGTTCCAGATGGCGCTCATGAATCACAAACTCAACCCCGGGCTGGATACCATGTTCCTGACTGCCGAGCACCAGTTCATGTACCTGAGCTCGAGCGCCGTCAAGGAGCTGGCGCGGTATGACGCCGACGTGAGTGATTTTCTCCCGGCTGCGATCATCCCGGACTTTAAAGCCCGCATGATGGAGCAAATCTAAGGAGGTATTTTTATGGCAAGCGGTATTGAAGAGATCCTGACGACATTGTATGAGATGGTACAGGATGCGTGGAGTCTGCCGCTCGGCGCGGACAAGTGCGTGCTCGAACGCGACAAGGTTCTCGATCTTCTCGACGAGATCAGCAATCAGCTTCCCGGTGAACTCAAGCAGGCCAAGACGATCGTGGAATCCCGCAACGACGTCATCACCAACGCCAAGCGCGAGGCCGAAAACATTCTCAAGCAGGCCGAGCAGCGCGCCCGGCAGATGATCTCGCACGAGGAGGTCTATCTGCAGGCCCAGAAGGAGGCCGACGACCTCATGAAGAACGCGCAGGCCAAGATCAAGGAGCTGCGTCAGGTCACGAACGACTATGTCGACGATTCCATGAAGCGCACAGAGGAAGCCATCGCACAGGCCCTGAGCGAGATCCGCGAGTCCCGGAGCAAGTTCCGCGCCCTCGTCAACCCGCAGCAGGCCAAGCCCTCGCCCATCATCGAAGACGTATAACGCATCAGTTTCCCATACCGATACAAGCTGAGAAGAGGAATGAACTTCGCGCAGCGCCGCAGAGAGGAAGCGGCTGGTGTAAGCTTCCGCAAAGCCGAAGTTCCCGTCGCCTCCGAGCCGCCGGGCTGAACGCACAGTAAGCCCCGCCGGGTTCTCCCGTTACAGAGATTTGAGCGCCCGGTTTTCCGGGAACGCAGGTGGTACCACGGAGAATTTCTTCGCCCTGAGTTTTGAAACTCAGGGCGTTTTTTCTTGCATCTGCGCATTCGATTGTAGGGGCCGATGTCCACATCGGCCCGGCAGAACAGACCGCTTTTACAGAAATCTACGGCGAATCCGCAGGTACGTGCGCATTTGGTTGTAGGGGCCGATGCCTACATCGGCCCGCGCAGAACAGTCCGTTTTTACAGAACTCTTCGGCGAATTCGTAACTACCCAAACGGGCCGACAGAGTCGTCGACCCCTACAGCAAGGTTTCGCTGCCCCCTGTACTCCGTAGGGGCGGACGACTCTGTCCGCCCGCAGAATATACCGATTTTACGGGAATCTCCGGCGATTTCGCAGCTTCCCAACGGGCCGATGTAGGCATCGGCCCCTACGAACACGCAGGAAACTGCATTCTTATCCGCCTGAGATTTCCGCTATAACAACTGCCCTCCGCCGGGCGGAGCAGAGCCCCGCCCCTACCAACCACAAGCGGTTTTTCGACTTTTCCTGCGCAAAACCGCCGCCAATACCATAGAGAAAGAGAGGAACCGCCATATGCCGAGCGAATTTGTATTTGTCCCCACGCCCTACAACGCGGAGCTTCAGGAGGAGCTCGCGAAGGCGCTGCGGGCGCGCACGGAGATCATTTCGCGGAAGATGAACCCGAAGCTCTGGCGCATGACCGACGGCGTGAACCGCTTTGCGGAAGCGAACCGGGCCGACGATCCGGTGCTGAAGCGCCGGAAGACCGTGCAGACTGTTTTGTCTGTGGTTTTGGCGGCCATAGGCGTTTTCCTACTCGTGACAGGCCTGACGGAGCCGAGGAACACGACGCTGCTTGCCGCAGGCGCGATCACGCTGGTCATTGCGGCGGCGCGGCTCCTGCCAAGGCCGGACGCGAGCATGACGCGGCAGTTTCAGAGATCCGCGTCGCTGCTGCTAAAGAGCCTCGGCGGGATGGATCTGTCGTCAAAGCCGAAGATTCGATTCATGGACGAGGCAATGCAGATCAAGACAAACCAGAAATCAGCCGACTTCCCGTATGAAAAAATGGAAACGCTGGTGGAAACGCCGAGCCTTTTCCTGCTGACGCACTCCGGCTCGGCCACCGTTCTGCAGAAGAAGGACCTGATTTTAGGCACACCGGAGGAATTTCTGGACTTTTTCCGTGCCCACGCAGCCTGCCCCTGTGCAAAATTGACTGAAGAATAAACAATATGTTTCAATAGGAGAATCAACATGAGAAAAGAACTGCCCAAGCAATACGACCCGACGCAGGTGGAAAGCCAGATCTACCAGATGTGGCTGGACAGCGACTGCTTCAAGGCCGAACCCGATCCCGACAAAAAGCCCTATTCCATCGTCATGCCGCCTCCCAACGTCACCGGCCAGCTCCACATGGGCCACGCGCTGGACTCGACGCTGCAGGATATCCTGACGCGTTACAAGCGCATGGAGGGCTACAGCGCCCTGTGGCTTCCCGGTACGGACCACGCCGGCATCGCCACCCAGATCAAGGTCGAGGAAGAGCTGCGCGTCAAGGAGGGCAAGACCCGCTATGACCTTGGCCGCGAAAAGTTCCTCGAGCGCGTCTGGGCGTGGAAGGAAAAGTACGGCAGCCGCATCGTCGAGCAGCAGCGCAAGCTCGGCGTCAGCTGCGACTGGTCGCGCAGCCGCTTCACGATGGACGAGGGCTGCTCCAAAGCCGTGCGTGAGGCCTTCTGCGAGATGTACGACAAGGGCCTGATCTACAAGGGCAGCCGCATCATCAACTGGTGCCCGCACTGCCTGACGGCCCTCTCCGACGCGGAGGTCGAGTATGTCGACAAGCCCGGCCATCTCTGGTATATCCGCTATCCGCTCTCTGACGGCTCCGGCGATATCGTCGTTGCCACGACCCGCCCGGAAACCATGATGGGCGACACCGGCGTGGCCGTCAACCCGAACGACGAAAAGTTCAAGCACCTCATCGGCAAGACCTGTATCCTGCCCATCATGAACCGCGAAATTCCCATCGTGGGCGATGAATACTGCGAGATCGGCTTCGGCACCGGCGCGGTCAAAATGACCCCGGCGCACGACCCCAACGACTTTGAGGTCGGCCTGCGCCACAACCTCGATGTCATCCGCGTCATCGCCGACGACGGCCATATCAACGAAAACGGCGGCAAATACAACGGCATGGACCGCTACGAATGCCGCAAGGCCCTGGTAAAGGACCTCGAAGAGCAGGGGTATCTGGTCAAGACCGAGCCGTATTCCCACAATGTCGGCACCTGCTACCGCTGCCATAACGACGTCGAGCCGCTCATTTCCGCGCAGTGGTTCGTCAAGATGAAGCCGCTGGCAGAAGAGGCCATCCGCGTCGTGAAGGACGGCACGATCAAATTCGTTCCGGAGCGCTTCTCCAAGACGTATCTCAACTGGATGGAAAACGTGCACGACTGGTGCATCTCCCGCCAGCTCTGGTGGGGCCATCAGATCCCCGCGTGGTACTGTGACGAATGCGGCCATATCAATGTCAGCCGCGAAGACCCGACGAAGTGCGAAAAATGCGGCTGCACGAAGCTGACCCGCGACGAGGACGTGCTCGACACCTGGTTCTCGTCCGGTCTGTGGCCGTTCTCCACGCTCGGCTGGCCCGATCTGAATTCGGAAGACCTCAAATACTGGTACCCGACGACCGATATGGTCACGGGCTATGATATCATCTTCTTCTGGGTGGCGCGCATGGTCGTCTCCGGCATGGAGCAGATGAAAAAGGAGCCGTTCAAGACCGTCTTCATCCACGGCCTCGTCCGCGACGACAAGGGCCGCAAGATGTCCAAGTCCCTCGGCAACGGCATCGACCCGCTGGAAATGGCCGAGAAATACGGCGCAGACGCGCTGCGCTTCAACCTCATCACCGGCAACTCGCCCGGCAACGATATGCGCTTCTACGTCGAAAAGTGCGAGGCCATGCGCAATTTTGCCAACAAGATCTGGAACGCGAGCCGCTATGTGCTCATGAACCTGACCGTCGAAGAAAACGGCCTTCCGGATGCCGCCGACCTGGAGATCGAGGACAAATGGGTGCTGTCCAAGCTCAATACGCTCATCAAAGAGGTCACGGAGAATATGGATGCGTACGAGCTGGGCGTGGCCTCCGCCAAGGTCTATGACTTCATCTGGGACACGTACTGCGACTGGTATATCGAGCTGACCAAGGCAAGACTGTATGGCGAGGACGAAAAGAGCAAGCTGGCCGCGCAGAAGGTGCTGGTGTATGTGCTTGACCAGTTCCTGCGCCTGCTGCACCCGTTCATGCCGTTCATCACAGAGGAAATCTGGCAGGCCATCCCGCACGAGGGCAGCTTCCTCATGCTGGCTGACTGGCCGAAGTACGACGAGAATCTGAACTTCTCCGTCGAGGCGGCACACATGGAGTCCGTCATGAACGCCATCCGTTCCATCCGCAACCGCCGCGCGGAGATGAACGTCCCGCCGTCGAAGAAGAGCACGCTCTACGTCGTGTCCGATAAGGGCGAGATCTTCCGGCAGGGCACGGGCTTTATCTGCCGTCTGGCCTACGCCGATCAGGTCATCATCTGCGATTCGGACCCCGAGGGCCACGAGAACATGGTCTGCGTCGTCACGAACGACGCCAAGCTCTATATTCCGCTGGAGGAGCTGATCGACTTCGAGAAGGAGCTGGCTCGCATCGAAAAGGAAAAGGCGAACTGCCTCAAGCAGATCGCCATGTTCGAGGGCAAGCTTTCAAACGTAGCGTTTGTCTCCCGCGCACCGGAAAAGGTCGTGGCCGAGCAGCGCGAAAAGCTCGAAAAGAACCGCGCCCTGCTTGCACAGCTCGAAGAAAGTGAAAAGCGTCTGCGCCGGTAATCCCTTTGACAAAACCCGCGCGTAAAAGCTTCTATAATGGACACACAGGAAAAAGCCCTGTGTGTCCATTTTCTATTTTGGAGGCGAACAAATGAATCTTACAAGCTTTTTGCAGGACAAGCATCTGACCGTCGCGCTGCGCGGCGAAATTGACCACCACAGCGCGAAGGATATCATGCGCGTCCTGGGCAACAAAATCGACCTCTATCTGCCGCGCGTGTGCGTGCTGGATTTCAGGGAGGTCACGTTTATGGACTCTAGCGGGATCGCCATCGTGATCTCCTGCGTGCGCCGGATGCGGCAGCTGCGCGGCGAGGTCATTCTCCGAAGCGTTCCGCCGCAGCCGATGAAGGTGCTCAAGGCCTCCGGCATTGAGCGCATTGCAACTCTGGAAGATGAAAGGAGCCTTGTCCATGAAAGCTGAAAATGAAATGACGCTGACCTTCCCCAGCCGGTCCTCGAACGAATCCTTTGCCCGCGCGGCAGTCGCGTGCTTCGCCGCCCAGCTCGACCCCAATCTCGAGGAGCTGAACGATATCAAGACCGCGGTGTCCGAGGCCGTGACCAACTGCATCGTCCATGCCTACCGCGACTGCCTCGGCACCGTGACCATCCGCTGCCGCATTCTGCCGGAGAACGTGCTGGATATCGTCATCCGCGACAAGGGCTGCGGCATGGAGGACGTGGAAAAGGCCCGCGCGCCCATGTTCACGACCGGCGGCCCGGAGCGCAGCGGCATGGGCTTTACGATCATGGAGAGCTTCATGACCTCGCTTCAGGTCACGTCAAAGCCCGGCAAGGGCACGACGGTACATATGAAGCGCAAGATCGTGCAGCGGAGGAAAACCGCTTGAGCGACACCATCACGCTCATCCAGCGCTCCCAGCAGGGCGACCGGGACGCGTCCGAGCGGCTTGTCACGGAAAACACGGGCCTCATCTGGTCGAT